>Ga0210398_10004332_pt1 | contig 13358 bp, 11 predicted proteins | sample IncBWC4OmetaG_FD_161047 | JGI IMG/M metagenome (GOLD analysis project Ga0210398, IMG submission 161047) | Forest soil microbial communities from Barre Woods Harvard Forest LTER site, Petersham, Massachusetts, United States - Inc-BW-C-4-O | ecosystem: Environmental > Terrestrial > Soil >... | reverse complement strand
AGAATTATTAGGACGCTTTGCGGTCCAGTCTACCGAGTTCTCGCCCTGCTGAAAGGTGCCCTTTATCGTATCGCCGTCGACGGTGCCCTTGTATTCCACCTTCACCTCGCCGTTGCGCCCTTGCCGCGTCACGGTGAAGTCGATGTTGTTCCCACTGACTGTACCGTTGTCCAGCGGGATTTCCATGCCGTTCATACCCTTCATGGTGCCCTTGAGTGTGCCGCCGTCCTGCGTGAGGGTCAGTGTGTTGGTCTGGACGCCGTTGCGGCCCTGATTGGTCATTTGCCACGTCCCGGCAACCTTGGCAGGCGCCTGGGCGTGGGCGGCAATGACGACTGCGAACAGCGCTGCGCAACACAATGCGACCACTTTATTTTTCATTTTTTTCAAAAACCTCCGTTGGGGTGCATCTCTGGCCGACCGGTGATGTGAAATGTTGCCGCCGGGTTACAAACTCATAGACGGGCGGCCCGTCCGTACGGTTACTGCTTCGTGGAGCGTTGCTCACAGCTCGTGAACTTGGCCGGCGTTGGTCGCGGGAAAAAGATTCGGGCTAAAGAAAAAACACTCCAACTACTTAGAGAATATTCACAGCCCGCGCCGCGAGCAAGACAACAATCAGGAGCGAAATCAACGACTGGACCATCATGCCGAGCTTTGCCCAGCGTGACAGAACCGCCGTATCCGTCGGTGAGAAAGCCGTGCTGGTATTAAAAGCGAGAAACAGATAATCCACAAAATTGGGCTTCCATGACCAATCCTGTTCTTTCCGGCTCAAAGTCTGCGGGAAAAGAAATGAGCTATTTGAGAGGCCGTCTGAACGGTCGCGCCTCAGCGGACCGCCTGCATCGAGCTCCCAGTACCAGAGCGCGAATACCAGGACATTGGTGGTCCAAAGTGTGCCCGCCGAACGCAGCATTGCCTTCGGCGTCTCAAGGTGTTCAGGGATGCCCCTGACCAGGAGAATTAAAGAGGCGATCATGGCGAAGGTGATGATGGCATTGGCGGTGAGCGTGAGAATCCGCGTTGCCTTGTAATGACCGGAGCGATAGGTCATCAGGATCGGGATCAACAAAAGCACAATAATTACGAGCAATAGCCAACTCGGACCCACGGAAAGCGGTTCCGGCAACGCGAAGTAGACACCCGATGCCGCCAACATCGCTACGAACGCGGGCCAGCGGGGTTCACGGACAGTTGGATGACTCATAGAAGTGCAACGAAACTTCGCGTGCCCAGTCTAATACAAGCAATGTCGTGAGAGCACAAACGACGCTTGGCCTGACTTATCGAGAGTTGGCAATCAGTGTAGCTTGCGAGTCGCTGGCTTTTCGGTAGCTGGCCTCACAGGATTCGTTGGGCGAAATTCGCGCGCGCTTGTGACGGTCCCGTGTTTACAAGACCTCTAGCAGGATTTTGCCGCTGGTCCGGTGTCCCTGGCTCGCATCCTGGGCCTCACGCGCTTGCTCCAGCCGAAACACCTTGCCCATCCGTGGCTTCACGTCGCCGCGTTCCACCAGGCCCGCCAGCTCCGCCAGGTCCGCCGCGTTTCCCTTCGACACTAGGTTCACGCCGCGAATCCCCGCCCGCGCCGCCAGCTCCGCGTTCGCCCCGCCCACCGTCGAAACCATCACGCCGCCCTTCTTCACTATCGCGAAGGAGCGCGTCGCCGTCTCGCCGCCGACCAGGTCCAGCACCGCGTCCACCAGCCCCACGGCTTCAAACCGCTCCTGCTTGTAGTCCACCACCTGGACGTGACCTAGCGAGCGCAGGTACACGATGTCTTCGCCCGAACCCGTCCCGATCACTTGCGCGCCCCAGCGCTTGGCGATCTGGGTCGCCAACGAGCCTACGCTGCCAGCAGCGCCGTGGATCAGAATCCGGGTTCCCGGCTTCGGCTGCACGCAGTCGCGAATGGCCTGCAGCGCCGTCACCCCAGGTGTTGGCAGCGCCGCCGCCACCGCGAACTCCATTTTCTCCGGAATCGCCGCGATGAGCGTAATCGCCGCCGCCGTGAACTCCGCATACGTCCCTTCGCCGAACCCGAACACCCGCTCTCCCGTCCGGAAACGGCCCGAGTCGCCGCCACCCGTCACGATCTCCCCCGCGAAATCCTGCCCCAGCGTCAGCGGAAAGCTCGCCGGGCGGACCTGCTTCAACTGGCCTTCGCGGATTTTCCAGTCGATCGGGTTCAAACCCGCGTAGCGAACTTTCGCAAGCACGTGGCCCGGGCCGATCTCCGGCAGCGGTGCCTCTTCGTATTTCAGTTGTTCGGAGCCGCCGTACTGCGAGATTCGAACCGCCTTTATCAGGCTGGGCACCGCCGCGTGTTTTGTCGTCGCCATTGTCGTTTCTCCTTTCGCTGCGCTGTGACACTCTCTGGTTTCCCAGGTTGCCATCCGCCGTTCTTGAGGAGTGGAGTCTCGCTCCTCCAATGAGATTCGGGCCTCGCCCAGTCTGGTGCATCAGTTTTCCACAGAGCGCCATCCCTCCGCAAAACTTTGAATTTGGGGTGACGGGTGGCCCGCCTTTGAATTTGGGGTGCCCCATCCTTCCGGTGTTTGGAAGGGTGGGGCTTTTGACTTGGCTGCGATCCGGGCTTAGCGGCGCGAAGCATTTCCCCAGTTCGGAGAATTTTCCAGATTGTTCCAGGTGAAGAAGCGAGGCAGCGCAACCCCCAAATGAGCGACAAGGACTTCGCCGATTCGGAGGAGCGACTCCTCCAGCCGGCAATCTTGCTTTAGGTTTGGCCGTCCGCTCATCACCAGATCGTTTGTACTGCTTTGGTCCTCCGGATGGCTCGATCAGCCGTAAGCAGAGAAAGCCCTTCTACCAGCGCGGTGGCCGCGAGGATTCGATCCGCCGGGTCTTTGGGATAGTCGGCTGGGAGCTGAGTGGTGCGTGCGCACGCGCGCGCACTCATGGGCAGGACGACAAAACGGGCCTCAACCTCCTGCAGGAAGGACTCGAGGCTAATGTCGAGCCGGACTCGCCCTTTGGCGACCAGCGCGGTCAGTTCGAGGAGGGTGATATCGGAGATCGCCAGGCCGCCCTCATTCTTGCGCGCCTCGTCAATCGCGGCGCGCGCGGTCTTGGAGAGGGAGGAGGGATCCAGCGCCAGCCAAACGACGACATGCGTATCGACCAGAATCACCGCAGCGTGCCCCACTCGCCGGGCGAGAGGGCCGGGGCCACGACGTCACCCTCGACCGACCCTTTGCCGGCCAGAAAATTGTAAATTTCATCGGCGGCAGCGTCCACCGGGACCAGCTTCGCCACCGGCTTGCCGTGTTTGGTGATGACGACCGTCTCGTGCTTGGCTTGCACCTCGTCCATCAGCGCGAGGCACTTGCTTTTGAAGGTTCCGGCGGCGATTTTCTTCATCGGGGCGCTCTAGGATGGCCATGGTCATTATACCATGGTCATAGCGTTAAGTGGTGGATCAAGAAGGAGTTTAGCCAGGCTCCGATTTTCAAGTGCCCTCGGTTGATCAACCACGATCACCAACGGAAAAACGACCCCTCTGTGCCCGAGTTTCCCGAATGGAATATGAAGACAGGCAGGGTCAACCTTAAGTGATACAAATTTAGATAACCGAATGTATAATTATGCAGAGATTTTCACACCTAGCCCTATGTCGCACACGCCTGCCCATCTTCGCTGAAAAATTTTGCCCGATGAAGAGGTGACGTCACTTAAGGCTGATGCTTTTGGTGTTCACACTGCGTACGCGAAACTGCTCCAAAGAGTTGCCAGCGACTGCCCGACGCCATTCGCGATAGGCCTGTACAGCACTTGGGGATCCGGTAAGACCTCTATTATCCGTTTGCTACAAGAAATTGTGGCTGCCAACGGTCAGAGCGCCCTCACGATCGTCTATCTCGATGTTTGGAAGTATTCTTCCGATCCATTGAAGCGTTGGATCCTGCTGGAAACGGAACGACAACTAACGAAGCTTAGATTACTTAATGGCTACAAATTCCAGGGGAGGACCATGCAAAGCCACCTGGAGTTCGAGGAAAGTCTCGAAGACAAAGACCGTATCGAAATCGATTTCAAGAACTTCAGCCGCCTGACTGGTGTCATTGTGCTTGGGATCGTCCTTTGTGGTCTTGCTTGGATTTATCTTCCGGCAACGGGGAGGTTTTTTGAGATATTTCGGTGGTTAGTCGCGCTCTCCGCCGGCGGAGGTGTGGTTGCCCTCATTGTGTCAGCAGCTCTCAAGAAAATTGGGGAGTCCCTATCTGGGCTAATCTTTCGACGCACTGTCAGGCACGTCACAGCCAAGCCTGCCTTTAGTTCAGAGAAATTCAACGAGATTTTTCGCGATGTGGTTTCACAGGCGACCAATGGTAAAGAGCGTCGATTGGTGTTTGTGTTCGACAATCTCGACCGATGCCCGGCCGAAGTTGCGGTAGATGTGATTGGAGTCGTCAAGACATTCCTCGACGAGCCGGGTTGCGTTTATGTGATTCCCTGCGACGAGCAGGCAATTCTTACTCATATTAAAGCCACCTTTCTTAAGCCGCCGGATTCTGAAGCGTCAGATTCTTATGCAAACCAGTTCCTCACCAAATTCTTTCAGATGACATTGAGACTGCCACCTGCCGCTGACTTTGCGGTGGAAGACTACCTCGACCGCCAACTAAAAGAAGCTGGGATGGAGGATCTAAACACCGATGCCAGAGATGTTCTCATCCTCGGGTATCGAGGGGAAACACCTCGGCAAATAAAGAGGGTCTTGAATGACCTTATTGCGTACAGGGGAATCGCCGAGCAGATTGAAGCGGAGAAATTGGTAGAGGTCGGCGCTTTGACCTCTGATCTGGGCCATCTGACAAAGATGGCAGTCTTGTCAGTCAAATGGCCGTCGTTCATGAGGAGGCTTGCTGATGATCCGCTGTTATGGACAGACGTGATGCAAAGAGTGCGCTCCCAAGCGGACGTTGGCATGGAGAATGTCGCGCCCGATTTACAGCAATTCTTGTGGAATACCCGATTCGTGTCACCGGAGGTTGACATACGACCGTGGCTGTACCTGCGCCGAGGAACGCTGGAAAAGGACGCATCTCTCAACAGGCGTGTTGAAGAGATTTTGCAGAACGGCGCATGGAAGGCGCTATTGGAGCTGCTGGGCGATGAAGCGATGAAAGATAAGAAGCAGGAAATCCTTCAAATCGTCTCTTCGATCGTTAGGCGTTGGCAGAACAGCGACCGACGAGTCCTTCTACGCAATGGCGGACCGGTACTATTGAAGGCATCGCTAGCCGTTCCCGATGATGTTGAGCTTCGAAAAGATGCCCTGGATGTCCTCGATCACTTAGCATCAAATGCAAGTCCTGAAGAATTGGAGCAATTATTCGACGTCAAAGACATCTGTCGATTACTCGAAACGCGATAGCATGGCAAAGAAACAAACTCCTCACGAAGTACGCTGAACTATTTCAAACGCGCTATCCCGCGACAGATGGGCGAACCGAAATCTGGAAACAGCTTCTCCAACATGGCGATTTGCTGGATTTTCGGGACAAAGCCTCGATTTCTGGCGAACTAGTTAACCGAAACGCTACGCAGCCTGCCGGCGAAAGTGACGTTCTTTCGCTCTTGGATTTTGTTGGTCATGATGTCGGAAAAATGGGCTGGTCAGTGACCGCTGCCCTACTCAACACGATAAGTGCTCGCGTAACTTTTGATGAGAGTGACGTTGACAAGAAGCGCTTGGATAGCCTTGTATCGTTTAGACGGACTGCAGGTACGGTTGCCATAGACACACTTCTCGATAAGATCGCTGCGATGATTGACCCGACGCGAATTGCCGTAGCCGATGAGGGAGCGAAAGACGCTGTGTCAACATTAAAGCGTTTTGAGCCCGAAACAGTGAACTCAGATCGCCTGAAGCCCGTAATAGGCGGCTTGATGGCGCAAGCAAATCGCAGCTCTGTCATCCTCCGGGCAGTTTGGCTCGGAGGACTAATCCATCTTTACCCCGATTTCACCGAGACTTCTATGGCTGAGATGGATGCGCTGTGCAAAAACACATTTGTCGATGCAGACCCGAACCAAACTCTGAAGCTTGCATCTGCATTAAACACAGTTTCGCGCAAGAAACTTCTTGCTATGGAGCGATTCCGTTCGGTTGTGCGCGATCAATCGGCAAGTTACCAAGCGCGGTTTACGACCAGCGCAAGCGAGTTTCGGAAGCAGTTTCTTGAGACTTTTGAAGCCGTCGACGTCCTCCGTCAACCGGCAATCTTTGACGAGACGTTTTCTTGGGACCTTGCCTTATACATTGAGACCGTAAGCAGAGCAGTTGAGGAAAAGGCGATAAGCGATCAAGAGGCGGGTGGTTACGTGGAGAGTTTTTGTACCAAGCATCTCCCGGGAGCCTTCGCGGACCAAAAGCAGTTGTATGCAAGCCTTCTAGTATTCCTTGAGAAACACTCTGAGGCCTCGCGCGTAGGACTTGCTGAAATAGTGGCAACGTGTGAACTGTCAAGCATATTGGCCGGAAACTACGCGTCTTACTCGAACTTCTTGCGGTTTAAGGAACAGCTGCCGCCAACTCGCAGATATGAGCTTGTTAGGGAAGTCCTGTCAACACTGTCGAGCCGAGGAGCTTCGTGGCTTCAACTCTTAGTACTTGTCTTAAACGACGTCCGCGAGGACCAGGAATTAGCGAAGAATGCGGCCTTAGTCGGCGACATTGCGGACTACGCCTTTGCCGCGGCACGTGAAAAATGGGTTGACGTCGGCGAAACGCTTACGAACAGTGTGGCGCTTCTGGCCGCGGCCGCTCAGCAGGACTATGTCGACCGCTCGCTTGAAGCACTCCTCGGGCTAGAAGCAGATGGTGAAGATTTGACAAAGATGGAACCTTTTCTGAATCTGGTCGCAGTCTGCGCGAACCTCGTTACTGGCACGGTTGCCAACAAAGCGTCTAAATTTGTTCAACGCATGATTGGTGCGGGGAGTCCAGATCCGGCAAAACTGCGAATCTTGCAATTCGCCTCGAAACTCACGCCGGAGGTTCTGAGTCCTCTCAAGCAGCCCTTTGAACAGCTGAGGGAATCAACGAATGCAGAAGTGGCCTCGGAAGCAAAGACAATTCTGGGCAGATTGGCAATACCAAATTCTTGAGTAGGTCGGGAGACTCCAATCCAAAGAGTTCCCATCGGGCGGGTGGCCCAGCCTTGTAGCTGAATTCTACCCAACGGGCACGCGGGTTGGCAGGCGGCGGGCAGTTGAAGTAGTTGAAGTTCGGGTGCCCCATCCTTCGGGTTTGTGGAAGGGTGGGTTTGACTTTGGAAGGCCCACGTCAGGGCACACGCTTTCGAAAACATTTCCACATTCGAACTATTTCCCACATCGTTTCACGTGGAATATTTCCGGTTGGCCAACCCAGCGTCTACGACTGAATCCTGCCTCAGGGGCGTGGACTGCGGAGGGCCGTTCCGCTCGGGGCGGTGGGGCCGCCGAGCTTGAAAACATCCGGCGTGAGTTGGAGCAGGATGCGCACGCGCTCGCCCGCCTGCGTCACCGCGGCGGAGTTCAGCAGGCTGTCCAGCTGCGCGAACGTCGCCGGATCCATGGACTGCTTGTTTTTGGGAGTCTCCAGGCCCGCTCGCCCGAACATGCGCAGGACTTCCAGCATGGATTGAATCTGCCGCGCGCTGGTTTCGTTGTCGCATTCGCCTTCAATCGAAATGCGCAGGTTGTCGCCCTCGGGGCGCGCGGCGAGCGTCAGCCACTGGATGGAGCGCGCCAGGCTCAGAAGTTGCGCGGCCGCTGCTCCGCCCATGGCGCCGCCGCCGGCGTTGTCGGGGATCGGCGGCATGCGCGCGATGCTGAACGCGGCGGCGCCGTCCACACGCGCGGCCCGCTCGCGTGCCGGATCTCCGGCGGACGGATCGGAATTGCCGGCGAACAGAATTGAGATGCTCGATCCGCCCACGAACGCGATGCGATGATCGTCCAGAAAGGTGAAGGAATTGAATCCGGTGCGATTGGTGCCCGGGAAGACGAACACTTCGTGTCCCTGCTGGTGATCGAGCTTTCCTTCGCGCGTGGCGTAGTCGCGAATCTTCGCCCGGTCAAAGCGGCCCTCGGCGATGATCACGCTCTTTCCGGCCTCTTTGCCGCCCGCCGCCGCGGGCCAGGCCGCCAGCGCCACGCGGTCCAGGTCCTGTTCAAAATTGAATCCCGTGGCGCGCACAAAATCGGCATAGTCCTGGCTGGGCACGGTGAGGGGCCCCTTGTCCGGCCGGTGCTGATAAAAAGAGGACGCGCGCAGCGCGACGAGATCCAAGTAAGCCAGCGTCGGCGCGCCCGCCGGCAGCGCGGTGAGCAAATCCGGAATGCCGGCGGCGCTGGCCGTCTTGCCGCGCGGGGAATCGAGATACAACAATCCACACGCTAGAATCAGGCAAACAGCAAACGCCGTTCCGATCTTGGAAGCTTTTCGCGGTTTGATCATGGCCACTCTCTCTACTGGCTGCGGAAAAAGTCATTTGGATGTCATTCTGAGGCGCGTTTTCCGCCGAAGAATCTCTCTGTCTATTGAACTTACATCGAAGAGGGATTCTTCGCCTGCCTGCTGCAAGCAGGCTTCGCTCAGAATGACAGCGAAATTGAGTTTTTCCGCAGCCACTCCAGTAATTGTCTCAAGCGCTGCGGCGCGACGCAACGTCGTGTTCCGCGCCTGCCAACGGAACCGCTCCGCGCGACACTGCCATGACCGCGCGAATCACGCGCCTCGCCAATTCGCGTCCGCTTATTTTTAGTTTTCGCAATTTTCCCTCAACTGTCTCCGCAAATGTTGACACCCGTTTGACACGCTCATGACAACACTGTTCGGCCTCTCATCTAGGATGCCGTTCCTGCGAGGCCAAGACTTGCCTCGCGCCAGAAATCCGCCACGAACTTCGCGGGAAAATTTCCTGGGCCATTGATTTGTCCACGATAAAGGAGCGATGAAATGTCAGTTTCTGAGCCTGGCCGCGGTCGGCGGGCGACTCTGAAGATTGCAAAATATTCCTCTCCTCTGCTTCTTGCGGCCTTGCTCTTCGGGGTCTTCTCTTCCATCGCAAACCCTCCCGCTTCGGCGCTGCCGCTCTCGCACGTCGCGGTGCGCCCCATCCCGGCGTTCGCGCGCAAGTACGGGATGCCCTGCTCGGCCTGCCATGACTCCTGGCCGAGGCTCAGCCCGTTCGGTCAAGCGTTCAAGGACAACGGCTACCAGTTGATGAACGAGCGCGACGCTCCCATCTACCAGCACCCGTCGTACTGGCCGATCACCTTCCGCATCACCCCGTTCTGGCACCGCGAAAGCACCAACCGCGTGGCCGTGGACGGCGCGGCCGCTGGAAGCACAGTGGAGCACAAGGTCACCACCGACGGATTCGACTGGAGCGGCCTGGACTTTCACACCGCAGGCACGCTGGCCAAGAATTTTTCGTTCTACGTGCTGCCTTCCTCCGACAGCACCGGCGCCTTTCACTTTGAAGCGGTCTTTGCCCGCGTGGACAACCTGCTCGGCAGCTCGTGGTTCAACATCAAGTTCGGAAAATTTGAGCTCGACAATCTGCTCTCCGAGAAGCGCATCCTCACGCTGAGCGACGTCGGCGGCGAATACCAGAACTATCACTTCCAGCCGCTGGTGACTCCCGGAGGAAACGGCAACGCCGTCGCGGCGGAAACGCTCTACGCCAACGGAATCGGTGACAACCAGGTGGGCCTCGAGATCATGGGGCATTCCAAGGACGACCGCACGCGGTTCTCCGCCGCGATCGTCAATTCGAACGACGGGCAGCCCAACTTTACGGCCAACAACGGCTCCGAGGATTTTCCCACCGGCAAGGCCTACAACGGCTTTTTCGCCGCCAGCCAGGCTTTCCAAATCGGAAGCCTGGGGCTGCAGCGCGTGGGCGGGTTCGCCTACATCGGTGAGACGCCCACGTATTTCCAGTTCGCGCAGAACGGCGTGGGCGTGGTGGGTTCCGGCATCGGCAACAAGAATTTTTATCGCGCGGGCTTCATAGGCATGTGGTTCATCAAGAAATTCGACGCCACTACCATGTACTTCCACGGTTGGGACAGCGCGTATCTCGGTTCCAACACGCCCGGTAACCAGCCGCTGCCGACGGGCGCCTGCGCGCCCACCTGGAACGGCGCGCTGGTCGAGCCGCACTACACGGTCAGCCCGCGCTTTGTGGCCATCGGACGCTATGAGGCGATCCGCATGTCGCAGCAGGTGTTCGCCTCCAACCCCGCGAATTTCGGCAACATCGACGTCGCGACCGTCGGCTACCGCTTCTATCCGTTCATCTCCAGCCGCGCGGGCTTCGCGTTTCACAACGAGTACTCAATCCTGCGGCAACGCGGCGCCGCGCCCGTCACTGGCCGCGACCTGATCACCAGCAGCTTTCTGGTCGGCTTCGACTTCGCCTACTAAGGGAAAAACATGCGCTCACGCTCCCATGCAGCCCTCAAGATTGCACTCGCGTTTGCTGCGCTCACTGCGTCCGCGGCGTCTTGCGCGGCGCAGGAATCGCACATCGGCAAATGGACCGGCCACGCCGAAGCAGGAAAGCCGCTCTATTTCCGCTACTGCTGGGGCTGCCACGGATTCCGCGGCGACGGCAACGGCGAAAACGGCCCGTACCTCAACATCGAGCCGCGCAATTTCGTGGCCGCGTCGTTCAAGTGCCGCTCGACGCCCACCGGAACGCTGCCAACCGACGAGGACCTGTTCGACTCGCTCAAGCGCGGCCTGGTCAACTCCAACATGCCATCGTGGATCGAGCTGACCGATCAGCAGCGTGCCGACCTGGTTGCTTTCATCAAGACGTTTTCGCCGCGCTGGAAGACGGAGAAGCCGGGCGACCCGATCCCCGTGCCGCCGGAGCCCGCGCTTAACCTCGGCGGCTTGAAGCACGGCAAGCAACTCTTCACCAAGTTGGAATGTTTCAAGTGTCATGGCGACGAGGGCCGCGGCGACGGGCCAGCCGCGGCTTCGCTGACCGACAGCAGCAACCAGCCCATCCATCCCTACAACTTCGAGTCGGGCTCGCGTTTCAAGTGCGGGACCACCAACGCCGACCTCTACAAAATCTTCATGACCGGACTGGATGGGACGCCCATGCCGTCGTTCTCCGATGTGATTAAGCCCGACGAGGCGTGGGATCTCGCCCACTACCTGCGGACGCTGCAGATCAACCACAAGAGCCCCGAACTTACGCTGTGGGAGGGCAGCAAGGAAGGTATGGAAGCCGTGAAATCGGAACGAGCCGGAGGGACCCCGACCGGCTCCGGAACAGACTAGAGAGGCGGCGGAAAAACTCAATTTGGCTGTCATTCTGAGCGAAGCGAAGAATCCCTCTTAATTCCAATAGACAGAGTGATTCTTCGGCGAAAAACGCGCCTCAGAATGACGCACAAAAAGGTTTTTTCCGCACCCGGTAGAGACAGAAACACCTGAGAATTCTTCAGGAGATTCAGGAGGAGCAAAATGCAAGCGAGAAAAATCATTCTGGCGGGAGCGGCCATTTTAGCGACGCTCACGCTGACGTCGGCGCGGCCGGAGACGGCCGCCATCAGCGGCAAGGTGACCTACGAGGGAACGCCGGTCAAGCCGCACACCATCGACATGTCCCAGGAGCCCAGTTGCGCGAAGCAATACGCCAAGCCGGTGGCGGCGGAAAACGTCGTCACCGGTCCCGACAACGCCCTGGAAAATGTGGTCGTCTATATTTCCGCCGGCGCGCCGGATGAGCCGCCGCCCGCGCAGCCCGCGGTGCTAGTTCAGAAGGGCTGCCGCTACGCGCCGCACATCCTGGCGTTCCAGGTGAATCAGGATTTCCAGATCGTCAACGAGGACCAGACAGCGCACAACATCCATCCCATTCCGGCGAGCAACCGCGAGTGGAACAAGTCGCAGCTGCCGGGCGCGCCGCCCATCGACGACAAGTTCGCCCGCGCGGAATTCATTCCCGTGAAGTGCAACATCCACCCGTGGATGAAGGGGACCCTGGCGGTGATGAAGAACTCGCACTACTCGATTACCGCGGGCGACGGAGATTTCAAGCTCCCGAACCTGCCTCCAGGGACGTACACCGTGTCCGCCTGGCACGAATCCTACGGCGAGCAGACGCAGCAGGTGACCATCACGGGCCCCGAAACCAAGGCCGTGAATTTTGTCTTCAAAGCCAAACCGTATTGAGCACCAAAGGTCTCAGCCCCGCATAAGGGCCGGTTCCGTTAGGAGTAACGGGGACGACGGGCCGGCCTTTTTGCTTTGGGGATCAATCGGCGCAGCGCGGCGTTGACGGCCTGATCGTTCGGGAAGTGAGCGGCTACGTCGGGGGCCAGCAACGCAAGGTTGGTTCCTGCCGCGTAGCTCGTGGCGTACTTCCCGCGCACCCCGCCCTTTAATTCAGAAAGGTTGTACTCGGGTCGCAACTCATCAATCATTTTGCGTCTTTGGCTTCTCTTCATCATATGCTTTACGCTCGCCCGCAGTTGTCTCGCGCGCGTTTATGATTCTAATTTTACCGCGGCGTTCAGCATGAGCTGCCAATCGTATCGCCGCCTGGTTCAAGGTGAAAGGATTTCTGCTTTAAGGCGATCGGGTGTATGCTAATGCTTCCAGCACGGCTTTGAAGGTTAGACCCGGGTGTGGGCCCTGAATTGGGCCCACGGGCATATGGGTGAGGTTTGCACAGGTCTTCCACAGGGGGCCCTTGCAATTCAAGTTCCCTTTTGTTATATTTCCTCGGTTTGCGCCGTGCTGGCGTAGCTCAGTTGGTAGAGCATCTGATTTGTAATCAGAGGGTCGGGGGTTCAAATCCCTCCGCCAGCTCTGCCAAAATTTTTCGAGTCAGGGGAAAATCCCAATTGATTGCGGGAGGCAGTTTCCTGCATCGCGAAGAAAACGTGAAAGTGTCTTTTGTCATTGCAAACTTCGCGGATGCACATAGGCCTTCTATGCTTTGTTCCCCCCGTGCGGACGGGTGGGTGAGTGGCTAAAACCAGCAGACTGTAAATCTGCCGCTCCTTGCGGGCTACGGAGGTTCGAATCCTCCCCCGTCCACCATCTGGTCGCACCGCTCGCAGAGAGCTCTCGCGGCCCCTCGCGCCAAGTGAAATGTAGCGAGGCGCTGGAGTAGACCTGAAACGCGAACCGGGTGAGATCGCGATTCTTCAGGCGCGGGCCATTCATTCGATTTGAACTCTCGCCCTCGCGGGCCGTGAACGGAAAGCACGAAGCCCGCGGAAAGCACGCATCAGGATTCACCCCCGGTTGCGTCGTAAATTCCGATGGAGCAGTGCTGAATTCTTTTCGTGTCACAGATTGCGCTGAA
>Ga0210398_10004331_pt1 | contig 13362 bp, 12 predicted proteins | sample IncBWC4OmetaG_FD_161047 | JGI IMG/M metagenome (GOLD analysis project Ga0210398, IMG submission 161047) | Forest soil microbial communities from Barre Woods Harvard Forest LTER site, Petersham, Massachusetts, United States - Inc-BW-C-4-O | ecosystem: Environmental > Terrestrial > Soil >... | reverse complement strand
CGGTGACCTGTTCGCCGGAAGCGACGACCGCATCATACTCGCGGGTATCGTGCAGAGCCGAGGCTTCGCGACACCATTCGATGAGCTTGTTCGTCGTGCCGGACATGGCCGAGACCACGACGGCGACTTCATGGCCGGCGTCGATCTCGCGCTTGACGTGGCGCGCGACGTTGCGGATGCGGTCGATATCGGCGACCGACGTTCCGCCGAATTTCATCACCAGACGGGCCATAACTTCAGTTCGCAGCCTTCACAGACGGACGCGCCCGGCGGCGCCGGCGCATACATACCGGCGGGGTCAGGCGGCTGCAACCTGACCCCGCTTTGCGCCGTGCGCCTGCCGGAGGCGGTTAATTCTTGACGTATTCCTTGACGTCGGTGTCGGCGGTGAAGCCGCCGAACACATGGCCGTCCTTGTCGACGGTGACGCCTTCCGGCATTTCCGCCTTCGGGTCCGTCGCGGCGATGAAGGCCGTTACCTTGCCGTCCTTGACGCTGCCGATGCGGATGCCTTGGTGGAACGGCGCGTTCACTTTGTCGCTCGATTGCGAGTCGGCGACATAGAGGATGTCGTTGCGGATATAGACGCCGCTCGGCCGGCCGAATTGCTTCCATTCGGCGACGAAATTTCCATCCTGATCGAAGATCTGGACGCGGTTGTTCGACCGGTCGGCGACGTATAGCCGGCCTGCCGAATCCATGGCCAGGCCATGGGTGACGTCGAATTCGCCCTGCCCAGAGCCGTGGTGGCCCCAGGTCTTGATGAATTTACCGTCGCGCGAGTATTTGACGATACGGTCGTTGGTCTTGTCGCCGTGGCCGTCGGCAATGAAGATGTCGCCGTTCGGCGCGACCACGACGTCGGACGGGCCGTTGAGTTCGTTGTCGCCATTGCCGGCAACGCCCGGCTTGCCGATCGTCATCAGCACCCGCCCATCGGGACTGAATTTTATCGCCGTTTCGCCGCGGCCGTTGCCGGCTTGGCCGTCGGTGACCCAGACATTGCCGTCGCTGTCGGTGCCAAGCCCATGCGGCCAGTTGATCAGCTGCGAGCCGAAGCTCACCACCTGCCGGCCGGTGGCATCGAATTTCTGGATCGGCGCGATGCTTGAGCCAACGCAGGTCTTGCCGCCGCAGCGGTCGTAGACCCAGAGGCTGGTGCCGTCGCGGTCGATGTCGACGCCGATCGCCTGGCCCCACGTCCGCCCTTGCGGCAGCTTCGCCCAGTGCTCGACGACATGATACGGGTTCGGCGCGCTGTTTGGATCGTCGGCTTGGACCTGGCTGACGAACAATGTCATGGCGCCGAAAACGGCCGCGCCGACGACGCCGAGACAGATCGCGACTCCCACGCGTTCGCGCATGGCAATTCCTCCCCTTCGATTTAGAGCGCTGTACTGCGACAGCTCAACGCAAGCGTGCGCTTTTTTGCGCATCGTCGCAAGCGTCCGGCGACGCAGCTGCCGGAATTGTCACGTCATATTGGACCGTGATACAGACTGCCGAAATTACGATATCAATCGACGATCAACAGACGCCGCATCGTTGCGTGTGTGTGAGGGTGTGAAATGCCGGCCGTGATCGATCCCGTCACCGGGCTTGAGCTTTACGAGCTCAGCCATCGCTGGGGGATGTATACGCCGATCTTCCCGGGCTACGAGGAGATCAAGCTCGAACGCATTACCCATCACGCCAAGCAAGGCGTGATGACGCACAAGATCACCACGATCTTTCACACCTCGACGCACCTCAACGCGCCGATTCATCTCGTGCCCGGCGCGCCGGCAGTCGGCGATCTCGCGCTGCAAAAGTTTTTCGGCACCGGCGTCGTCGTCTCGATCCCCAAACGAAAATGGGGATTGATCGAGCCGTCCGATCTGGAACGCACGAAGCCGCAGATCAAGGCCGGCGACATTGTCCTCATCAACACCGGCTGGCATCGCAAATATTCCGACAGCAAGGAATATTTCGGCTACGCGCCGGGCCTGAGCAAGCACGCCGCGGCATGGCTCGTAAAAAAACGCGTAAAACTTGTCGGCATCGACACCGCTTGCATCGATCATCCGCTGGCGACGTCGCTTGGGCCGCACCGCAACGGACCGCAGATCAAATATCTGCTGCCCGAGTATAAGGAAGCCACCGGCCGCGAGGCGATCAAGGATTTTCCGGAATGGAATGCGGCGCACCGCACGCTGCTCGAAGCCGGCATCCCGACCATCGAAAATGTCGGCGGCGATCTCGATGCGCTCGGCGGCAAGCGCTGCACGTTCCAGGGCTTTCCGTGGAAATGGCATGAGGGCGATGCCTGCGTTATCCGGTTGGTCGCCTTGCTCGATCCGACGGGCACGTGCCGGCTGGAGCGCGGCGCCGGGCGCAAAACTTCGGCGGCAAAGGCAGCGGCGGCGAAAAAATCCCCCGTTATCAAATCGTCGCGTGGCGCCGGCAGTCTGCAATTCTTCGACCTCAGCCATCCCTGGGGTCACGGCATGCCGCAATGGCCGTCACGCGCCAATCTCAATGTCCGGGTCGTGGAGTTTCACGCCAAGGACGGCCTTCTGGTGCAGCAGTTCGAAGGCATCATGCATCGCGGCACCCACATGGATGCGCCGATCCATGTCGCCGAGAACACACCGACCCTCACCGGTTATCCGCTGTGGCGCTTCTTCGGCACCGGCGTTGCCGTTTCGATCCCGAAAGGCAAATGGGGCGTCGTCACGCCGAAGGATCTGGAACGCGCCGAACCGAAAATCCAGAAGAACGATATCGTGATGATCAATACCGGGAGCCACAGGAATTACGGCGACAATCCCGATTACTTCGCCTACTCGCCCGGGCTCTACAAGGAAGCGGCGGAGTGGTTGGTGGAGCGCGGCGTAAAACTCGTCGGCATCGACGTGCAGGCGCTCGATCATCCGCTGGGCACGTTCCTCGGCCCGCATGGTCCGGGCCCGGCGCAGCCGCATCTCGACGTCGAGTACAAGGCCGAGACCGGCCGGCACATCATCGAGGATTTTCCGTACTGGGAGCCGGCGCACAAGATCATGATGACCAACGGCATTCCCGGCATCGAAAATATCGGCGGCGATATCGACGCCATCACCGGCCGCCGCTGCACGTTCTTCGCGTTTCCGTGGCGCTGGCCGGAAGGCGAGGGCTGTGCGCTGCGCGTCGTCGCCGTGCTCGATCCGAAGCAGGCGTTTCGTTTCGAAACCGGACGATAAGCCATGATCTCCGAGCCGCTGCGCAATCCGCTGTCGCTGTTCGATGTCAAAGGCAAGGTCGCGATCGTCACCGGCGCGTCAGGCACGTTCGGCCGCGCCACCGCGCTGGCCCTGACCGCGCTCGGCGGCAAGGTGCTGCTCGCTTCCGGCACCAAAGGCGAGCTCGACGAGGTTGCTGCCGAGGTTCGTGAGCTCGGTGGCGATCCGGCCGTGATGGTCCGCCGCCCCGATAGTCTTGCCGATGCCCAAGCGATGCTAGACGCGGCGCTGCAAAAATTCGGCCGCGTCGATCAGCTCGTCGTTGCCTCTGGCTTCAACAAGCCGGGTTTCATTCACGAGCTGGAATACGAGGACTGGCAGGCGGTGATGGACGCCAATGTGCGTGGCATCTGGTTCATGGCCAAGGCGGTCGGCACCTATTGGATCGAGAAGAAGGTGAAGGGCAAGGTGCTCACCATGTCCTCGGTACGCGGCCGACACGGCAATGTCTCCGGCTATACCGGGTATTGCACGTCGAAGGGCGCCACCGATTCCTTGACGCGCGTGCTGGCGACCGAATGGGCCAAGCACGGCATCACGGTGAACGCGATCGCACCCACGGTTTTCCGCTCAAAGCTGACGGCTTGGATGTATGGCGACAATGAGCTCGGCCAGCAGACGCGTGCGCGATCCTTGTCACGGATACCGCTGGGCCGGCTGGGCGAGGTGGAGGATTTGGTCGGGATGGCGATCTATCTGCTGTCGCCGGCGTCCGATTTTTGCACCGGCCAGATCATGTATGTGGATGGCGGTTACACCGCGGGCTAATCGGCGCGCGATAAATCGTCTTTCTTCGGCGCAATTGGCTTCGGCATTTCGCCCAAACATGCGGCAGTCGCCATCATCGAAGACCAGAATGCAACCCACAGCAAAGCAGGCATGACCATTTCTCCTCTATGGATTGGTCAATCAAAACCGGCGATGCGATAACGTTTATGCTGCAGTGCAGTTCCTTGAACACAGTGACGTGAGGGCAACGTGAGTGATCAAAGCAAACAAAAAATCGGCGTCATCGGCGGCGGCTTGATGGGCCATGGCATCGCCTATCTGTTTGCGGCGGCGGGGCATCAGGTCGGCTTGTTCGAGCCGATGGCGGAGATTCGCGCATCGCTGCCGAAGCGGCTGGCGGCGATCGCCGCGCTTTTCGGTGATGACCCGGCGCTGCTGCAGCGGATCGAAGCCTACGATCAGCTGGCACCGGCCATGAAAGATGCGGCTTTCGTGTTCGAGGCGGCACCGGAAAAACTGCCGCTGAAGCAGAAGATCTTTGCCGAGCTCGAAAGCGTGGTCGCGCCGGAGACGGTTCTCGCCAGCAACAGCTCGGCCATTCCCTCGACCGACATCGGCCGCGATCTCAAACATCGCGAGCGCGTCGTCGGCACCCATTTCTGGAACCCGCCGCACTTGGTGCCTCTGGTCGAAGTCATCCAGAACGAAAAGACCAGCGACGCCGTGGTGCGCGCGACCATGGACCTGTTGCGAAATGCCGGAAAAGTCCCGGTCCACGTGCGGCGCGATATTCCGGGCTTCGTCGGTAATCGCCTGCAGCACGCCATGAAGCGCGAGGCGATCGCGCTGGTCGCCGCCGGCGTCTGCGATGCCGAGACCGTCGACACCGTGGTCAAGGAAGGATTCGGCGCGCGCACCGCGGTGCTTGGGCCGATGGAGCAGTCCGATCTGGTCGGGCTGAACCTCACCCTCGACATCGCCGAAGTGCTGATTGCCGACCTCGATCGCACCGCGGGCCCGCATCCATTCCTCCGCGAAAAAGTCGCAGCCGGCAAGCTCGGCATGAAGACCGGCGAGGGTTTGCGCAAATGGGCGCCGGGCGAAGCCGACGCAGTGCGCGAGCGGCTGTCACGGTTTTTGGTTGAGCAGGCCAAGGCACGGAAAAAGAATTCGGCGTAGCGCATTCGTCATTGCGAGGAGCGAAGCGACGAAGCAATCCAGTCGGCGGCGCAGCGCTGGATTGCTTCGCTTCGCTCGCAATGACGACTAATACGGCAACCCCACATACTGCTCGGCCAGCGACGCTTGCGCGTGCTCGGAGGCCAACAGATAGTCGAACTGATTGAGCCGCATCTGTTGCTCGAACGGCGTCTCGTCGGGGAAGCGGTGCAGCAGCATGGTCAGCCACCACGACATGCGCGCGGCGCCCCAGACGCGGCGCAATGCCATGTCGGAATAGCTGTCGAGGTAATCGGTCTTGTTGCGGCGGTAGGCTTCGGTGAGCGCGCGCGACAGATAGAAGACATCCGAGACCGCGAGGTTGAGGCCCTTGGCGCCGGTCGGCGGCACGATATGGGCGGCATCGCCGGCCAGGAACAGGGTGCCGTAACGCATCGGCTCGGAGACAAAACTGCGCAGCGGCGCGATCGATTTTTCGATCGACGGGCCGGTGACGATGCTGTCCGCCATGTCCTTGGGGCAGCGCGCCTTGAATTCTTCCCAGAAGCGGTCGTCCGGCCAGTCTTCGAGCCTGGTGTCGAGATCGCACTGGATGTAGTAGCGGCTGAGCATTGGATTGCGCTGCGAGGCCAGCGCAAAGCCGCGGCTGTGCTGGCAATAGCAAATCTCCGGATAGGGCGGCGTCTCCGACATGATGCCGAGCCAGCCGAACGGATAGCTCTTCTCGTAGGTTTTCGCCAAAGCGGCCGGGATCGATGCGCGGCTGATGCCGTGCGAGCCGTCGCAGCCGGCGATGTAGTCGCAGTCGATCCGCTGCTTCGTGCCCGCCTTTTCGAAAGTCACGTAAGGCTTGCCCGACGTCAGATCGTGCAGCTGCACATCGGCGGCTTCGTCGATGACTTGGCCGCCGGCGGCGTCGCGGGCCGCATAAAGGTCTTCGGTGATATTGGTCTGGCCGTAAGCCATCATCGGCTTGCCGGTGTATTTCTTGGTGTCGATGAGGAAGTGCGGCCGGTCTTCCCAGGCGATGCTCGAGCCGTCATGGGGCAGGCCTTCGCGATCCATGCGTTCGCCAAGCCCAACCTCGCGCAAGAGCGCAACGGTGCCGGCCTCGAGCACGCCGGCGCGAATCCGTTCCAGCACATAGGTGCGGGTTTGACGCTCCAGCACGATGCTATCGATGCCGTTGCGGTCGAGAATATGGGAGAGCAGCAAGCCCGCCGGCCCGCCGCCGATGATCGCGACCTGTGTACGCATCAACCGCTAATTCCCATCGCCTCGACAAATTCCCGCCGCACCTCGGCCGGCTGGCCGTAATGGTGGCGGAATTCCTTCAGCCGCTGGCGCAGGATCGGGTCCTTGTCGAACTCCGCAAGCGTGAGGCCGTCGGTGTTGAGCTCGCGCGCCATGTTGGGCAGCGCGATGCACTGTGCCTCATTGGCGCTGCGGATGATGCCGCCCGGCTCCTTGCCGGCCGCCATGGCCTCGAGCTCCGCGAAGAAGCGGCCGCGCATCATGGTGATGCCGATGTCGCTGGAACGCAGATGCTCCTTGGTGCGGTCGGCGATGCGGCCTTGGCCGGCCCAGGCGACGATGTCCTGGTTGATGACGTGGCTGGTGATGAAGCGGCCGGTCTCGTCCTGCAGCGGACTGACCCAGGTTGGCACGCGCTCCTGCACGTAAGGTTCGCGGCCCTTCGGCACCCGCACGAAGAACCACGCTACGCTGAGCGTGTTCTCGTCGTCGACTGGCACCCGCCACTCGAAATGGCTGCCGAGATAAAAACCGTTTGGCCATAGCGCGACGCGCCCGACTGTCCAGTAGCGATCCTCCTCGCTCTGGCCTTCGCGCACGCGTTTGTAGACGAAGCCGTGGTCGAAAGCCTCGAACTTGAGCTTCAGATGCTTCGGCGCGACGTTGGCATCGGCGCCGCGCATGCGGGCGCCCCAATTGTCGTGCATCCACTCGAAATGCACCGGGTCGATGGAGTTCTCCTGGCACTGAAACCAGTTGCACGGCACGTCGGCGAGCACGATCTCGCGAAAGCCGTTGCGCCAGGTGAACGGCTCCCACACCGGCAGTTCCGGCGCCGGCAGCGGGCCCAGATAGGCAAACAGCAGGCCGGCGCATTCCTTGACCGGATAGGCCTTGGTCTCGCAGCCGGCCTTCGAGGGCTTCGGGCTGGTGGTGTCTTCGTAGGGCTGTTCGAGGCAGCGCCCGGTCTGATCCACCAGCCAGCCGTGATAGCTGCAGCGGATGCCGGTGTCTTCAACCCAGCCATAGGCCATGTCGGCGCGGCGGTGCGGACAATGGCGGTCGATCAGGCCGTAACGGCCGCTGCGGTCGCGGTAGAGGACCAGGTCCTCGCCCATCAGGCGGACGGTCTTGATCGGGTTGCTATCGAGCTCGCTGGCGCCGGCGATCGGCTGCCAGTAGCGGCGCAGCAATTCGCCCATCGGCGTGCCGGGTCCGACGCGGGTGAGCATCTCGTTGCGGGCGGCGGTGAGCAAGCGTTCCTCGCTGGTTGGCCGGTGTCGGCTGGTGATTATTTCACCACTGGGCGCGGATCGGGAAGGGGATAGCGTTAACGGCGCCGATGGCGGCGGAAATGCCGCCGAATCAACCATTTCGCCGCGCGCGCGGCATTTCGATTCAAATCTAAATTGTTTTTTTATCGGCCATTCAACGGGTTTCAGTGTTCTATGCCGGCATGAGCGCAGCCGAGAAAGTGGGCCGGGACGCCGGCGCATGGTTCGTCGAGGCCGATCATGTCAGCGTCACCGCCATGGCGCGGCGGCGCTCGCGCGCCCGCATGGACGACGAGCGCGCCAAGTCCGGACGCGTCGTCATCGTTTCCTCGCTGTTTCTCGTGCTTTTTACCGCGGCCTTGCTGATCGGCGGCCATGCCGCGATCGACCCGATTTTGCAGTCGGCGGTCGATGCGCGGGAGACCAAGGGCACCGGCGACTTCGTCGTCACCATGCCGGACGGGATATTTTGCCGGCATATGTCCTTTGACAACGTGACGGCGGAAATCACGGAAGGCGGCATTGAGCGTTGCACCAAGGACATTGCCGGAAACCGCCCGCACACAGGCCGGGGTTTCGCCTGGAGCGCCCATTGAACCTGACCGCGCGGGCCGGCGGGTTATGCGGAGTTCTTTGCCTGGACCATGGACGGCGGGTCCGCTACTTTCGGTCCGAAACGAGAGCTCTTCTCAAGACCGGGATAGGACAGATGCGGACCACATTTTTTGTTTGCCGGCTGGTATTGCCGGTCTGCGCCTTGCTCTTTTGCAGCCTTAACCAAGCCGGCGCCCAGGGCGCCCCCAGCACGGGCCCCGTCAGTGTTGAGCAAGCTTGTACCCCCGATGCAATGCGGCTGTGTTCAGAGTTCGTCCCCGATAGGGCGAAAATCACCGTCTGCATGAAAGCAAAGCACGCGCAGATCAGCAAAGAGTGCCGCCTGGCCATGGCCGGCGGCGGGGGTGGCGGCGGCGGCGGCGGGCGCAGGGTGCACCACTATTATCACCATCGCCACGCGCATTAATTAAGCAAACATCGCGGCTGATCATTTTTCACGCTGAATTCGCCGGAGCGAGTTTAGCTGCGGCGCGGCGTCGCGTGGCTCGCGCCTTGAGCGCACGCGCCTGAAAATGCCATGGTCAGCCGCTAGCGGTCCGCGAAGACCGGCACGGCGTCGGGGCGGGTTTTTCCAGGAGGGGTGATGCGTAGCGCCACGCAGCGATGGTGGCTCGGCCTGGTCGTCGCTGCCGCGCTGATCGCGGTTCTCGCCGAACTGCGGGCGCAAACCGCGCCAAGCGAAGACGCCCTCGTGCTCGAAGCCGATCAAGCGCTCGGCGCGGCCCTGCGTGGCGACGACAAATCGGTTGTTCGCAAGCTCCTTTCGTTGCAATTCACCTATGTCGACGCCAACGGCAAGATTCACGAGCGCAAGGATTTCCTTGCCGATCTCAAAACCGCGGCGGCCGCCCCACCGAGCGACCCGGTGGTGAAGATTTACGGCCGCATCGGCATGGTCACCGGCCACCGCAAATCCGCCGACGGCCGCGACGTGCTCTTTCTCGACATCTGGGCCAAGCAGAAACGCGCCTGGCGCGCGCTGGTGAGCCAGGAGGTGGTGCTGGCGGCAACCGATACGCCGCGCCCGGCGCCGGCCCCGACAAGTACGGCCGCAGCTCCCTACGATTGCAAGAATCCCTGCCAGACGATTCCTTATCGCGTGCGCTCGCCGGCCGAGCAGGACATCGTCAATTCGTTCCAGGCGATCGAGAAGGCCGCGGTCGGCCATGACGCCGCCGAATGGGGCAAGCACGTCGCCGACGAGTTCGCGCTCTACGGCAGCGGCCGCGCTCCGATCGCCAAATCCGGACGCATCGCCGCGATCAATCGCCAGAAGGAGAACGGCACCGTGGTGCGGGTCGGCGAGGTCCAAGCCATGCGGCTGTCGGTCTACGACGACGGCGCGGCCATGATCGCAACCCATGCCTTGCCGGACAATTCGCGGCCGCCGTATCAAGCCGCGCGCGTGTGGGTCAAGCGCAACGGCCAATGGCAAATGGCGATCAGCGTGCAGACCGATATCAAATAAATAACGGCCTTACTGCATCGGTTTGATGCCGAGATCCCGGGCGAAGGCTGCGACCGTGGCGCGTTGCTCCTCGATCGATCTGCCGAATTCGTCGGGTCCGCCAATATTCATCAGTTGACCAGTGATCGTCAGCCGCTCGGCGATGGTTGAATCGGCAACGGCGCGAATATCGGCGGTGATACGCTCGCGCAATTCAAGAGGCATTCCCGGCGGACCGAACAGACCGACCAGTCCGTCGAGAGCAAGCGCCGGATAGCCGGCTTCCGCGACCGTGGGCACGTTCGGTTCGCTCGGCGCGCGCACGGTGTTGGCCATGGCGATGAGCTTGATCTTGCCGGCTTGGAGCTGTGGCCGCACGATCGCCAGCGCCGACGAATAGACTTGCACCCTGTTCTCGGCGAGGTCGTTCGCGGCGTCGACCGGGTTGCGATAAGGCACCTCGACCATGTTCAGGCCGAGCTGCTTCAGCCAGCCGGCAAATACAAATTCGTGAGCCCCCGTCACGCCGGCCCAATCGAGCTTTCCCGGCTGCGCGCGCGCCAGCGCGACGAGGTCGCCCAGTGAAGCGACGGTCATTGCGACCGGGACCGAAATGGCAATCAGCGTGTTCGAGACCCGCGTGATCGGCACGAGGTCACTCGGCTTGTACGGCAGATTGTCGTGCAGAAACGGATGTGCCGTGAACGATGACGACGGGGCGAACAGCAGGACGTGGTCATCGTGAGCCGTAACGAAGGCGTTGATGGCGACAAGTCCGTCACCACCGGGGCGGTTATCGACGATGACCGGCTGTCCCCAGCGCTGCGTGAGCCGATCTGCCAATAGCCGCGCGCCGATGTCGGTTCCGCTGCCCGCGCCAAGGGTCAGAATGAGGCGGACGGGACGGGTCGGCCAGTCTGCAGCGGCTGGCGCGGCCAGGACGGCAAGCGTGCTGAAGATGAGTGCCGTCAGCGTCGGCAGCCGCCAGCGCATGATGGATCAGTTCTCCAACCCCGTCGGCACGTTTTTATTCTCGCTCTCGAGCTTCATGCCGGCGGCAAGCGCCATGGTTTCGGCCAGCGCGGCGAAATCCTTCTCCAGATATTCCTTCGGGTTCTTCTGCAGCATGGCGGCGCCGAAATGGCCTTGCAGCACTTCGCGCGTTGCCGCCGTTATCGGCATCGGTACGTCCATTTCGCGGGCGAGCTCGAGGCCGAGGTCGAGGTCCTTGCGCAACAGCTCCGGCGTGAACGTGGTGGTCCAATCGAGATTGACCAACGCCGGCGATTTATAGGCGGTGAACATCGAGCCCATCACGCCGTTGTTGAGGAAAGCGAGGAAGGCGTGGCGTGGCACGCCCATCTTGTTGGTCAGGAGCGTGATCTCGATCAGATTCTCGATGACGACGCCGAGCATGACATTGTGGGCGATCTTGCAGACGCGGGCGAGCTCGCCGTCGCCCACATAGGACACGCCGCGCGGCGCAAACACCTCGATCAGCGGCGTCGCGGTCTTGCAGGCGGCCTCCGGGCCGGACACGACCGCGGACAGCTTGCCGGCCTTGATCACCTTGGCGTTGCCGCTCACCGGAGAGGCGACGAAATCGGCGCCGAGCTGTTTCAGCTTGTCGCGGATCATTGCCGATTCTTCGACCGCGATGGTCGAGCAGTCGACCACGATCGGCGGCATCTTGCCGCCTTGGCTGCAGACGCCGTTCTTGCCGTACAGTACGTCCTGCACGTCCTTGCCGGTGGCGACGATCGAGAACAGCACGTCGACGTCTTTCAGCTCGTGCAGATGATCGACCACCTTGCCGCCGATCTTGGCCAGCGGCTCGGCCTTGGCGCGGGTGCGATTCCAGATCGTGACGTCATGGCCCGCCTTGATGAGCCGCTCGGCCATCGGGAAACCCATGCGGCCCATGCCGATCCAGCCGATTTTCTGCGTGTTTTTCGTGGCCATGTTCTTAACTCCTGTGCTGTCGGGCGCTGTCCTATCACAGGGGGCGGACACTGCAACGGCTGTTGGAATTAGACACCTGGGGCCCAGAAAGCGGCCTTGATCGCATGGAAAGCACTCTGTTCGTGTTGCCGATGTTGTCAAGGATCGAAGACCGCCGGAGGCGGCGGCGCTTCGCGCCGTCCTTGACAACATCGGCAACACGAACAACCGGCATCCATGCGATCAAGGCCGCCACCCGATCAGTCATAAACGTATTGATCCCGGGCTACGGCTTGTCTGGACATCAGCGGCCGCACTATCCTTGAAACTCCATGGCACACGACTTCGCTCAAGCTTCCGAAACCGCGATCGCCACGCGCGAGGGTGGCGCATTACGCCGCGTAGCGCGCAATCTGTTCCCCTTCGTCGTGGTCGGCGCGATCTGGGAAGCGGTGGCCCATGCCGGCCTGTTTCCGCCGCGGTTCTTCCCACCCTTGGAAGCCATTGCGGCGGTGTTCGTGCGGCTGACGATGAGCGGAGTCTTGCCGCATCACGCGCTCGATACGCTGGCGCGGCTGACCGCGGGCTTCGCGCTCGCCGCGTTGGTCGGCGTGACCATCGGCATCCTGATGGGCCGCTCGCGGCGCGCCGAAGATATCTTGCTGCCGCTGGTCAGCATCGGGGCGCCGATCCCAGGTCTCGCCTATGCGCCATTATTCCTGTTGTGGTTCGGGCCCGGCAACGTTTCGGCGATCGCCCTGGTCGCATTCGTTTCGACGTTTCCGATCATCTACAATTCCTGGACCGGCGTGAAAGCGGTAAAGGATATTTGGGTGCGCTCCGCGCAGGCGATGGGCGCCAATGATCGCCGCCTGTTTCGCCACGTTATCCTGCCCGGCGCGCTGCCCTACATCATGACCGGGCTGCGGCTCGGCCTGGCGCAGGCTTGGCGCATCCTGGTCGGCATCGAAATGCTGGCCGCCGTGTCATGGGGCTTGGGCTGGCTCATCTTCGGCGCCCAGGAATTCCTCAATACCGACGTCATGCTCGCCGGCATCGTGGTGATCGCGTTGATCGGGCTGACGCTGGAGAAACTGGTGTTCGAGCGGCTCGAGGAATTCACCGTGGTGCGCTGGGGGATGTTGACGTCATGACGGCCGATCGGGTGCGTTCGTTACGCCGCGGCGCCATCACCATCATCGCGGTGCTGGCGCTTTACCAAGCCGTCGCGCGCAGCGGCCATTTCGCGCCGGCCCTGATGCCGCCGCTCGGCGCGGTGGCGCGCACGCTGTGGGATTCGCTGCTCGACGGCACGATGGTCGAGCACGCGGCTTTCACAATGTACCGCGTGCTGTGCGGCTTCGCTCTTGCGGTGTTCATCGGCTTGCCGCTCGGCGTGCTGATGGGCCGCTTCCGGCCGGTCGAGAATTTCGTGCTGCCACTTGCCAGCGCGCTGATGCCGATCCCGTCGCTGGCTTGGATTCCGGTCCTGATTCTCTGGTTCGGCCTCGGCAATCCGGTGACCATCCTGGTCGTGTTCTACGCCGCGCTGTTTCCGATGCTGCTCAACACCTGGTCGGGCGTGCGCGCGGTCAATCCGCTCTGGCTGCGCGCCGCTGGCGCCATGGGCGCCAACGAGCATGCGCTGTTCTGGAAGGTGATC
>Ga0210398_10004329_pt1 | contig 13365 bp, 7 predicted proteins | sample IncBWC4OmetaG_FD_161047 | JGI IMG/M metagenome (GOLD analysis project Ga0210398, IMG submission 161047) | Forest soil microbial communities from Barre Woods Harvard Forest LTER site, Petersham, Massachusetts, United States - Inc-BW-C-4-O | ecosystem: Environmental > Terrestrial > Soil >... | reverse complement strand
ACCCTCATCAGCGACCGGATCGTGATCCGCATCACGGCGGAGGAAGGCCATTCTTTCCTTGATCGCATGATTGATATGATTGAAGGCGCGCGCCGCCAAAAAACCCCGAACGAAATCGCGCTCAACATCGTCCTCGTGAGTTTGACCGCGCTGTTCATCGTCGTGGTTTTCACCCTGCCACCGTACGCCCAGTATAACGAGGCGCAGGCCGGGCAAACCGACGTGGTGTTGGTGTCGATCCCCGTGCTGCTGTCGCTGATTGTCTGTTTGATCCCGACCACGATCGGCGGGCTATTGAGCGCCATCGGCATCGCTGGCATCGACCGCTTGATGCGCCGCAATGTGCTCGCCACCAGCGGCCGCGCGGTGGAAGCCGCTGGCGATGTGGACGTGCTGCTGCTCGACAAGACCGGCACCATCACGCTCGGCAACCGCATGGCGACGGACTTCATTCCCGCGCCAGGCGTCAAAATTGAAGAACTGGCCGACGCGGCGCAACTCGCCTCGCTCGCCGACGAAACGCCCGAAGGCCGTTCCATCGTCGTCCTGGCCAAAGAGAAATATAATCTGCGCGGTCGCGATGTCGCCGAGTCGCACATCACCCCGATCGCTTTTACGGCCCAGACCCGGATGAGCGGCGTGGACTTTGGCGACAGCCTCGTCACGCGCCGCATCCGCAAAGGCGCCGCCGAGTCGGTCAAACAGTGGGTCGTGGCGCAGGGTGGCCGCGTCGAGAAAGCCGTCATGGACAAAGTGGATGAAATCTCCCGTTCCGGTGGCACGCCGCTGGTCGTGGCCGATGGTCCGCGCATGCTCGGCGTCATCCATCTCAAGGACATCGTCAAGGGCGGGATCAAGGAACGCTTCGCCCAGCTGCGGAAGATGGGCGTGAAAACGGTCATGATCACCGGTGACAATCCGCTGACCGCCGCCGCGATCGCGGCCGAGGCGGGGGTGGACGATTTCATCGCCCAGGCCAAGCCCGAGGACAAACTCGCGCGCATCCGCAAGGAGCAGGAAGGCGGCAAGCTTATCGCCATGATCGGCGACGGCACCAACGACGCACCCGCGCTCGCGCAGGCCGACGTCGGCGTGGCCATGAACACCGGCACGCAGGCCGCCCGCGAAGCCGGCAACATGGTTGATCTCGACAGCAACCCGACGAAGCTCATCGAGGTCGTGGAAATCGGCAAACAACTGCTGATGACCCGCGGCGCGCTGACGACCTTCAGCATCGCCAACGACGTGTCGAAATATTTCGCCATTATTCCAGCGATGTTCGGCCTGCTCTATGCGACCACGGCGGGCGGGCATGGCCCGCTCGACAAATACAACATCATGTACCTGCACTCCCCGCAGAGCGCGATCCTGAGCGCGGTGATTTTCAACGCGCTGGTCATTGTTGCGCTGATTCCGCTGGCGTTAAAGGGCGTGAAGTACCAGCCGCTCGGCGCCGCGGTGATCCTGCGCAAGAACATGCTCATTTACGGCATTGGCGGCATCATCGTGCCGTTCATCTTTATCAAACTTATCGACATCTTTATGGTGGCCGTCCACCTGGCCCCGTAAGCAACCAAGAAAGGCAATCCAATGTTTAAACTTACATTTCAATCCATCCTGCAGACGCTGATGTGGACCGTCATCACGGGCATCATGTATCCGCTCGTCATGACGGTGTTCATCCAACTGGTGTTCCCTTATCAGGCCGGCGGCAGCCTGATCATGCGCGACGGCAAGGTGGTCGGTTCGGAGCTGCTGGCACAAGGGTTCCAAACCGATAGATATTTCTGGCCGCGTCCGTCCGCCTGCTCATACGGCACCGGAACCGGTGGCTTTGCGGCTTCAGGAGCCAGCAACCTCGGGCCGACCAGCGCCCAGCTCCAGAAAAATGTCGACAGCAATCTCGCGGCGTTGCGCACGGCGCACAAGCTGGCCGCCGATGCACCCGTCCCAGCTGACTTGGTATTCCAATCCGCCAGCGGGCTGGATCCGGACATCAGTCCCGAGGCGGCGCGATTCCAGATCGCCCGCGTGGCGGCTGCGCGCAACATGAACGTGGATCAGGTCACCGCGTTGGTGGAAAAATTCATCAAACCGCCGCAATGGGGCGTGTTTGGCATGGCGCGTGTAAACGTGCTGCAACTCAACCTCGCGTTGGATGCAGCCGACACCAAGAAAGGGTGAGGGCGAATCAAGCATACGAATAAAATATTTTCGGCGTGGGCCTGGCGTGGGCTCGACGTTTGCTCCTCCTCCGAGAGCGATGGTGTGGAAGCCATCGTGGCGGCGTCAAACCCCACGGCCGGGCCGGGATCCGAGGCGCTGCTTGCAGGGTACTGGCATTCCCTGCAGGCAGATTGCCTGAATAATTTGTGCAGTTTAAAAATATCGCAGCCATTTTAGGTAGGGCCCGTTGCCCCCGGCCTCCGAAGCTTTAGCGAAGGAGGCTCAACGGGCCGACCGTGTCCGCCATAGCTTCAGCGACGGCGGAACCCAATGGGCGGCGACAAGTGCAAAGCCTTGTCGGCTGGGGCAGCCACCCCTGCTGCAAAGAAAACAAGATGAAACCAAACCCCAAGGATTTCCTCTGGATGGCCGCCGGTGCCGCGTTTTTTGGCGCCATCGTTTGGCTGGTGATGAGCATCCCGCCGAACCAAACGCCGGCCGCACGGCTCGCCTTGAAGGACCGGAAGATCGAGCTCGTGGACCAGATGCGGCTGGCCCTGGCTTCGGCTTCCGAGGCCGAAAAAAGCGCGGTCCTGGCCACCACGGATGAGGACTCACAGACCTTCGCCGGCCAGGCGCGCGCGGCCACGGTGTCCTTGGAGCAGGAACGCGCGCAGTTGGGCGAAATCATGCGTGCGAGCGGCAGCCCCCGGGAAAATGAACTCCTCGCCGAGTTTTCCAAAACCTTGGCCGATCTTGAACGCATCGACCACGAGCTCCTCGGCCTCGCGGTGCAGAACACCAATCTCAAAGCCTATCGCCTGGCCTTCGGCCCGGCCGCCGATATACTCAAGGAAGCGGACGACGCGCTCGCGCACATCGTACAAGCGAGAGCCGACTCAGATTCGCCCGGGGACAAGCCGGTCATCCTGTTGGCGGACGACGCCCGGATTTCATCCCTGCGGATCCTGGCCTTGCTGCCGCCGCACATTGCCGAGGAGAGCGACCAGAAGATGGACGAGATGGAAGCGCGGATGGCCCGCGAAGACCGGGCGGTCCGGAAGGATCTGGCCGACTTGGCCGCGACCAAGGGTTTCGCGGAAGACAGCGATCTGGCCACGGCGGTCGCGCGCTACGCCAGTTTCACCGACCTTCGGTCACAGATCCTCAAGCTCTCGCGGGAAAACACCAACGTCCGATCCCTGGCCATCTCGCTGAACGAAAAACGCAAGGCCATGTTTCTCTGCCAGGATGAATTGTCCGCGTTGGAGCAGGCCATCCAACAAGAGTTCGTTTCCGGTACAGCCGACCTCACCCCGGTCAATCCTCGCTAGCGGAGCCGGGGGCGAAGAGTTGGGTATTCTGCCGGGAATTGTAGGAGCCTGCTTGCAGGCGACTTTTGCCAGTGAAAGGGTTTGCCGGGCGACAAAACAGACCGGGCAAGCAATCTCGACTGCAAGCAGGCTCCTCCAGTGGCGTGAAAAACATTCTTCCCAGCGGAGGTACGTGTGGCGCAAAGCCACTATGCGCGACGGCCGTTAATGAAATTTTAATGGGTTTGGCCGGGGTTTTAATTACTTATATTTCTGTCGTGGCCCTTACTATGCTGGACGTATGTATCTGAGCGCCGCCGGCCCAAACACTGCTTTTTCCCCTTCGGACAGAAAGCCGCGTCCGTTGGAAAATGTGACGTGCTGCCAGGATCTGCCGGAACCGGTGGCCGTGCCGGGGCCGAAACCGGAGTTCAAACGCGGCGATGTGATCGATGGCCGGTTTTATATTCTCGAGGACTTGTATTTCGGCGGGATGGCGACCCTTTATCTGGCTGAAGATATGGACCATGGCCGCCAGAACGTGGCGGTGAAAGTCCCGTTCCTGAAATTCGAAAGCGACCCGGCCTTTTATGCGCGCTTTCAACGCGAGGAAGAAATCGGATTAAAGCTTAATCATCCGTCCTTGTTGAAATTCATCCCGGTGGAAAACAAGAGCCGGGCCTACATCGTGACCGAGTATTTGCGCGGCTGCACCTTGGATTACATCATTCATAACCGCCGGCCGTTGCCGGAAGCAGACGCGCTCAAAATAACCAGCGTTATTTGTGAGGCCCTGCAATACATGCATGGCTGCGGGATCGTCCATAACGATCTCAAGCCCGCCAACGTCATGATTTGCTCCGACCAGACGCTTCGCGTCATGGATTTCGGACTGGCCACGTACACGTCCGCGCGCCGGGGCATTCTTGGCGCCTTGGCGCCCATTTTCGGAACGCCGCAATACATGGCGCCTGAGCAGGTCAAAAACAAGCGCACCGGCGCGCGCACCGATATTTACACCCTTGGTGTGATGCTGTTCGAGATGCTGACCGGGAAACTTCCGTTCCCAAACGATGACCCCTGGGTTTCGGTGCGCTTGAGGGTGTCCGGCGATCCCGTGGCCCCGCGCAGTTTGAACTCCGCCATTTCAGCGCAAGCGGAGGAAATTGTTTTGCATGCGATGCAGCGCAGGCCGGACGATCGCTATCAAACCGCCGCGGCCTTCAAGGCGGATCTCGATTCGCCCGACCAGGTCCAAGTGACGGGTTACTGCCATCGCCTGAAGGTGCCTCGAAACAAGTTAAGCTTGGAAGGGGTTCAGCTTCTACACGGTGCCTTTATGGGCGTGGGGGTGATCGCGTTTCTTGTTATTTTGTTTTTGTGCCTCGTGCATTTCGGGGGTGGGCCTCGTTGAACCGAGGCCGCGCAGGCAGCCACGGTTATCATTTTAACGTGGCTCCTTCAGCGAGGCCGGGCAGACTTCCCGTGTTACCAGCGATCATATTTACCGATGACAAAACTGCTGCGCAGCCTCAGCTTGCTTCTCTTTATTTTGGCGGTGGGGGGAATTATTGTCCTTTTAACTTCGGATGTTTCCTCTGCCCTCCGTCTGACTTCCTTCCATCAACAATCGAGCGCCGTGGCGCTTATTTTGATCGGGGCTTCGTACATCAGCCTTCAATTGAGCGCGAAACGCCGCTGGAACGAGAAGCTCAAGGGCGTTTTCCTTGGGTTCGCGTTTGTGTTGTGGGGCAGCGAACAGTTTTTGCCCGCGAGCCAGATGGTGACACTCATGGACAGCGCGGTGATCACGATCTTCGTGGTGGATTTAGGGCTGATAATTTTGGATTATTTAAGGCGAAAAGATGATCAGGCGCCTTAAGCGTCGTTCGAAACCAGCCGGACAATCTTAAAAATAATTTCGATGCCTGAAGACCGCCCCGATCCCGACGCACTGCTGGCCTCGCTCCACCGCGAAGAAGCGCGCGCCAAGCGGGGGCATCTGAAGGTTTTCTTTGGTATGTGCCCGGGCGTGGGTAAGACGTTCGCAATGCTCCGGGCCGGACAAAAGGAGCTGCACGATGGAGTGGACGCCGTCGTGGGCGTGGTCGAAACCCATGGTCGGGTCGAGACCGAGGCGTTGCTGACGGGATTACCGGTCATTCCCCGCAAGCAGATTGACTATCGCGGCGCCGCGCTGACGGAGATGGACCTTGAGGCGATCATCGCGCGCCGGCCGAAACTCGCGCTCGTGGACGAGCTGGCGCACACGAATGCGCCCGGATCCCGTCACCCCAAACGCTGGCAGGACGTGGTCGAACTCATCGAGGCCGGAATCGACGTCTATAGTACGCTTAACGTCCAGCATATCGAATCGCGGTCCGATGCGGTCCGGCAGATCACCGGCGCGCCCGTGCATGAGACGGTGCCTGATTCGGTGCTCGATTTCGCGAACGAAATCGAGCTGATCGACCTGACGCCGGGCGCGCTCCGGGACCGCCTGCAGGAAGGCAAGGTTTACATGGGCGAACGCGCGGCGGCGGCACGGGATAATTTCTTCCAGGAAGAACACCTGACCGCCCTGCGCGAACTCGCCTTGCGCTTTACGGCCGAACGCGTGGACCGCCAGTTGCGCGAAATGCGCTCCGGCGATGCGCGCCGGATCGTCTGGCGCAGCGGTGAACGGTTGCTGGTGGCGGTCGGGGCGAGCCCATTTTCGACGCAGCTCGTCCGCTGGACGCGGCGGATGTCCGCCGCGCTCGGCGCGCCCTGGATCGCCGTCCACATCGAGACGTCGCGGACGCTTTCGCCGGAAGGCCAGCGGCTGCTCGACCAAAACCTGGCCCTGGCCCGCGAACTCGGCGCCGAGGTGGTCGTCACGCATGATGAGGACATGGCGGCCGCGCTGGTGCGCATCGCCCGGGTGCACAACGCCACGCAGATCGTCGTGGGCAAGCCGCGCGGCAATCGCTGGCGCGACTGGTTGCGCGGCGGTTCGCTGGTGGACCGGCTGGCCCGTCTGGGCGGCGAGATCGACATCTACATGGTGCCGGCCGAGGAAAAAAAACCGCGCCGGATCCGCCTGGAGTGGGTGGAGCATTCGAGCCTGCAGGAATATCTCGCGGCTCTCGGGGTCATCGTAGGCGTCACGATCGCGAGCTGGTTTATCGCCGATTTTTCCGGCTACCGCTCTGTGGGAATGCTGTATTTATTGGCGGTCATCGTGCTGAGCCTGCGCTTGGGCCGCGGGCCGGTGCTCCTGGCGGGCGTGCTTTCCGGGTTGGCTTGGGATTATTTTTTTATCCCGCCTCGCTTCACGTTCATCATCGGTTCCTTTGACGATGCCATGTTATGTTTTGTCACCGTGGCGGTGGCGCTGGTGTCAGGCCAGCTCACGGCGCGCATCCGCGCGCAGTCCCGCAACGAAAGGATGCGCGAGGCGAGGGCCACCGCGCTGTTCGAGCTCACGCGGGTGCTGGCCGGCGCGAAGACGCTCGACGACGCGATTTTTGCCGCCCTGCGGCAGACGGATGAACTTTTTGGCGCCCAGACCTCGCTGGCGCTGGTGGACGAGGCCGGCGGCGCGCTCGTGCCGCACTTTGCCGGTTCCTATATGTTCAATGACAAGGAACGCGGCGTGGCCGAGTGGACGTTTCGCAACAAGCACAACGCCGGCCGGTTCACCGATACGCTGCCGGGGAGCGTGGGCTATTACCTTCCGCTCCTGCGGGACGACAACGCGGTCGGCGTCCTCGGCGTCAAGCTGCCGCCCGAGAAATCGCTCACGCTGGCGCAGCGCGATTTGCTCGAGGCGTTCGCGCGGCAGCTCGCGCTGAGCGTCGAGCGCGAAAACCTGCGCGCCGCGGGCGAGCGCGAGAAACTGCTGGCCGAGTCCGAAAAATTGCACCGGGTGCTTTTCGACAGCGTGTCGCACGAGCTGCGCACGCCCCTCGCGGTCATTTCGTCGGTCTTTGAAAATTTGAAACAGGCCGACCCCGCGTTGCGTGACAACCTGGTGAGCGAAGGCCGCACGGCCGTCACCCGGCTCAACCGGCTGGTTAAAAACCTGCTCGACCAGACCCGCCTGGAAAGCGGCGCATTGAAGCCCAGCCTGAAATGGTGCGGCGCGCATGACCTAGTGACGGCGGCTTTGCAGGATATCCGCGATGCGCTGGCCAGTCATCCGCTGGATATCGTCGTGCCGGACGACATGCCGCCGGTGCGCGCCGATTTTTCCCTCACCGAGCAGGTGTTGGCCAATCTGCTGCTGAACGCCGCGCTGCATACTCCGGTGGGCACATCCATCTTTTTGACCGCGGGTATCGAGCGCGGCGGACAACGGGTATTTTTCACCGTGGCCGACCGTGGGCCGGGCTTTCCACCCGCGATGCGCGAGCGGTTGTTCAAGAAATTTGCCCGGGGCGACGCCGCCCGGGCTGGTGGGCTGGGCTTGGGGCTGTCCATCGTGCGGGGCTTCATCGTGGCGCAGGGTGGAGAAGTGGTGGTGGGCGAAAATCCCGGTGGCGGCGCGGTGATTACGGTTTACCTGCCGCACTCCGCCCCTGATGATGTTCCGAAAGAATGACCAAAATCCACCGACCTCGGGTGCTCGTGATCGACGACGAAATCCAGATCCGTCGGCTATTGCGGGTCACCCTGGAACCGGACGGCTACGAGGTGAACGAAGCCGAGACCGGGCAGCTCGGGCTGACTGAAGCCGCTGCTCTTCACCCCGATGGGATCGTGCTCGACCTCGGCTTGCCGGACATGGACGGCAAGGATGTTTTGCGCCGGCTGCGCGAGTGGTCGCAAGTGCCGGTGCTGATCCTTTCCGTGCGCGACAGCGAACAGGAGACGATCGCCGCGCTCGATGCCGGCGCCGACGACTACCTGACCAAACCCTTCCGCGGGCGGGAACTGCTTGCCCGGTTGCGGGCGGTCATGCGGCGGGCGCAGCCGGCGAATGAAGACACGGTGGTGCGCTTTGGGGAGATCGAAATTGATTTTGTGGCCCGGGTGGTCCAGCGCGCTGGCAAGGATGTGAAGTTCTCGGCCAAGGAATACGATTTCCTGCGCTATCTCGCGCTGCACCGCGGCCGCGTGGTCACGCACCGGCAGATTTTGCGCGAATTATGGGGTGCGAACGCCGAAGACAACACCCACTACCTGTGGGTTTACATGACGCATCTCCGGCAGAAACTGGAGGACGATCCCCACGAGCCGAAATTTTTGAAAACCGAGGCCGGCATCGGCTATCGGTTGATGGTCGAGGCGTGAGATTATTGGTAGGGCCCGTTGCCCCCAACGGATCTAAAACTTAAGAGGGGGCGACAAGTACAACTTGTCCGCCATAGCTTCAGCGACGGCGGAAGCCTTGTCGGCTGAGGGCAGCCGACCCTACCTTAGCCTTTCAAGGTCAATAAGCTGGACAGGTATGATTTCACGAACCGATTCCTGGTTAGGTTGCCTGCAGCTTGACAGCACGCGGCGTTTTGTCTTTCTCCCTGATCTTCGCAGTCTAAGTCGCGCCTCCTTCCTGAGGCGCGGCACGGAGGAACCAAACTCTCCGGAGCAATCCGGGGATGGGGCGAATGGCGCCGGGCAACCGGTGGCCACGGTCACTTCCACGACCGAGCCCGTCAGCTAACTTCGTCGACAACTGGAAGGGCGATCCTCTGGACCCGCACACGCGGAATCCACGATCTCCCAAAGTCTAACTTGCGGTGCAGGGGTCTCGGCCCGTGCGCCGTGCTTCTCGGAGATCGCATGAATATCAAACATTTGTTGCTGGGTAAGCCGCGGGATGTCCATGACCCGCACCTGTTCCATAAAATCTCGCTCATTGCGTTCCTCGCGTGGGTGGGTCTCGGCGCCGACGGGCTGAGCTCGTCGGCTTACGGCCCGGACGAGGCGTTTCGCGGAATTCTCGGCCACACCTACCTGGCGGTTGCACTGGCGCTGGCGACGGCCGGCACGGTCTTCATCATCTCGCTGGCCTACAGCAAGCTCATCGAGCATTTCCCGGCGGGCGGCGGTGGCTACGTCGTTGCCACCAAATTGCTCGGACCATCGTGGGGCGTCATTTCCGGCTGTGCGCTGCTGGTGGATTATGTATTGACCATCACCACATCGATGGCGGCGGCGGTTGACCAGATTTTCAGCTTCATCCCGATCCAGTATGCGCATGTGAAGCTGCCCATTGAGTGCATGCTCATTGTCGTGCTGATTCTCCTCAATCTGCGCGGGGTGAAGGAATCCGTGGCCATTGTCGTGCCGATTTTCATGCTCTTCGTCGTCACGCACGCGATCATCCTGGTTGGTTGCGTGGTGATGTACCGGCACAACATGCCGGTGATGGCGGCACACCTCGGCGAGGGGCTGCGGAGCGACTACCACCAGATCGGCCTGTGGGCCATCTTCCTGATTTTTGTGAAAGCCTATTCGCGTGGTGCGGGTACCTATACCGGCATCGAGGCGGTGTCGAACGGCGTGCCCATCATGCGCGAGCCCAGGGTCGCCACGGCCAAGCGCACGATGCTTTACATGGCCAGCTCGCTCGCGATCACCGCGGGCGGCATCCTCTTCTGCTACTTGCTCTTGAATTGCTCGCCGGAGGAAGGCAAGACGCTCAATGCCACGCTCATCGAGCGGCTCGGCTTCGGCCAGTGGTTTGTCGTCCTTTCGCTCGTGGCCGAAGGCGGCCTGCTGATCGTGGCGGCGCAGACCGGCTTTCTCGACGGCCCGCGCGTCATGGCCAACATGTCACTCGACGGCTGGCTGCCGAATCGTTTCAGCGCGTTTTCCGAGCGGCTGACGACGCACTACGGCGTGCTCCTGATCGGCGGCGCGGCCATCGTGAGCCTGTTCTATACCGGCGGCGATGTGACGGTGCTGGTGACGATGTATTCGATCAACGTGTTTGTGACCTTCTCGCTCTCGCAGCTCGGCATGTGCCGTTTCTGGCTGCAAACCCATCGCCAGGAACATTCGTCGTGGAAGCGAGCGTTCCTGTTGCACGGCGTGGCCCTGGTGCTCTGCGTATTCATTCTCGTGATGGTCGTGGCGGCAAAATTTACCGAAGGCGCCTGGATGACGTTGCTCGTCACCTCGGCGCTGATCGCCTTGTGCTGGTTCATTCGCAACCATTACCGTGGCGTGCGCGCGCGCGTGCGGCAGCTCTCGGAGATCCTGGACGACCTGCCGAAATCATCGCATCCCATTCCGGCGTCCACGCCGCTCGATCCGGCGCAGCCAACTGCGGTGATCCTCGTGGCGAGCTACAGCGGGCTGGGCGTGCACTCCCTGCTCGCAGTGATGCGGACATTTCCGAAGCACTACAAGCAGGTGGTCTTTGCGTCGGTGGCCGTGCTCGACTCGGGCAACTTCAAGGGGGCGGAAGAGGCTGTGCACCTGGAGGAAAAGGTGCGCGCCGACCTCGAAAGATATTGCGAAGTCGCGCGCGGCCTGGGCGTGCCAGCGACGTTCCGCCTGGCGGAAGGCATCGATCCGGTGGCCGAGGCGGTGAAACTATGCGACAAGATCGGCGGGGAATTTCCCCATGCGGTGTTTTTCGGCGGCAAACTCATCTTCCAGCGCGAGACATGGTGGAACCGGGTGCTGCACAATGAAACCGCCCATGCCATCCAGCGCCGTCTGCAATGGCTTGGCCGGCCCATGCTGGTCATGCCCGTGCGGGTGGGGGAGTAGAAAAGGCGAGGCCGCCTCGCCTTTTCTAATAATTACAGATTACAAATTACAGATTGGTTCAGGGTAAATCTGAAATCTACACCAGTATTTGCAATCTGTGATCTGTAATTTGTAATCGCCATCCGGCGTCACCCGGTGGCGTCGCCCTCTTGGGCCGTCGCGGTGGCCTGCGCGCGCTGGGAGACCGCGGCCATGAAATAATTTTGCGCGGAAAACGACGGCTCGCCCGCGGCGCGCGGCACGGGCAGGTAGGCGCCGTTGGCATGCAGCAGGCGCGCGTTGTCGTTGTCCTGCAGCTCCATCGGGATGAGCTCGTCGGTGATGCGGCGGCGCAGCTCGGGATCCTCGATCGGAAAAAGGACTTCGACGCGACGGAAGAAATTGCGCGGCATCCAGTCGGCGCTGCCGGCCAGGACGAGCGGCTCGCCGCCGTGGTTTTCAAAATAAAAGAGGCGGGCGTGTTCGAGGAAGCGGCCGACGATGGAGCGCACGCGGATGTTTTCGCTGAGGCCGCGCACGCCGGGTACGAGGCAGCAGATGCCGCGCACGATGAGGTCGATTTGCACGCCGGCCTGGGAGGCGAGGTAAAGGTTGTCGATCGTGGCCTTGTCCACGATCGAGTTCATCTTGGCGATGATGCGCGCGGGCTTGCCGGCGGCGGCGTGGTCGGTCTCGCGCTGGATCAATTCCTGGATGCGTTGGTGGAGGTTGAACGGCGCGACGAGCAGGTGGTGAAACTCCGGTGCGCGGCTGAAGCCGGTGAGCGAATTGAAAAGATTGATGGCGTCGGAAGTGATGGACTCGCGGCTGGTGAAAAGGCTGAGGTCGGTGTAGAGCCGGGCGGTGCGGTGGTTGTAATTGCCGGTGCCAAGGTGGGCGTAGTGGCGTAGCGCGCTGCCTTCGCGGCGGACGACAAGGCAGAGCTTGCAGTGGATCTTGTGGCCGATGAGGCCGTAAACGACGTGCACGCCGGCTTCCTCGAGCTGGCGCGCCCACTGGATGTTGTTGGCTTCATCAAACCGCGCCTTCAGCTCGACCAGCGCGGTGACCTGCTTGCCGTTGCGCGAGGCCTCGATGAGCGCGCGGACGATGGGCGAGCCGCCGCTCGTGCGATAGAGGGTCTGCTTGATGGCGAAAACCTGCGGGTCGCGCGCGGCCTGCTCGACAAATTCGACGACGGGCGTGAAGGCGTCGTAGGGGTGGTGCAGGAGCACATCCTGCGTGCGCAGCGTCTCGAAGACCGTGGCGATGTTGTGCAGCGGAGAAATGTTGACGGGCGTGAAGGACGGATATTTCAGGTCGGACCGGTCGATGTCGTAAAGGCTCAGCAGGCGCAGGAGGTTGAGCGGGCCGTTCAGCCGGAAGACATATTCCTGCGAAAGGCCGAGCTGGTCGCACAGCGTGTTAAAAATGGGCTCGCCCACGCCGTTCTCGATCTCGAGGCGGACGGCGGCGCCGCGGCGGAGATTGCGCAGCTCCTCCTCGATTTTCTTGAGCAGGTTGGCCGCCTCTTCCTCGTCGATGTAGAGGTCGCTGTTGCGTGTGACACGGAAGGAATGCGCGCCGGTCATCTTGTAGCCGGGAAAAAACACGCCGGCGCAAAGCTTGATGATTTCCGTGAGGAAAATGTAACGCTGCGGGCCGCCCTTGGCCGGTTCGATGTGGACGAGCCGCGGCAGGATGCGCGGCACGGGCAGGATCGCGACCAGGTGCTCGTTTTCCGGCGTCTCGGGATTGTCGAGCGAGACGATGACGTTGAGCGCCTTGTTGCCGAGCTGGGGAAAGGGATGGGCCTGGTCGAGCGCGAGCGGCGTGAGCACGGGGAAGACCTGCTCCTGGAAATAGGTCTTCACCCAGCCCAGCTCGGCCGGGGTCAGCCCGCTGGCCGCCTTGAAGACGATGCCCTCCTTGGCGAGCGCGGGTACGAGCTGGTCGTGCCAGCAACGGTACTGGTCTTCGACGAGCGAGGCGACGACGGAATGGATGCGGCGGAGTTGTTCGCGCGGGCCGAGGCCGTCGACGCTCGACTCGGTCACGCTGGAATCCACCTGTTGGATGAGGCCGGCGACGCGGATTTCAAAAAATTCGTCGAGGTTGGAGCTGACGATGGCGAGAAACTTCACCCGCTCGAGCAGGGGGATGCGCTCGTTTTGCGCGAGTTCGAGCACGCGGCGGTCGA
>Ga0210398_10004328_pt1 | contig 13366 bp, 8 predicted proteins | sample IncBWC4OmetaG_FD_161047 | JGI IMG/M metagenome (GOLD analysis project Ga0210398, IMG submission 161047) | Forest soil microbial communities from Barre Woods Harvard Forest LTER site, Petersham, Massachusetts, United States - Inc-BW-C-4-O | ecosystem: Environmental > Terrestrial > Soil >... | reverse complement strand
TGCGGACAATGCAGCAAAAAACCATCGGATTTATCGAACTTACCGTGCAGTCGGCCCAGATCGGCAATCCGCGCGGCGCTAGGCTGGCGCCGCCTAGACTCCTCTATGCCGGGCGCCTGCTGTATTGGAAAGGCGTTCACATCGCGATCGAAGCGTTTGCCCGGTTGCAAAGCCGTGTCCCGGACGCCCGACTTACCATCGTCGGAGATGGTGCAGAACGGGACCGGCTGCACACTCTGGCGGCATCCCGGAACATTCGCGATCATGTCGACTTCATTCCGCGGCTGCCGCGGCCACGGCTATTCGACCTTTATGCGAGCCACGACCTTCTTATCTTTCCGAGCCTGCACGACAGCAGTGGAGGCGTTGTCCTCGAAGCATTGGCTCACGGTCTGCCAGTCGTCTGCCTCGACCTCGGCGGACCCAAAGAGATCCTGGGCCCGGAATCCGGCGTCGTCGTCGCCACCGCCGGCCGCAACAGCGCAGAGGTTGCCGCCGCAATGGCAAACGAGATGAACTGCCTCCTGACCGAGCCCGCGCGCCTGTCCGCGTTGTCCGCTGGCGCCATCGTCCGCGCCAAACAATTTGTTTTGTCTGATCGCGTCACCAGATTTTATTGTCGCGCAACAGCCGCGATTACGGCAGCCCCCCAGCCTCACGACCAGCCGGAGATGGCCAGTTCCGAGAGAGTGTCACCTCTAAGGCGCGTGTGATAGCGGCAAATCCCAGAGCGGAGAGAAGACTATGACGAGCCCCGACCTTATCGTCGCGCTCAACCGAGATCAAGAAGTCAGCGAAACCGACCCTTTTAACGAGCGGTGCTACGAGCCACACGCGGCGTGCTTGATGTCGGATGCAACCCTGGGCGCGGCGGCGTCGTGTGAAGGGCCTCCCGCCCACTCCGCCTGTCACGGGCATCGATCGCGTGTCGGCACGCATCGCCGCACTCGATCGGCAAAGTGCCACGCGAAAATTTGCGAGTTTACCAATGCGCTACCGTTCCCTTCCGATAGTTTCGACGTCGTGGCTCGCGAACGAATTCATGGAGGACTTACCGCCGGACCTCGTTCTCACATTTTCCGCATTCATCACCTGCTTCAATCGCCGAGCAAGCTCTTGTTCACCATGCTAAATCCTCGCTATCCGACAAATCGTGCAAAGACCGACCAGTGTGCCTCGCGGCGCCCATATATCCCAACACCACGCCGGGAATCCGCCGCGGCGGGCAATGGACGTCGGTTTCTCGCGGGTAAAAATCAAGCGCAACCGTCGCGTATCGACTGCGATCAGCAAGCTCATTCTGTTCTCCGCCGTTCATGGCAGCTATTTGGCGGACGGCCGAAAATAGTGAGCCTGACTATTCCGTCCTGCACATAACAACTTTATGTCTCCAAAATGTCGCCCTGGTATTATTGGTTGTGCGGCTTCTTTCTCTTACAGGCCACGGAGGCACTTGGTGTCTTCGATCGACTCCTATATGGAGAATGGATCGGCAAACCTGGCGACAAGTTTACCCAAGGTTTGAACATTCTTATGATCGTAACAAGCCTTTTGCTCGTGGGTCGTGCATATCGGCGCCTAAAACCAATTCGGGCTGGCGTGATTCTTTCATCTTTCGGAGGCGCTTTTTTGACGACGTCGACCTTTTGGTCTATTGATCCCCCGACTACTACAAGAGAAGCGATACTTTATGGCGTACTATTGCTCGGCTCTATCGGTGTCGCTGCGAATCTGGAGGCTCGCCAACTAATGCAATTACTCACAAATATTTGTTTATTTGCTGCCGCAGCCTCTGTTGTATTGCTGATAATATATCCTGCAGCTGCAACCGTAGCACAATCCGACTCGATCGAATTTCGTGGCATATTTTCGCAGAAGAACTTTCTTGGTGAAGTCATGGTAGTCGGAGTTCTTGCAAGCCTGCATTTATTACGAAGCGGCGAGCGGAACCGCCTACGGCATTTCTCGATTCTGTTGGTGCTGACGTGTGTCGCGCTGGCCTCCAAATCCGCCACCTCATGTTTGACGATATTCTGCTTTTTTTCGGCACATGTTTTGATCGCACTGTTCCGAAGGGGCGGTGTCGCACGTCTTTTAAGCGGCGTCGGCGTGATTTTGTTATTTCCGATCGTGGTCGTCGCCGCGGTATTCCCAGACACATTTCTGGAAATGCTCGGCAAGGACCCCACCCTAACCGGACGCACCGAATTGTGGACGTATGTGCTTGCCGACATTGCGCAAAGGCCGTTACTGGGGTGGGGATACTCGGCATTCTGGTCACCCAACGATCCGGCAGCAATGGAGATCTCCGACACGCTCAAATGGTTCGTTCCACAGGCGCATAACGGCCTTTTGGAAATGCTCTTGAACGTCGGGGCGATGGGAACTGCTTTCTTTATATTCCTTTGGGGTCGAAATATCTGGTTAGCGCTACAATGCATGCGTACACCGGCGACAGCATTGGCAGTTACCACGTTGCTGTCATGTTTCGGTATTTTCATTGTCGGGATCAGCGAAACGGTGTTAATGGATCGAGGCGAGCCTTCAACGAGCGTGTTTTATATCACAGGCTTGATGTGCGAGCGCGCCGTGCGGGTCGCGCGGAAGCGAGATTATGCCTCGCTTCGTCGATCCTATCCGCGTGGGAGCCCTGCCCCCAATAATCTCCTTTCGTGAAAAACCTAACAACCACGGCGCTTGAGGTTTATCGTACCAACCGACCCATTGGAGGGTACCCTATGAGTGTCGCCAATCGAAATACTGCCATTTTCGGAAGAGCGGCGCTTACATTAATGATGATCGCTATAGCGGCGGCCTTCGGCGCACAACGATTTCCCTACGCCTGGGACGACAGTGCGAATTATATCGCGATGGCACAGGGCCGGCCTGCGTTAATGCCGTGGGCTGGCCGCATTTTGCTCCCCGATCTCGCAGCTTTTCTGTCGCGAACGTTTGCCATCAGGCTTAATCACGGATTTGAGATGATAGCCGCATTCTCGTTCGTTCTATGGATCGCAATTGTTGGCGAGAGATGGCGTACGAGCATTTGGACCCCAGTATTTTTGATAACTCCTTTAATAGTGACAACGTTTCAGGCTGCTTATATTACAGACGGCCTGCATATGGCTTTAGTCGCCGTGTTTTTATTAATGATGCGCCACAATTACCGATTCGCAGCGGCTTTACTCATGATTGTCATGTACACCGCCCGGGAAAGCAGTTTGCTCCTGGCCTTCATTTCTGCGGGGGTTTTGGTTTGGAATCGAAACATTTTTGGCAGCATTTTGGTGATCTTAGGCTGGTTAATCGGGTCATACGTGGTACATCGGGCAACGGCGAACGCCTACAACGTTCACCATATGCCGGAGATAATTTATCTATTTACCAAGATGCCGGCCAACTTTCTTCGAGATTGGCTAGGAATCCGCATCTGGACCAATGGCTATGCTTGGTGCAATCATCCGTTCTTCGTAACTTGGGTTCCCAGGTCATTTCACTTGGGGGTGATCAGCAAGATTGGCTTCTGCACACCCTCTATCGTAGAACCGCTTTCCACAATGGCAAGTTACGTGACTAGTTATGGCGTTTTGCCTGCCGCGCTAATAGCCAGCTTACGTGCTAACCGGATCCCACCCGATAAAAAGAAAGAGATCTCGTGGGTCATAGCCTTCACCTACGGCGCTCTAATGACGCTGCTTGGGCCGATCGCAGGACCGCCTGCCGATCGGGCGATCGGATTTGGATGGCCGCTGTTTCTGATCGCCATACCAGCGATCTGCGTTGAAGTCCTAACTTGGCGAATCGCGGCTCTGCAGATTATCGCCTCATGGGCACCGCTGCTGTTCAGCAGTCTTCTGGGACCTCCAGAAAGCGTCCGATCCTTTATTGGGATCTCGCTCGCACCGATCGTTTCTGCGCTATCATTAGCGGTTGGTTCGTTGGCGAATGCCGTCGCGTATCGCACGATTCGAGCTACAGTGGCGCAAACACAGGACATGGGGGCACTTACTTTTACACCTAACTTCTCTGATGGACGCCAACCGTAATCGCGGTATGATTCGTCGTTACCAACCCAGCGAACCCCACTTTGACCGACGATTGTCGTTCGATCTCATGATCGCGCCTCGAAGGTTTGCGGTTCCTCAGTGGGCGCGGAGATGGCCCATAGGGATCGAACCGGCGGTTTCCGGGCAGAATCGGAATTGCTACCAGCAGGGCTAACGCTTGTAGGTCGTCCACGAAGAGCGCTAATAACGCGATTGTCGTGAGTATATGTAAAGCGTACTGCTTTTTGGTGGAGAAATTGGAGGCCGTGCTCGGGAATAGCTCGGAAGGCCATTTAGCATTTGGGAGCGTAAAGTAGGGGGTTCTAGAGATGGTCTTGGTGTCTGTTATTGTACCGACCCTGCGGCGGTCGGGACTGCTGCTGCGCACGCTCGACAGTGTTTTCGCTCAAACTTTTGACGACATAGAAGTGATCGTCGTGGTCGACGGTCCGGACCCAGAGACGATCGCCGTCCTCCGAACGATCACCGACGCGCGGCTGCGGGTGATCGTCAACTCGAGATCCTTGACGGCGGCGGGGGCGCGCAACCTCGGCGCCGCCAATGCGCGGGGACAGTGGATCGCCTTTCTCGACGATGACGACGAGTGGTTGCCGCGCAAGCTCGAGCGGCAACTTGCCCTGGCGACCGCGTCGGTCGGTCCGACGCTGGTGACGTGTCTCAGTCGAGTCGTGAGCCCGCATTCTACCGACGTCGTGCCGGAGGTGGTCTACGACAATCGCATGCCGCTTGACGAGTACCTGTTCGATCGCGCCTCGCCGTTGTCCCGGCCCGGCTTTATTCAGACATCCAGCTACCTGATAGCGCGCGATTTGTTCATCAGCGCGCCGTTCAAGGTGGATAACCCGCATGACGACTGGGACTTCATCCTGACCCTGTCGAAGCGGCGCGGGGTGCGGGTCGAGACGGCGCCGGAGGTGCTCGCTGTCATCCACGCCGACGAAGGCCGACCGTCGCTCAGCCAGAGCGGGACATGGCGGGCGTCCCTAGGTTGGGTCGACAACATAAGGCCCATCATGACCGAGCGGGCCTATAGCGGCTTCTGCCTTGGCGTCGTCGGTCCGCGGGCGGCGAGGGAGCGGGCGCTGGCGGCATTTTTTATCCTCCTTTACCACGCTTTCCGCTACGGCGCGCCGCGCCCCTGGCAGATCGGGTCTTTTATCAGCCTGTGGCTGCTGCCGCCGAGTGCCCGCCGGCAACTGCGTACATTTCTGCGCGGACGGAAGTCCGTCCTCACAGACGCGCCGTGAGGTTGGGCGAGCTTCGTCACGGGCAACTGGCCAGCGTGTGGTAGCAGGCGCCAACATCGACCGATTGCGGCGACAGATAGGGCTCTGGGAGGCCGTAGCCAATTGCCGGGCTGCTGGCTTGCAGCGCAAAGTTGGCGCCAACCGGCGGTGTCGTCTCCGTCCCGACCGAGGTGCCTCCGACATTGACCCAATCAGGGTTGGTCGCACAATGGTTCAATGTACAAGAGTAGCTGTCGCCGTTGTACATCGCGTATTCACCAGTCGGCGGGTCTTCCCCGAACGAACCCTGGCAACTGCTAAAACCACCTTGCAACTGCGAGATATTATTGACGTACGTACTAGCGATGTTCAACGAGTTTTCCGAGCCGACGATTGCGTTATTGAACATGGCATATGGTGCGGTGTTGAACTCGCAACTTGAGCGTGCCGCAGGGACCGCGACCGCTATGTTGTTAATCAAAGTGCTCCCCAGGCTCCCAATGCAGGCCCGCGCGGAACCGTTATTGTAAGGGTCGAGTCGATTATTGTAACAGCTATTATTGGCAATTATGATACCACTAGACGAATTAGTTATAGCGATGCCGCCCCCGCCGGCGTTATATATGATGTTGAAAGCGACCAACCCACCGCCCCGATATGGCGTCCCGCCAGTAATTCCTGTCCAATCCCATGTGTCCAGGATGATGTTGTTCCCGTCAGTGTCGTATGGATTGCTCGCGGTGCCGCATCCGGTCGTCGCATTATTGAAAGCTACGTTCCATTCGATAAAGATGTGCGCAGTGTTGTCGACATTGCCAACCACCTGATTGCTGCCGTCATCGGCGGTGGGAGTATAGCCTGCGGCTGCGATCGGTACGGTCACGGAAATCCCAGAACCTTGCGCACTGCACCCGACATTCGCGTTTTGATAAACCTTATTATGAACAATGTAAAAGTACTCACCGTTGTTCATCTGGATACCAGTCTGCCCATAACCACTGACGATATTATCCGTCACCCAAATATGATGAGACGAAAAGTTGAAGCCGCTTGTAGGGTTAAACAACTCGACGCCCTGACCGTACAGAGTTGGTGAGGCAGCCGAAAGGGTAAATCCGTCGATCCAGACATAGTTGACCCCTGGCGTGACCAAGACGAACGAGCCGTTCTGGCCGCCGGCGCTCACGTCGGTGACGGTGCACGCGTCCATCGTCGTGCAGCGGTAGACGACGTAGCCGGAGGAGGAGGCGTGGTTGCCGCCGGCGGTGATCGACACGCCTTGCGGATACGTCCCGGGCGCGACGTTGATGCACGAGCCGGCCGCTGTCCCGCCTGTGGGCAGGGAGTTGTTGGCGTGCTGCAGGGTGAGCCACGGCGTGGCCGGGCTCTTGCCGTTGTTGGAATCGTTGCCGGTCGTCGCGACGTAGTAATTGGTCGCGCAGGTGTAATACGGGTTGTCGAACAGCTGCGCGCTCGGACCGGGTTTTTGCGGGCTTGGCGCTGCGGGCGCCGCACAGGAGGCGGACGCGCCGCCGCCCGCGCCGGCGCAGCTCCACGTCCAGGGACCGCTGCCGGCGACCGCGGAGGCGGCGCCGGCGCTGCACAGCCCCGAGCTCGGTGCGCTGCTCGCGGCGACGCCGTTGGCCGAGCCGCAGGCGCCGTTGACCGCCACGGATGCCGCGCACAATGCGGTCGAGCCGCCGCCCGACCCGGCGCAGCTCCAGCTCCACGGGCCGGAGCCGGAAACCCCCGAGGCCGTCCCGGTGTTGCATAAACTGGCCGTCGGGGCGGCGGTAAATCCGCCACCGTTGGCGCTGCCGCAAGCGCCGTTGACCACCGGTTGAGCTTGCGCGAGCGGCGCCGAGCACGCCGCGGTCGCCCCGCCGTTGCTGCCGGAGCAGCTCCACGTCCAGCGGCCGGAGCCGGAAACCGCCGACGCACTGCCGGCGCCGCACAGACCGGCGGACGGTGCGGTGCTCGCGGCAACCCCGTTCGCGGCGCCGCACGCGCCATTGACCGGCGCTGGCGCGTTCGCCCCGGACGCCGACGCGACGGAGAACCCGGTGGTCGCCGTCGCATAGATGACCGACCCGGTCGCGTTCTGAACGCGGAAGCTCACGCTGTACGCGCCCGGCGTCGCCGTCGCCGCCAGCGGCCAGGCGATGGTCTGCGCCACCGGCAGTCGCGGCCCGATACGGACGTTTGTCAGCGTGTTGCTGACCGCCGTGACGCCGTTCACGGCAAAGACGAAAACGAGCTTCGGGTAAATAAGGTTAACCTTTGTGGTGGCCGCGCCGGTGATTTGCTCGGTCTGCCCGGGTTGGATTTGCGCCGGGCTTGCCTCGGCCGTAATCGTGAACGTCGCTGCCCGCCCCGATCCCGGACCGAACAGTGACATCATCGCGCAAGCGGCGAGCAAAACGGTGCCCAGCTTCATTTAAATCCCCATCGACCCACCGCCTGGATTTTAGCGCTCAGGTCGTTTGGGGCAAGAAGATAATTACCAGTTATGCGTGATATTTGACATTATTTTGACATTACGCGCCGGGGTCGCGATGCTATTACGTTTTTATGACGCTGGTTTGACGCATGGGTGACCGGGTTTTCAGGGTTACTGCGTCCCGCGGGTGACGACGACGCCACTGATCACCGGCCCGGTGATCGTGCTGAGCAGCAGAAAGAACTTCTGGAGCTCGGTCATCGGCGCATTGGCGACATAGATCAGGTCGTCGTTCTCGATCGGAAAGCGCTGGGCCAGAAAATAACCGGCGGCCTGCCGCAGGTTTAGGTGGTAGAGGATCGCGGCGGTGCCGTCCGGCGCGGTCGCATAGGCCGGCGCCCCGAGGGCGCGGGCCACCGCCGGCGGCTCGAAGCGGAACAGAAACACCCCGTCCGGATCGGCGCGCAGATCCTGGAGCCCGCCCGCCTTGGCAATCGCCTGCGCCAGGTTGATCTGGTCGGCGTTGAACGGGATCTGCGTGTCGTATCCGGTGGCACCGAAGGCGGAAAAGGTCTGCGGCGCCCGAACCAGAGTGATGATGTCGTCCGGCCAGACATAAATGTTCTCGGCCGGGTCGGAGACCAAGACGCTCATCGGTATCGTGACCGTGACGCCACCCCGCGAAAGCCGCACAAAGGTCTCGTAGAGCGGCGCTTTCGCGCCGCCGGCGGCGGCGATCACATCGAGCAGACGGTCGCCGCGCACGCTCAGCGGAACCCGCGCCCCGCCGACAACCTCTCCCGACACGGTCGCGTCATCGGAGACGCTTTTGGTAACGGTGACGATCGCCTGCGGCTCGATCGCGCGTTCGGCAAGGCGTTGGTCGATCGTCTGCTCGACGTCGAGCGGCGTGCGGCCGGCCGCCGGCACGCGGCCGGCGTAGGGCACGGTAATCGCCCCGTCCGGGGCGACCACCTGTTCCGGGATGGCAATGCTGCGCGCGCCGCCCGTGGGCGTCGCCCCGGGGGTGGTTTCGAGTGCTCCAAAAAGCCCCCCACCTGCGGCCTCCCAGATCGACACCGACAGCGTGTCCCCGATCCCGATTCTGGGGCTCGGCGGCTTGCCGTAGTCCTGAAACCGGGAGCGAAAGCTCGCCGCCGGCCGCGCCGTCTGGGTCGCGACCACACGATAGTCTACATCGACGATATCGAAACGGCTCTGTGGCTGCGCCGCCTGGTCGAGGATCTGCGAGGTCGTCGGCCCAGCAGTCGGGATAGAGGCGCAGGCGGCCAGGCTGGTGATGGCTGCGACGAACGCGAAAATGGCAGCAGTTTTCATGAGCTGGTATGTTGAAGAGCCCTGGCGATTTTCGATCCGCCGTTTAGAAGATCAACCGCTAATCGTCAAAGAGGCAAGGGACATTCGGGCGCGCCGTTTCGGTCGACCGACAACCTCGAACATGCGGGGTCGCACATTGAGCCGCGCTCCAATGCATATTGGTCGCTCCGTGGGAAAAGAAAACGCCAGTTATCCTAATATATCCGGGTTTAGACTACCTTTGCATGGTTAAGATCTGACTGACGAGACAACTTGCCACAGCCAACACCTTCCTCAAAGGACATAACATTGTTGACCGGGTGAGGAGGATAATGTATAAATTGACGTAAATTTGACGCCTTACGGAACATCCGATGAACTTTTCTTCAAGCCTACGAATGTTGATCGATTAGTCATGGGATCGATCGTCAGCGTGTGCGGCCGCTCACAGCGCCAAGGACCCGCTTGGCCAAGGCACCCAGCCCCGCTTATGAAGCGCCGGGGAGTTGAGGCGCCGGTCCCGCGCCGGAAGTCAGGTGTCAGCCCGAGTGGCGAGCGGTCGCATGACCACGGCTTCTGCTGCTTCCTCTCGAACCCGTCTCAGGATATTCGGCCCACGTCGCGCAAGCGCGGACCAGTCGCGGGTCGGTTTCGGCCTTCGCTCCGCCGGACTCTCGGCGACTTTAAGCGGGGCGGGTAATGTCGACCGATTGGAACGAATTCGAGAGTGATCTGACGGTCGGCCGAGAAGCCCTGTTCGCGAAATTTCATAACGGATCACCGCGGATCTTGCGAGCGGGCCAGTTGTTGGCTGCGTCTGCCCGACCGGACGATGTCCTGTACCGGCTCCGGGCGGGCTGGGCATATCGGTTTCGTGATCTGGCGGACGGCAGTCGGGCGATCGTCGACGTGTGCCTGCCGGGCGACATCATGGGTTTCGACAATGCCCTACACAAGAGACGCATCGAGAATGTGCGGACCCTGACCACCAGTGCTGTCGAAGTCGTTGCCGAGGAGCGTGGTCTACGCGGGATCTTGGAATCCCGATCGGTTGCCCTGTACATCTCCTGGCTGCTTGGTGAGCGCCAACAACGCGCCGACCGCCTTCTCGCCGCAATTTCGTGCCTCGATGCCCGCGGCCGAGTAGCGGCGATGGTCCTCGAGTTTTACCAGCGGCTCGAGGCACAAAAGTTGATTACCGCAGCGAGCTTTAATTTGCCATTAACTCAATACCATATCGCCAGTTATCTGGGGGTGACCGTCGTGCACGTCAATCGTGTAATTCGCGCGCTGCGGGAGGCGGGCATCGTGAATATAGAGATGCACTGCGTCACAATCCTCAATCTTCCGGCGCTGGTGGATTTGGCAAAGATCGAGCTGGGAATAGCCATCGCGGCAGCAGGTAGATGACCCTGACCGCCCGTTTACTGTAACTTTTCCCCCTGACGCCATCAACTCGATCGGACAGACATGCGTTGGCCGCCGAAGCGGAGCCGGAGAGCCGGGCGCGGTTCTCGCCTGACGCCGGGACCGCCCGGCCCGTCGGCTGAACGCAGCGCGGCCGCGCGGTTTCGAGCCTGGTCCGTACGGTCGGCGGGAATGGTCGGCGCGCGACCGATCTAGCACGCGTCGTGCCCGACGCGTCATCGCTCCCCGCCGGCGGCAACCGCCTCGCCGTAGTAGTACCCACCGTAGCGGTAACGCCCAAGCTGCCTGCGGGACACTTTGTTAAACACCATCCCAGCCACGCGAGCAGTTTGAGGTCCCAGAAGCCGGAATGCTTCGGTAATGTCGTCGTAGCGCGCGTGAGTGCTGTCGATCGTCAACAGGATCTTGTCGGCGATCATCGCCAGCGCCAGTGCGTCGACGACCGAGAGCAGTGGCGGCGAGTCGAGTACGACATAATCGAAGTCGCTTTTCACTCGGCTGATAATCTCACCCATCCTGCTGGAGGAAAGCAGGTCGCCCGGGCCGTCTCTGCTAATTCCGGCGGGCATTACAAAGCAGCCCGTGGCAGCGTCCCGAATTGTTGCGCCCGCGAGATCGGCGCTTCCGGCCAAGAGCTCTGCGAGACCGGGTCCGTGTTCGCCAAAATATTGCGACACGGTGCGGCCGCGCAAATCACAGTCGACGAGCAAGCTCCGTTGATGGGCGCCGGCGGCCGACGCCGCAAGGAGCATGGCGAGCGCCGACTTTCCTTCTCCGGGCAGACAGGATGTAACTAGGATCACCATCGGGCCGTCGTGCCAACCTGAAAGGCGGAGGCCTACGCGGATCGTGCGTACCGCCTCGCTGAACGGAGACAGCGGGGTCCTCACGACGGTTTGAACCATATTCTCGCGTTCATTGCCGCGCCCGGGACCACGCTGCGGCGCGACCGGCAGGGCTCCCAAAACGGGAACTCCAAACATCTGCTCTGCGTCGACGCCGGAAGCGACGGTCGGCCAAAAATACTCGGCTAGAAGCGCCGTCATCGCTGCGATGACTAGCCCCAACCCGCCGGCTCCGAGATAAAAGAGAAGTATGTGGCGTGGGAAACTCGGGGCGGCCGGAAGCCCTGCCGGGCTGATTATCCGCGCACCGACAATTTGCAGCGAAGCGCGAGTGTTAATTTCATTGTATTTTGAAAGGTAAGTCTCGTACAGCTTGCTGTCGGCTTCGGCGACGCGGTGCAGTTGTTGCAATTTGACATAATCGCCGGACTCGCCCTGCGCCGCGGTCAGCCGCTGCAGGCTGGTCTCTAGCGATTGCTCCCGCCGCTCGGCGATGTCGAAACCGTTTTGCAGGTCGGCTAGGATGTGCCCGGCCTCGTCGCGCATCGCCTTGTTGATCCCCGCCAGCTGGGCGTCGGCGGCCAAGACCTCCGCGTGGCGCTCGCCGAGCTTGCTCTGCAGCATCGCCGCGCGACGCTCCAACTCCGATTCCTGAAGACGCAGTTGGCTCATCAGTGGCGAACTCACCCCCTCCGCAACGCCCTCGAGAGCACCATTGCTGGCGGAGGCTTGTTGGGCCTGTTGCAGCTGAGCGCGCTTCTCGGCAACCTCGGCCCGCGCCACCATCAGCTGTGCATTGAGATCGGTGATCTGCTGCTCGTTCACACTCCCTTTGCCGGTGTCGCTGAGACCGCTCTGTGCTTTGAGCTTCTCCATTGCGGTTTCGCTCTCCACCACACGGGATTTTAGATCGGAGAGTCTGGCCTTCAGCCACAGCGCAGTTTGCTGAAGGGCGCTCTGCCGCGCCTCTCGCTGGTCGACCAAATATTCGTCCACGACCTTGGCCGCGACGAGCTGGGCCAGCTCAGGGCTGTGCAACGTGACCGACACCACGAACACATAGGAAAAAGGCACCGGGTCGACTCGAAGGCGTTCGCCCAGGATTTTGGTTGCCGTGTCGATGCGCTCGGCCGCGGCCTTTGCCGGGTTACGGGCGGTTTTGAGATGAGCCGTCGAGTGGGGTTCGGCGGCGTTAGGCGGTTCGACCAGCCTTTGGAGGCCGTTCACGATCCGGGAAAGCCCGAGCCGGTCGAGCGGGCCGTTGACCCCGCCACGCCGCTCGAACTCTGGGTATTCGTCTAATCGGAGTTCTTGCGCGACCCGCCGCAGCAGCGCCGTCGACTTAATCACTTGGATCTCGGTATTGATGGTGGCGGTATCGAAGTCGCGCGCCGACTCCTGGGGCTGCCCGTTCGCCACCTCCATTTGTCCCTGCGGATCAAAGATAAGAAGCTGGACTTCAGATTGGTACGCGACTGGAATGCTCCGGAATATCGCGAAAGTCGCGACAAGGCAGAGCGGCGGAATTGCCGCGAATAACTTCCAACGCCGGGCCAGTCGGCCGAGCACCGTGCGCAAATCTACCGGCGCGTCTTCAATTTTGTCTTCTGGCGTCGATGCGGCCGGGCTCATTTATCGCAACACAGCGCTATCCGATAGCAAACCTGGACTCCATCATCGGCGCGGCCCGACGGGCAAGGTGTGATTGCCGTCACCGCCGCGCATCTGCAAGACTAATCCTAATCGCCAGGGTCTCTTTAACAGATCAAGCAATTTTCGACAAGCGACAACGCACCCGTGCTGGTCATGCGGCGATTTTATCGCACCCAAACATGACGTGTCGGTGGCGCGGATAGCCGGCGGCCGGCGGGTAATCTGGGTATCACCCTTTAGACTCTTCAATATATGTTATGATAATCAGCATTCATCGATAACTTTGTGTCGGGCGGCAAATTATAGATAATCATTGTATTACCGTACTTTTATCAGCATCCGGGCACTTGAAGGCTTCGGTAGATGCGCTTATTGGTTTCGTAATCGAGA
>Ga0210398_10004325_pt1 | contig 13368 bp, 8 predicted proteins | sample IncBWC4OmetaG_FD_161047 | JGI IMG/M metagenome (GOLD analysis project Ga0210398, IMG submission 161047) | Forest soil microbial communities from Barre Woods Harvard Forest LTER site, Petersham, Massachusetts, United States - Inc-BW-C-4-O | ecosystem: Environmental > Terrestrial > Soil >... | reverse complement strand
GATCGCGCACGAAGAAGACGGGCGTGTTGTTTCCCACCAGGTCCCAGTTGCCCTCGTCGGTGTAGAATTTCAGGGCGAATCCCCTCACGTCGCGCTCGGCGTCCGCGGCGCCGCGTTCGCCGGCGACGGTGGAAAAGCGCAGCAACGCCTCGGTCTTCGCGCCGGGCTTGAACACGGCGGCCTTGGAGTATCTGGAGATGTCGTGGGTGATGGTCAGCGTGCCGTAGGCCGCCGTGCCCTTTGCGTGGACCGTGCGCTCGGGGATGCGCTCCCGGTTCTGGTGCGCGAGCTTTTCGAGCAATTGGTAATCCTGCATCAAGAGCGGGCCGCGGGGACCGGCCGTGAGCGAATTCTGGTTGTCGGCGACCGGCGCGCCGGCGGTGGTGGTGAGGACGGGGACTTTTTTGAGCATGGCGATGAAATTGATTTGTCATGATAGCGGATTATTAAATAGGTTGGAAATATTAGTTATCGATTTCAGAAATAGTCTCAGGCTATGGAGCTTCACCAACTGCGCTACTTCATCGCCGTCGCCCGCCTGCGCAATTTCAGCCGGGCCGCCGATCGCTGCCACGTCTCCCAGCCGTCGCTGAGCCAGCAGATCATGAAGCTCGAGGATGAGCTGGGGGAACGGTTGTTCGAGCGCACCAAGCGGAAGGTGGAACTGACTCCCGCCGGCGAGCTTTTCCTGGAGCACGCCGTGCATGTGACCGATGAGATCGAACTGGCGCGCGACGCCGTGCGCGACGTGCGCACCCTGGTGCGCGGACGGGTGATTTTGGGCGCCCTGCCCACCATCGCGCCCTATTATCTTCCGGCCCGGTTGCGGACGTTTGCCGAACGGTTTCCCGGCATCGAAGTGGTCGTCAACGAGGATACCACGGCCAAGCTCGCGCAGGCCGTCCTGGACAAGGAGATCGACCTGGCCCTGGTGAGCCTCCCGGTGAATGGCCGCGGCCTGCTGGTGGAAAAACTTTTCGATGAGGAGTTGCTCGTCGTCATGCCCGCCCGTCACCGGCTCGCTTCCAAGGCCAGGCTTTCGCTGCGCGATGTGAAAGACGAACGATTCATTTTGATGCACGAGAGCCATTGCCTCTCGGGCCAGGCGCTGCACTTCTGTCACGCCCAGGGCATGGCGCCCAACATCAATTTCCGCAGTGCGCAAATCGAGACGATCCTGGCCTTCGTCGGCTCGGGCCATGGCGTTTCCATCGTTCCGGCCATGTCCAGGCGGGAATCGCTTTTCCCCGGCATTCGCTACAAGTCGGTCAGCGGTCGCGGCCCCCGGCGCGACATCGGCATCCTTTGCCGCCTCGACCGTCCGCTCAGCCGGGCGGCCCATGCGTTGGTCAATTTTCTCAAGGCTGAACCGCGTCCCTGAGATCGATGGTATGGATGGGATGTGTTTTATAACTGCTAATAAGATGCAGTCGCCAGCGGGCGGCTTGCGTTGAGGGAAGTGTTCGTCAATAAAAGTTCACGAGGGCGCGTGAACGTCCCCCCACGGATGTCAGATCACTTAGCCAGTATTAAAGACGAGCCGGTCGGGATGGCCCCCGATGAGGGGCCATCATCGGGCGACGTCTTCGCGGCCATCACCGCGCCGGAATTTTACCAGCAGAATCCGTTTCGCCAGACCGGCCTTTCCGTGCTGGCGGGCACGCGGGCCGCCACCAAGCGCCTCGACGCGCTGCGCCAGACCCTCGAGTTGGGCACCGCGGAATATCGCTGGGCCTTCGCGCCGGGGCTCGCGCCGTCGGCCGAGCAACTGATCGGCGTGGCCCAGACGCTGAAAGACCCGCGGCGGCGTTTTGCCTACGAATTTTTCTGGTTCTGGCCCGAAAGCTACCCGGAAGAATCCCCGGATGAGGCGCTCGACTGCCTGGCGCGGCGTGACGTCGAAGCCGCGCTTGAATGCTGGCGCCGCGGCGAGGATGCCGGGAGTGCCGTGGCGGCGCACAACCTGGCCGTCTACTGTCATCTCCAGGCCCTGGGTGCCGAACAGGTCTGGAGCGCCGCAGACAAAACCCGCGGGGTGGTGTGGACAGAGGCCTTTGCCCGCTGGCATGCGCTGGGGCAGAACACGGATTTATGGACTCGCGTGGAATCGCGGTTGCGGGAACTCGACGAGCCGCAGTTGCCACTCACGATGGTCGGCGGGATGCGAACGGCATTGCCGCGGGTCCTGGCGACGATCAATGCCGAACTGCTCGTGCGCTACGCCCAGCGCGAGGACATCCCGCGGGCTAAATGGCACGCGGCTTTTCTCCACGAGGCCAATGCCCTGGCCGTGAACGGCCCGCGTTTGCTCGAGATGTGCGCCCGTCCGCTGGCGGCACAGTTGGAAATCCGCCTTAACGCGGCGGAGCACGCCATCCAGGCTGCCCCGGCCGACGCGCTCCACGAAATCATCAGCCTGATCGAGCCGGTGCCGCGCGAGCTGGAACTGGCCGAACAATTGTGCGGCCAGGAGTCAGCCTACGTGCTTGAGCTGCGCTCCTCGTTCGCGTCCGCCGTGATCGACCGCCTCGTGCTCTATCAACGCGAGACACACGACAACGCCGCCTGCCTGCGGTGGCTGAAGCGGTTGCAAGGCTGGCGGCTCAAGACGGAACTCGCGACCCGGATCCGGGAGATCCGCACGGTGATTGGCGATGGGGCCACCGCGCCTCCCTTCATGCCCGAAGCCCAGGAACTGGCGTTCGTCCTCGATGCGCATCGGCTGCGCATCGATCCATCCGGGATCCAATTCGACGAAATCTTTTTGCCCGCGAAAGAGATCACAGCCTTTCGCCACGGCCGGTCGCCCATCGGCCAGGCCCCGGACGTCTCGACGTTCACCGTCGCGTGGTGGTCGGAGCGCGGTGAGGTCGTGCTTGATGCGCAAAATTTCTTCGGTCGCGAGGGTGCGGATGAAACCGCTTATGCGCGCATCGTTGCCGCCTGCAAGCGCTGGCTGTATCCCCATCTTGTGACCTGGCTGGCGGGCATTGTGCAAGGGGGCCATCCAGTTTTTATTGAAAACGTGTCTTTGACGCCCGATGGAGTTGTGTTCTCCTGTCCTGACTCCGCTCCGTCGGAAACGACCCTCGTGCCCTATCCTGACCTGCTCCATACTTTCGATGCCGATGTCGTCCGCCTCGCCGACCGTCGCGAGCCCCGGCGGTCGGTCGATTTGCCGGCGCAAACGACTTGGAACGCCGCGATTGTCGGCGAACTGATTGATAAGATCCAACGTCCCCAACCCTGATGACAACCCCCTCCTTTTTCGACCTGGTCTCGGCGCGTGATCCCCGCCGGATCGTGCGGTTTCCCGAGGCGCCGCTGGACCAGGCGCTCGCCGAATGGGAAAAAATCCAGTCCACGCCGGCCCCGGCGCCGCCAGCCGCGGCCCCAGCCCCGGCGCTCGACCAGATCGCGGCCATTGCAACCCACGTCTGGCGGGCGAAAAACAAACTGATCGATCCCGAGAGCGGCCAGCCGCGCGAGGAGACCAAGCGCACCTACCGGCACATCGAAAGTACCCTCGATGCGCTCGCCCAGATGGGTGTCGTCATTCGCGACCAGCTTAATGAGCCCTATGATCCCGGCCTGCCGGTCAACGTGCTCACGTTCCAGCCAATGTCCGGCCTCAGCCGGGATACAATTGTCGAAGTCCTGCGTCCCACCATCATCTGGCGGGAACGCGTCCTGCAGGTCGGCGAGGTTATCGTCGGCACACCGGAAAGTTCTTCTGTCCCCTCATGACTCGAAACACCATCGACTTCGGTATCGACCTCGGTACCACCAACAGCAGCATCGCGGTCGCCGTTGGGGTTGCCACGGAGGTGATCAAGAACAGCCTCGACTCCGAGATCACGCCGTCGGCCGTCTATATCCACAATAATGATACGCTGTGGGTCGGCCAGAGTGCGCGGGCGAAGATCACCGACCAGCGGGCGACCGACGCCGTGGCGCTCGAGTTCAAGCGCCGCATGGGCACCGGTTTCGAATACCCGCTGCGCGGCGGCCGAAAAATGCGCCCCGAGGATCTTTCCGCCGAGGTCCTCAAGGCCTTGCGCGGGGACGTCGTCCGCCGCCTCGACGAGGATCCCGCGGCCGCGGTCATCACGGTGCCGGCCGCGTTCGAGCTGCCGCAGTGCGATGCCACCAAGCGCGCGGCCGACCTCGCCGGCTTCACCTATTCGGCCCTGCTGCAGGAGCCCGTGGCCGCCGCGCTCGCCTACGGCTACCAGAAAATGGACCGCCGGGCCTGCTGGCTCGTGTTCGATTTTGGCGGCGGCACGTTCGACGCCGCGCTCGTCACGTCGCGCGACGGCACGATGCACGTCGTCAATCACGGCGGTGACAATTTCCTCGGCGGCTCCGACATCGATTGGGCGATCGTCGAGCAGCTCCTCGCCCCGCAAATCGCGAGCGAATACAAGGCCAAGGCTTTCCGTCGCGGCGAAGTGCGCTACCAGCACGATTTGCTCCGGCTCAAGGCCGCCGCCGAATCGGCCAAGATCGAGCTGTCGCGGCTGGATAGCGTCCATCTCGAAGTTTCGCTCGGCCAGGTGGAAGGCAACAACCGTGTCATCACGCACGAGACCCAGCTCACCCGGGCCGATGTGGCCCGCGTCGCCACCCCGATCATTGCCAAGGCCATCGAGATTGCCCGCCGCGTCCTGGGCGAGAAGAACGTCGCGCCCGCCGCCGTCGAGAAACTGGTTTTTGTCGGCGGCCCGACCATGGCGCCGTATTTCCGCGAGGCCGTGGAAAACATGCTCGGGATCCCGCTCGACCTGACGATCGACCCGCTCACCGTGGTCGCGCGCGGCGCGGCCATTTTCGCGAGCACGCAGAGCCTGCCGCGCCCGTCCGCCAAATCGGCGCCGGCCCGCGTGGCCGGCGAGTTCGCCGTCGAAATCCTCGCCAAGCCGGTCGGCGCGGACCCCGAGCCGCTCGTCGGCGGCCGGGTGTCGCCGCCATCCGGCGCTTCGCTGGGCGGCTGCACGATCGAGCTGGTCAACCGGCAGTCGAAATGGCGCAGCGGCAAACTTTCCCTGAATGAAACCGGCGCATTCCAAATCACCGCACGCGCCGAAAAAGGCGTGCAAAACATCTTCGACCTCGAATTGTGCTCCGCGTCGGGCGCGTTGCTCGCCGTCACGCCGGCCCAGTTCACCTACACGGTCGGCGTCGTCGTCGAGGAGCAGCTCATCATCAACGACCTCGGCGTGGCCATGGCCGACAACAAGGTCAGCGTTCACTTTACCAAGGGCCAGCCGCTGCCCGCCAAAAGCACCAAGCCCTATCGCAGCTCGCGCGAGGTGCATGGCGGTGGATCCGGCGAAGCCCTGCGCATCCCGATCATCGAGGGCAATCGCGTGCGCGCCGACCGCAACATCCTGGTCGGCATGCTCCAGATCGAGGCCAGGAACCTCAAGCGCGACTTGCCCCTCGGCAGCCAGATCGACGTGACACTGCAGATGGACTCCTCGCGCCTGCTCACCGTGCGCGCGTATGTGCCGATGCTCGACGAGGAATTTCCCGCCAGGATCGAACTCGGCGGCCACGCCCGCCGGCCGGATCCCGCCGCCTTGCTCAACGAATTCACGCTGGAAACCACCCGCCTGGCTGCGCTGCTGAACCAGCGCGGCCTCGCCACGGGAGTGATCGCGATAAAACTCGACGCGCTCGCGCACTCCGAGCTTTGCCAGCAACTCGAGCGGACGCTCTTTCACAGCGAAACGACCGACTTCGACGCGCTGCTCCGCGCCCAGCGCGACCTGATGGAATTTAAATTCCAGCTCGATGAAATTGCCGCCCAACTCGAGTGGCCGGCTGCGGTGCAGGATGCCGAACACTTGCTCTCACAACTGGCCGAGCTGATTGCGCGGCAGGGCGAGGCGGCTGACCACGCGCGGGCGCAAGCCTTGGGGGAGCAAACCCGCGCCCTCATCACCGCCAAAAACGCGGAGCGACTCAGGCGCAATGTGACGGAGTTGTCCGGTTTGTACGCGGAGATTCTCTATCGCCATCCCACGGCCTGGGCCGATCAGCTCGAAGTGCTGGCCCAAAAGGTCAGCCTCATGCGTGACCAGGCCAAGGCCGGCCTGCTCGTCAAATCCGGCCGGCGCGCGATGGAACTGGGCCAGCTTGAGGATGTGAAGCAAGCGGTCTTCAAATTGCAGGACCTGCTGCCCGGTGCCGCGGCCGAGCAAAGCCGCCTCGGCTATGGCTCCACGATCGTGCGTTAGGGCATTTTAACCACTGATGCACGCTGATGATCACTGACCCGGAAGAAACAGATGAAAAATGAGTTCGAACCTGACTTCATATATATCAGTGACTATAAGTGTACATCAGGGGTTAAGTCGGTCTTCTGCCTGCTTGGATGTATTAGTGACCATTAGTGTGCATTAGTGGTTAATACGACATAGCCCCCGTAAAATTTTATACCCCATGCCTGCCTCACCCACGGAATCCATCGGCACGAGTCTCAACCTGGCGAAAGCGCTGGCCCTGGCCCGCAGCGGCCAGATGAAGGCAGCCCAGGCGTTGCTGACCCCGTCCGGCAACTCACCCGGCGATCCGATCGAGCTGCACGCGCTTGCTGCGCTCGTCACGAGCGCCGGCGATTTTCCACGGGCGCTGACGTTGTGGCGGCAACTCCTGCAACGGGAACCGGGCCACGCCGAAGCCCGCCGCATGATCGCCGCAATCGAGCTGTGGCAAATCCGGCCGGCCTGGTATCGGTTCATCCCCATGGGTGCGGCCATTTTGGGCGTCGTGCTGCTGGTGGTCGTCTTGCTCTACGCGTTGTCGTAACGGTTGGCCACGCGCCCGACCGGCAGGCGGGTCCATTATTTTTTGACTGCTTTAAAAAAACGCTCCGCAGCGGAGGGCTGCGGAGCGCGACGATCAAATACCCGAGGGTGGGTTGATGTTTTAAGCCATTTTACTGGGTGCCATAGAGCTTATTCACTTCGAGCGCCGCCAGGGCGAAGGCACCGGTGCCAAAATCCGTCGTGTCGGAAGGTTGCACTTCAGCCGGATCCTGGCCGACAATCTCGGAATAGCCGAGGCTCCCGTTGGGTTGGATTTTGCCCTGCAATGCCACCCAACCGTTTTTTACTACGCTGTCATAGCCATTTGTCCCAGTGGGCAGGAGGCCGTTATCAATGCCCCAGGCAAGCGCGTAAACGAGGAAGGCCGAGCCGCTGGTTTCGTCACCGTCAACCTGGCCAACGCTAAACCCAGTGCCAGGATAGCCATCGGCCTGGTCATTCAGGCTGGTGTGCCAGAGGCCGCTGGGTTGCTGGCGCGCTTTGATGGCTGCGGCCATATTTTTGAACAAGGTGACGTAGCTGGCATATTTGGGATCGGTCGTGGGCAGGTAAGTCAGGATTTCCACGAGCCCAGCCATCGTCCAACCCTGGGCACGGGCCCAGATAACCCGCTCGCCGTGTGCGGTCGAGCCCAAGATCTGGCCGGGGAAGTATTTGTCATCGCGGAAAAACAGATTGTCCGCCTGGGAGAAAAGGTAGGCATAGGTATCCCAGTACATGCTGTCGAGCGCCGTCGCATATTGCGGCTCGCCGGTTATTTTGGCCAGAAGGGCAAAATTCGGCGGCGCCATGAAGAGCGCATCGGCCCACCACCAGATCTTGCGTCCAGAGAGGTTGTCCGGATTTGAGATGACGTGGTCGATCCTGCTTTGAATGCTGGCCAGCTCGGCTATCTTGTAACGATTCGTGACGGGGCGGGGATCCAGGTCGTACAATTGCTGGTACGCATGTCCGCAGCATGAATCATCCGCGTGGTATTGGACATCCATGTAGGTGTTCGTGCCGGGGATCCACCAGTGCGCATCAGACGTCGGCAATGCGGCGCGTGTGGCGACCTGCCATACATCGTTGCCACTGCCCCCTGCGACAACGGGGGGTGTCGGGGTCAGCACGCCATTCAGGAAGTAAGCCGGGGAACGATTGCCTTCCGCCCAAACATTGGCCGAGTTGAGATAGTGCGTATCGCCGGTGTCGACGTACGTTTGGACCAAGGCATCGGCCAAGGTGGCCCGCACCCAGGTATCGGGCAGGGCTTTTGTGCCGGTTGAGTCTGAGCTGGGATTTTCCACCGCATAATCGGTCACCGTGCGTATGGCTTGGAGGATATACGCGGAAGTGAGGTAGGAGTTGGCCGCACTGGCGGTGAACGTGGCGCTGATGGTGTGATTGGCCTGCACGTTGCTGAACGTGTAGAGGCCCACTGCACCGACGCTTGCGCCGTCAACAATTACGTTGGACACGGTGAATCCGGAGTTGGCCGCAATCGTGACCGACTGATTGGAACCCTGCTCGACCAGGGTCGGGACAAGCGGATTGATGGTTCCGTTCGCTCCAGCACTGGGGGTGATGGTGAACGTCGGGACCGCCTGGAAGGCGGCGCTGATGGTGTGACTGGTCAGCACGTCGCTGAACTTGTAGCTGGTCACCGCACCGACGTTTCCACCGTCAACGGTCACGCTGGCCACCGCGAATCCGGCGCCGGGCACAATCGTGAACGACTGAGTGGCACCCTGGATGACCGTGACCGGGCCAGACAGAGGAAGCATCGTGCCAGTCGCATTGGTTCCAGTGATCGTTCCACCACTGCCGGCACTGGCGGTGATGGTGAACGTCGGGGTCACCGGCTGGAAGGCGACGGTGATGTTGTCATTGGATTGGATGTTGCTGAACGTGTAGCTGTTGAGCACACCCTGGCTCACGCCATCGATGATCACATTGGATACCATGGATCCAGAGGCGGCCGTAATCGTGTAGGTTTGGCTGGAGCCCGGGTTGACCGTCAGTGTGCCCGAGGGGCTGATCGAACCGCCGGAGCCGGCAAGAGACGTAATCGTGAAGGAGCCACCACCGGAGGGCATGGCAAAGTTGATCGCGGTGAGCGAAGCGCCGCCGATCGAGGGATCCACATCGAGGTTCCAATCGGTCAGGCTGGTCATGGTGTTCGCCGTGCTGCGGAAGGCATAGTTGAGGCCAACCGTCAGTTCGGTGCCACCGGTGGGGGTCACGAAGACCGAGTAGGTGTGGGCGGTCACGTTCACGACGAAGCGGAAGTGATACCACACGCCAGCCGAATAGTTGATGCTCGAAGCCGCGGCGTAGCCGGTGCCATTATAAGCATCGATTTGGCCGGTGGGATTGAAGCGCGCGATGCAACCATTGTTGCCGAAACCGGTGGCTGCACCATTGGACAGGCCGATCACCGCATTTTCCGGCGCGATTGAGGGCGTCGCGTCATAGGTGGCGGTGAAGGTTCCGGTTGCAGCCGGGGATATGGCCAGTGCATGCCATCCATCGCCCGAGGAACCGACCAGGTATCCGCTGGCATGAGCGCTGGCGGCCAGCCCCGCGACTAGAAGCACAGCACAGAATACTTTGAGGAGAGAAACACACCGAATGGCGCGGTTCGAATTTGTTGGATTGATATCTTTAAACATAAAAATGCTTTCCGATAAACTTTTTGATAATTGAACTGAACAAAGTTGGGCAGGTTCGATAAAACAGGGGTCCATTCCTGTGTGGTGGAGAGGGGTAATATCGCTGCCGGCTGCTTGACCGAAAAAACGGGTTAGTCCTTTCATCGAGAAGACGGAGAGCGGGTGCTGATTTATTTATGGCAAATAATATGCAAATAATGGAAGTTTCCTGCAGACAAAGCGAAGCGAGGGTATGCCAGCCCATTTTCCGCCCCGCAAATAATGCAAATTTATTGCATATTGTAGCAATAGCCCTGCTCAATCAAATTCCGGCCTCGGTGCGAAATTGTAACAAAAACACCCCGTTTAATGGATTGCCTTGGATGAAGCGGTTATAGCCTGCGGGGGACATCCGCTTGAAGTGGTCGATGGCGCGAATGGATGTATATGCAAGATGTTAACTTCGAGCTGCTTGGTGTGATGAATCGGATCAATCGTGAAGCCGTCTTAAGGTATTTTTAATGGATTTGAGCCCGGTCTTAATTAGGCCGCGCCGCGGCTTTGGGGTATTTTGGGGCCACGATGCACGCGACCAACAAAGAGCGATTTTTCTTCAACTGCCTTTTGGTGGCATGGGCAGTCTTTTTGGTCGGGCTGGCTGTCGCCCATTATCGCCAGCACGAACCGATCGTCTCACGCGTCAGTTGGCCGTCACCCACGGAGATTCAGCGCTGATATTTTCCCATGGAAACGCTCATGATTGCCGATCCTCCATCGGACGGACAGGCCTCTGCAGGCGGCGAACTCACCCCGGGAATGGTGCTGGATGGTCGCTTTGACCTGATTGAACTGGTCGCGCGAAGCAACATGGCCTCGATCTTCAAGGCCTATGACTTGGAAACACACGAGGCGGTGGCGATCAAGGTGCCCCTGCTGTCCGTGGAAAGCGATTTGGGCGGATATGAGCGCTTTAAGCGCGAGGAAGAAATCGGCCTCAGCCTCGATCATCCGTCGATCCTGAAGTTCATCAAGGTTGAGGGCGAAAAAAGCCGCCGATACATCGTGATGGAGTTTTTCGAGGGAGAGACGCTGGCCGAACGCATGGCTCGGATCAAACCCATGCCCGAGAATGAAGCCGCGCGGATTGTGAGCGGCGTGTGCGACGCGCTCGACTATCTCTACCGTCGCGGGATCGTGCATCGCGATCTCAAGCCCCAGAATATCATCCTGTGCCGCGACGGCAGCCTCCGCTTGATCGACTTTGGCCTGGCCCGAGCGGCGAAATCCCGCCGGCTGACGTTTGCCGGGCTCACTTCCGTCATGGGGACGCCGGATTATATTGCGCCGGAACAGGTGAAGGGGAAACGCGGCGACCATCAAAGCGATGTTTATAGTCTCGGCGCCATTCTCTACGAAATGGTGACGGGCACGACGCCGTTCGAGGGAGAAAATCCTTACGTCATCATGAACATGCGGCTGACGGGCGATCCGCAGGCGCCGCGCGCGCTCAACCCCAGCCTGACTCCGGTCATGGAGGAAATCATCCTCCACGCGATGGAGCGGAATCCCAGCCAGCGGTATTTGTCCGCGCTCGTGATGAAGCGCGAGCTGGATAATTGCCACATGGTCGACCTGACGAATCGTCATCTTCGCCTGCGTGCGCCGCAGCCGTGGAAAACCAAGTTGCCGCTCTGGAAGATGATCGCGGGCTTGGTGCTGCTTCAGGTGGTCCTGTTTTTCCTGCTTCTCTTGCATTTTAAATCACATCACTAAACGCCCGGCTTCGGCCGAATAAAACTACATCAGACCAGCTCTGCAAAAAGTCAGACCAACATGCATACAAACGAAATTATCCAAGTTATTCTGTTCTTCGGAATAGGAATCGCCCTGACGCCGATCATCGGAAAGTTCATGGCGAAAGTCTTCACCGGGGAAAAAACTTTCCTGCATCCCATTCTCCAGCCCATTGAGAATCTGGTCTACAAACTGACCGGCATCGACCCCACCGAGGAGATGACGTGGCTGAAGTACCTGTGGGCGGTGTGCATCATGACCACGGTGGGCTGTGTGTCACTCTTCGCGATTATGTTCTGGCAGGACAAGCTGCCGTTCCAGGCGTGGTTGAATCCCCAGGGGTTCCCCGGCCTTTCCTGGCACCTGGCCTTCAATACGGCCTGGAGTTTCACCTGCAACGCCGACTGGCAGTCTTACTCGGGTGAAGCGACGATGAGTTATTTTACGCAGACGCTGGGACTCTCGGTGCACCAGTTTATCAGCGGCGCATCCGGTCTCGCGGTCCTGGTGGCGTGCGGTCGCGCCTTGAAGCGTGCCTCGGTCAAGTCCATCGGCAACTTCTGGGTGGATCTGACCCGCTGTGTCCTCTACATCGTCATTCCGTTTTCGTTCCTTTGGGCCATTGCGTTCGCGTGGCAGGGCTGCCCGCAAACGTGGAAGCCTTATGTGAACGCCAGCCTGGTTGAGCCCTACACCGCGCAGGTGCAGAAGACTGACGACAAGGGCAATCCCGTGAACGGCGCCGATGGCAAGCCGATCATGATTAACCAAACGGTGGACACACAGGTCATCCCGGTTGGCCCGGTGGCGTCCTTCGAGTCCTGCAAGCAACTTTTCACCAACGGTGGCGGCTGGTACGGCCAGAACAGCGCCCATCCGTATGAAACGCCGACGCCGCTCATCGGCTTTATTTCAATGCTGGCCATCATCGCTGTGCCGATGGGACAGGTTTACATGTTCGGCCTGCTGGTCGGCAACAGGAAGCACGCCTGGTGCATATTTTCCGTGATGTTGGTTCTTTATCTGTTCTCGTTTTGCTTCGCGTGGTGGGCGGAGTCGCAGCCGAACCCGGTGGTGCATAATATCCAGCCGTTGATGGAAGGAAAAGAACAGCGGTTCGGGGTGATGAACAGCGTGCTCTGGGGCACCTCAGCCACCGCCATCGACAACGGCTCGGTCAATTCGATGCACGATAGCTGGATGCCGCTGGCCGGCTTGATGCCCATGTGGAACATCATGGTCGGCGAAATGTTGTTCGGAGGCATCGGCTGCGGCATGTACTGCATGCTCTTTCATATCCTGATCACCGTCTTTATCGCCGGGCTGATGATCGGGCGAACTCCGGAGTACCTTGGCAAAAAACTGGACGCCTGGGTCGCGACCTGGGCGGTGATCGGCGTGCTCGTGCCCAATGCGGCCTGCCTGATTCCCGCCGCGATGTCCTGCATGCCCAAGCTTGTGCCCACCGCCGCGGCCAGCCTGGGCAACAACGGGCCGCACGGATTGAGCGAAATCCTTTACGCCTTCGCCGAGGCCGCGAATAACAACGGCAGCGCGTTCGCCGGGCTGAATGCCAACGTCCCCTGGTATGACGTCGCCCTCGGCGTGGCCATCATCATCGGCCGGTTTGCGCCGATTGCCGCGGCCCTCGCCATTGTCGGCCGCCTGGCCTCCAAGAAAACCGTCGAGGCCGGGGCCGGCACGCTGCCCACCCACGGGTGGACCTTTGGCCTGGTCCTCGGAGGCGTTATATTAATCGTCGCCGCGCTCACCTTTTTCCCGGCGCTTTGCCTCGGGCCGTTGGTTGAACACGGGCTCATGCTCGCCGGCCGCACATTTTGATTAAAAAAAGGGATTTTTAAACATGAGCACAAAATTTGAAGTCAACTATTCCTCCCTTGTCCGCCAGGCGGTGATCGATTCGTTCAAGAAGCTGAACCCGCGCGACGAGATCAAGAACCTCGTTATGTTCGTGGTCTACGTCGGATCGATCTGGACCACGGTCATCCTCTTCCTGCCGCATCAATGCACGCTCTTCAACGTGCAGATCTGCATCTGGCTGTGGTTCACCTGCCTGTTTGCCAACTTCGCCGAGGCCATGGCCGAGG
>Ga0210398_10004323_pt1 | contig 13371 bp, 14 predicted proteins | sample IncBWC4OmetaG_FD_161047 | JGI IMG/M metagenome (GOLD analysis project Ga0210398, IMG submission 161047) | Forest soil microbial communities from Barre Woods Harvard Forest LTER site, Petersham, Massachusetts, United States - Inc-BW-C-4-O | ecosystem: Environmental > Terrestrial > Soil >... | reverse complement strand
CCAAGAATCTGTACTCCACTGCTGTTGAGGATCGGGCCGCCCAGCGTGGACGAAAAATCGAAGTATTGCCCGTTGCTGCCGAGTTCGGCAGGGGTTGGAATATTCGAGGTAACGGAAGCGCCGGTGTGATAGAGCAACTGCTCGAAGCTGAACAGGAAGAAAGTCTTATCGTGACCATCGTACAAACCCGGTATCCGCAGCGGGCCGCCCAATGAAACACCCCAGTTATTTTTGGTGTCGGGCGGCCGCTTGAGCAACTCGCTTTCCGTGGGGTTGAGCGCCAGGTAGCCGTTGTTGAACCAGTTGTTGCCGTCCAGCACGGCATTCTTGTAGTAGTCGAAGGCGGTTCCGTGATAGCTGTTGGTTCCGGAACGAGTTTTGTAATTCGCCAGCCCGCCGGTGGTTCTGCCGAATTCCGTCGACATTCCGGAAATGTCCACGTGAAACTCCTGAATCGATTCCACCGAGGGCGCGATGATGTCGAACGATCCCGACCCATTCTCCTGCCGGTTGGTGGTGATGCCATCCACCAGATAATCCGTTCCTTCGGTCTGGCCGCCGGCGATCTTGGTCATCTGGAAGCCGGACCCGCCGGCAGATGTTCCGGGCCCAACTGCGCCCGGCACCAGAAACTCCAGCGAGGAAATCGAACGCAGGTTGCCCGTCACCGCCAGCGGAAGGTCGTAGACTTGCTCCTTGGTGATGTTGGTGTCAATCTCCGAACTCTCTGTCTCCAGCGTCAAACTATCGGCCGTCACGCTGACTGTCTCGGTCACAGCGCCCACGTGAAGCGCGATGTCGCGGCCAAGGTGCGAAGCTACCGTTACCACGACGCCTGAGTAAACCTCAGTCTTGAAACCCGAAAGCTCCGCTCTGACTTCATAGGTACCGGTACGAACAGAAGGAAACACGTAATATCCGGTAGCGGAGCTGACCGTCGTGTAGGTTGTACCGGTGCTGGTTTCCTTCGCCGTAATCGTGACATCCCTGACTGCGCTTCCGGAAGCATCGGTGACGACACCACTGATCGACCCCGTGTCTAACTGCGCAAAGGCGGGCAATCCGGCCAGGAGCAAAGTGAAAAGAACCATTCTCGCGACCCAACCCTGGCTCCGTAGCGGAGCGGGATAATCAAAGGATGAACGAAAAGTTCTGCGAATCGACTGTTGCACGCCTTGTGTCATCAGAGCCTCCATGAAGCCCAGAGAGCCCACACTATTCTGGGATCTTTAGCCAGCTTCGAACTCGTCAGTGATCGTTTTGTCCTAATAACCTTTAATATTCTTCCCCTGTGTACCAGCATCCGACAAAAATCCAATCGATCTCAATGTCGCGCGGTCGAGGAAACCGGGACCGTCGAGGTTCCGATCAGCGGCCAGCCGTTCGGCCAACTCAGCGATCTCACAAACAAGTAGTCCAGGCCGTTTTGCGATAGCAGCAGCGCATGGAAGACGATCAGATCGCCATCCGTCGCATCAATGTATGCGGTTTGCCCTCCCGGCCCGGCCCAAGTTGCGTCTCCTTCGAACAGGATCGTTCCTCCGCCCGCCGCCATATCGACGCCACTTTGATCGAAGAACGGTCCATTAGGACTGGTTCCCCGCCCCACCACGATTTTGTAGTTGCTTTGCGCCGGATTCGACTCGCAGCAGTAATCCCAAGAAACGAAGAGATAGTAGTACCCGTTCTCATAGACCACCGAAGAGCCTTCGATTGGATCGTTTGCCACACCGGGGCCGCGTTCGGCCAAGTGGTAGGTGGTCGAGCCAGATCGGATTTCGCCGGTTGCCGCATCAATCTGCCGCTGGTAGATTCCCGTCCAGAAACTTCCGTAGTTAAGCCGGACTGCCCCGCCGGCGTCGATCAGGATGTTAGGGTCGATCGCATTGAAGTTGTCGGAAGATGAGGACTGCAGAATAATGCCCTGATCGGCCCAGTGGTAATTCGGGTCGGTTGAATCCAGAGTGGTGTTGGTCACCAGTCCTATAGCCGAAACATTCGACCCAAAAGATGAAACGGCGTAATAAACGTGATAGGCGCCGTTGAAATAGGAGACGTCCGGCGCCCATATTCCCGTTGCCTGCGGAACGGCCCCCGAAATCCACGACGGCAAGGCGCTGAAGACACAGCCACAGGCCGTCCAGGAGGTCTTATCCGTTGAGCAGCGAATGGGAATGAATCCGCCTTGACTCGAAGAAGCATCGGTGGAGAAGACGTAGTAGGTCGATGCCTGTCGAATGATACTGGGATCGTGTACCGGCGAGGTGTCGCCGGTAAATTGGTAATTGGTCAGTGGACCGGCGCCAGCTATAACAAGACTGAGAGCCGCGGTGGCCGAGGCCTGTGACGAATCCGTAACCGCGGTGGTGAAATTGAAGGTCCCCGCAGCTGTCGGCGTGCCTGAAACAATGCCGCTGCTTGCCAACGTAACCCCTCCGGGCAGCACCCCGGTGGAAACGCTCCAGGCATACCCGCTGCCGGTTCCACCCGTCGCCGTCAGCGTCGCAGAGTACGGGGCGGTAGCAGTGCCCGCTAAAAGAGATGTCGTAGTGACGGCCAAGGGAGTTGAGGTGGAAGAAGCCGAGGAACCACCTCCGCAACCTTGCAGGGGACAGAGTGCGAACACACAATGTAGCGCCATTCGCCACTTGCTAGTCCGGATGGATAGGCAAGGATTGCGGCGAACATGGGCGAGCCGGAAGCGAGGCTTCTTCATCAGTTGCTCGGTTCGAACGGGGACTCCGAGTAAACGTTTGCTTTACAACCGCGGACTCATATGAAGCCTGAGGCAATCCTCTTTTCGAGTAGCACACGGTATCCACACGGTATGTTACGGTTGATTCTTCAAATCAAACCCTTTCCATTCAGGGACATAGATCGCAAGTCGACCTTGGACAAAAATTACCCGGCACAACCTCAATTCAGATCCGGAGGCGAGCAACTGGCCTCGTGGCAGATTTCTTTGCCTGTGCCAAAGCAGTAAAGAGCGGAGGCAGTTTGTGGAATGGCGAAGATGGGTTCTGATCTGTGGACGCGAATCGATCGGGAAATCTAGTTTCAGGCCCCTGATCACGACGACAGCTTTACCAGAAGTAAGCAGCCACAACGTGAGGCGGGCTGGCACCCGCATCAATCACCGATGTCTGCACCAGGACCTGCATGTTTTTTTTCTCCCATCCGGGAGGTGCGGTTCGCGCCAACTCGGACAAGTATTCGGGGGCGGAGACGAATTGCGCCGCAGCGTCGGTGCCCGGTGCCGTAATTCCTGCCACACTGACCACCGCATGGCCGGTCTTGGAGTCCAGCAATCGGGTGACGACTCCAAAGTCCACCACCACTTCCTGGTGCAACCCCAAACGGCAGAACCACTTTTTGTCCGGCGAGGTTCGGTCATGTATCCAGAGAATGCCGTCCCTCTCTTCAAACACGAAACGCAGGTCGGAGGTCATTTCCATCGTCCAGCGATTGCTGAACGCTCCAATGAGCACGGCAGCAGAATTACGAAGCTCGTCGAATGACGATTCGTTGCCGATCCTGATTTGGCTTGGCTTGCCAATCCGGCCTAATGCCTCGGAAATCCGAAAGCTAGCGTAAACATCGCCTGAGACCAGACCGAGATCTGGAAAGGTAACCATGTCTCCCCATAAGATCTTTTGAGCTGGCTCCAAAGGAAGCGGTTGGTTAAACCTCTCGACTTGTGTCTGGAAAGTGCCGGGATGGGTCTTTGCGTATTTGTCATACAGGCCGAATGACGGGCGATACAGAATGAGCCTGGGAAGACAGACGAGTACCGGTTGCGAAGTCGATAAGACGGGGGCCCAAAACTGCTGCAAGGGTGAGGGTCGGGCCAGTTTGCGATGAATGACGGGAGCGACCAAGACCACGAGTAGCGCCAGGTTGATGGTAAGCGCTGTCCAAGCAAGCACTTTCCACTTATTGCTGGGCCGATTGAGCGGGAAAGGCTGAGCTGCAGCCTCAACTGGCAAGTCGACAGGAGTGTGGTGAAATTCGGGAACATAGGTTCCGACGGGAAGGTCGATGCGTACTTCGGAGGGCTTGGAAAACTCATGATAATACTGTTCGAGGCGCCTCCGCACATCGCCAGCCTGCACTCGAACTACCGGGTCATCGCCGGTGGCGTAATCGGCCGGACGGTGGAATAAATCCGCTCCAATGCTACGCTCCTTCAGCAATTCATCGCGCCCTTCAAGCTTATGTTGTATGACGTAGGAGAGAAACTGCTTACTGCGACCGCTAGTTCGAAAAGACGGGCTGGCGAGGATGTTTTCCAGTTCTTGGAGAACTGCCGATTTGTCCACTTCTTCGACGATGGGCGGGCGCCGTTTCTGGGCATCCACATTCGGGGCTGAGTCGGATGATGCCACGGCCATCGAATCGCCCCCCTTTTGTCACAGCTTGGTGTATCACGCAAGACTTGCCATTGTCATCCGAAAACCGGCTGCCTGCTTTCGTCCATGATCGCACGGCCGTTCGCAAACTTACCTTAAGTCGCTGTATCTAAAAGGGGTCTACTGTAAAACACCGTGTGTTACTGGTTCCCCTTGATTGAAAGTCATAGACAACCTTAGGGAGATTGGCAAACGTTTGCCACGGTTCGCTGTCTCGCTGCTGATAGGTAGAACGCTGATAGGTAGAACATGGATCTCCGCGAAATCGCGAGACGCGCGAGGGTTTCTACGGCCACGGCCTCGCGCGCTATCAATCACGTGCCCACCGTGAATCCCCTGCTGTCGAAGCGTGTCTGGAAGGTGGTCGACGAGCTGGGATACTACCCGAACACTCAGGCACGAGCACTGGTCTCCGGGAAAAGCAGAATCTTCGGTCTAATCGTCTCCGAAATCACTAACCCCTTCTTCCCGGAGATTGTCGCGGTATTTGAGAGGATTGCCGTAGAGCATGGGTACGAGATCCTGCTGACATCGACAGTCCACGACCCCAGGCTGATGGCGAGTTCCGTTCGGCGGATGATTGAGCGTCGCGTCGACGGCGTGGCGGTGATGACGTTCGGGATGGAGGAATTACTGCTCGAGGACCTGAAATTGCGCCGGGTCCCGCTGGTTTTCGTCGATGTCGGCCCTGCCCTTCCCCGGATCAGCAATATACGCATCGACTATTTGCATGGGATTCGCCAGGCCATCCAGCATCTGGCAGCCTTGCGCCATAGACGAATTGGTTTCGTTGCCGGTCCATTAAGCCTGAAATCAGCCGTCGCGCGCAAGGACGCGTTTCTGCAGTCGATTCAGGAAATTGGACTCGCTGGCGAACCACTATTGATTGTGGAGGGGAATCACACGACAGAAGGAGGAATGGAAGCAGCTGCGCAACTGCTGAACGCCCCGACGAAACCCACGGCAATTCTTTGCTCGAATGACTTGACCGCCATTGGCGTGATGAAAAAGAGCTACGAGGAGAGTGTGGTTATTCCGCGTGACTTATCGCTGGTGGGCTTCGACGATGTGCGCTTGGCACAGTTCATGTTGCCACCTCTGACTACAGTGCAGATGTCGCAGGCCGAGCTAGCTATGTTGGCATTCAAGGCGCTTCTTGCTGATGTGGAGCGGGAGACACCCTTGCTGAATGGGACCGAATATGTACTGCGGACCAATTTGCTGCTCAGGCAGTCGACTGCCATGGCTCCGACTGAGGGGATTCGGCCCCGGAAAAGCGCTGCGCGAGAGTCGACTTGGTGTGCTTCGCGGTGATTATCAGGATGCCGACAGGGGAGCTGTTCCCGCCCGGCATTTCGCCGTCGGTAAAATCCGGAGCGGAGTTGGTGAACTAAGAAAAGCCTGGTTGATTAACCGATGGCTTGAAGTTTTTGGATCTAAATTCAACCGCAATAAAAGTTTGAATCAGTTGCAAACATCGTTGCAGTTTCTCCGGAGGGAGACAGTATGAGAGTGGGAATGATGGTTCTGTTTTTTTATGCGGGGGTACTCGCGGTCACATTCTCTACAACCGACATGCATGGACAATCACCCGATTCAGGCCTGCCTCGGGTCGTCAGCGTTACCGGTGATGTCGAAGGAACTCACGATCCTTCGATCGCCAAAGAAGGCAACAATTGGTATCTGTTTGCCACTGCGACCGAACCGAAGCGGGATGGCGAACTGCCGATTCGTTGCTCCCCCGACCTGCATCACTGGAGTCGATGCGGCTATGTCTTGCCTGGCATTCCCCGATGGATTCAGAATGAGAGCCCGGAGACAAAAGAACTCTGGGCGCCCGACATTTCCTTCTTCGACGGCGAATATCACCTCTATTACGCCTTCTCCGCATTCGGCAAGAACACCTCGGGCATCGCGCTGCTGACCAACAAAAGTTTGGATCCGCACAACCCAGAGTTCCACTGGGTCGATCAGGGACTCGTGCTTCAATCCAAGGTGGGCGATGATTTCAATGCTATTGATCCGAACCTGGTTTTCGACGTGGAAGGACAGGCATGGCTCGCGTTTGGCAGCTTCTGGAATGGGATCAAGATGCGGAAACTCGATCGCAAGACGGGTAAACTGGCGACGGAAGATACCCGCCTGTATTCTTTGGCAAGTCGAAAACGCCCCGACAATGCTTCCCCTGCGCCCCCCGGTTTGCCGCCCAACTGGCAGGCCATCGAGGCACCCTTTATCGTTCATCATGCCGGCTACTACTATCTTTTTGTTTCCTTCGACCTGTGCTGCCGTGGAACCAAGAGCACTTACAAGACCATGGTAGGCCGTTCGCGTAGCGTGACCGGACCTTATGTGGATAAGAAAGGAACGTCGATGCTGGAAGGCGGCGGCAGCCCAATACTAGTTGGGAACAGTCGCTGGCTGGGACCGGGTGGGGAGTCGGTTTTGATGCAAAAGGATGAAGACATCATCGTTTTTCACGCCTATGACGCGGCTAGCGGACATCCCTTTCTGCAGATTTCTACACTTAACTGGAACGATGAATGGCCATCGGCGGCACTCGAAGGAAATTAGAAACCGCCCGTTGCACAATCAGGATTCTTCACCTGATTGTAGAGGACGACAGAGAATCGGAGTCTCGGTGCCAGCAGCGAACCTTGGAATTTCTCGAGGAACCGGAAGCAAAGCTGTCTGGAAATCAACCCGACCCGGCCAGAGCCGTGGGACCACGGCCGCAACCAGACTGGAGAACCATTCCTGAGCAACTGCACAGCATCACAATCTCGCCCTGCAGTTGGTGTGGGAACGCGAAGAAAGCCTGGGAACTTGTGCCGTTTCTTGTACCGCAGGCCGTGTGGTGAAATTTCGTCGCCGTTCTTCTGAACCCTCGACCTTTGGGTCATGAGCCAAAAGTATTAGTAATTTGACAACTTACAAGACGCGGGTAGCCCTCGAAAAACCTTGTAAGAAGCGTTAGGGAGTCGTCAATGGACAGCTAAAGGACAGTCATTGATGTGCACTTCAGATGCTTCTTTTCTCACCGCAGGAGCGGCAGGTTCGTCAGGAATCTCTTTCCCCTGTTGCTTGCTTGTTGTGGCGTCCCTCTCGGGCCACACCACGTCATCACCAACGCCACTGCAATTCCGGTCGACACTTCAGCGAACCGATGAAAGGCAACTTGCCACGCAGGCTCCACTCGTCGAAGTAGCAAAACGATCTCCAGCGTAACGCCCCCGAACCGATACGCGCTTTGATCATTCGCAGTCCGGCGCAAAATAGTCCCAACAGGAAAACGCTGGCGGCGAATACGAGCGTATACGTCTCGAAATGACTTGCCAACCGACGCGCCAAGCGCCGCTCCAACTGCTGTTCCAATAAAGCGTCGCCAAGACACTGCGAGTGTTGCGCCAAGAGATGACTACGGGATCACCAAGTTGTGATTGGCGCCCAGTAAGTTTGCGGAAGCTTCAACACTCGCGCAGCCAGCACCGAGGCGACCGCCGTCACGGCGGTCCGAGCGGAATGCTCTAGCACCTGTCGCCTTGTCGCCCCGATCGGATCAGTCGGTATCGTCAATCGGGCGCTCAGACGACGAATTGGGATCATGGGGTGCTTCACTTCTCCGAAAGCTGCTTGAGCGTATTCAGCCAAAGGTCGTGACCCTCGTGCATCGCGTTGGGTTGGTTGTTACGAAAGTCGATAGCACCCGGCCCCTTGACGACTTCTTCCGTAATGACGTGACAGCCCTCGACGGTCTTTAGCAACAGAAATGTATGGTAGGCGTTCATACCGGTACCGTCGCCGAACCATCCTATGCGGCTGTTCGGGAGAAACTCGTGCACTCGGCTTTCGATGTTTAAGCCGAAGGTCTCCCATGAAAAGTGCGTCCCTTTGTGTAGCTTGTGATCCGCACTGTCTAGCAATTTCACGTTGTGGGAATTCGGATACCAGGAAGGCCATTCCTCGGCATTCGCGATGTTGGCGAACACAGTGTCGCAGGACGCGTGCACCCTAATCTCGTTATGCGCGAACAGGTCTGCTTGCTCGGGGTGAAAGCCTTCCGGCCAATGAATGTCTGAATACCGCTGGCTGCCGTCTGCATTGAACGTAAGCGCCTCGTTCATGCTTTTAGTCTCCGTGGATTGCGGAAAAGCACTTGTGACAATTCCCATCGTCAATGCGAGAAAGGAGCCCGCTACACCAACTTTGGTCATAGTCATTATCTTGTTCCTTCCTCACGCCTCTTGTTGAATCCTTCCTGAGGATCAAATGATGAGAGCCTCATAATCATCTGCTCCCCCTGGAGAATCGTCACGACTTACCTTCGCCATCGATGAGCGTGAGCAGTACAGTTTGCAGCGATGTATTTCCCTTCCGGGAGCCACTCTCGCCACCTTCGAACTCGATCCATCCCTCATTGAAGCCGTCTAGCATCTGAATGCGCGGGGTGGGATTTCTCATGCCCTGCGATTTGAACATCGATTCCCAGGTCTCGCGCGGTACAGCCTCGACTGTCACCGGGCGGCCAAGGAGATGGGCAAAGGTGGATGCGATCTCGTTGGGCGTGACACGTTGCGGCCCTTCCAATTCAACCACTCTGTGCCCGCTCCTTTTCTCCTGAGATGTTTCCTGAAGCAGTTCGGCGGCTGAGCGTCCGATATCGGCGGTAGCAACCATCGGCACCGGCTTATCGAGAGGTTGCAGGAAGCTTGAAATAACGCCGTTCTTCGCCGGCGCCACGTCCCAAGCCGAGTTCTCCATGAACCATCCCGGCCGCAGAAAAGTAATGGGCAGCAACAACTTTTGAAGCGCCCGCTCGATGACCGTATGTTGCGAAAGCAGGTTCGAGTGGGTTGCCTGCGCGCCGATTGTCGACAGATACACGACTCTACCCGGACGTGCCGCATCGAGCGCCGAACTCAATGTGGCGGCTATCGTCCGCGCCTCGCAAAAGTCGGGGGACGGATCGAAGTTGGGCGGCACCATCACGAACACGCCTTCAGATCCCTCGAACGCAGCCGTTAGCGCCGCAGCATCGTTGATATCCACACCCACGAGGTCACAGCCGCGCTTTGCCCAGGCTTCGCCTTTGCGGAGGTCTCGCATCACCGCTCGGACGGGCCGCCCAGCGGCCAGAAGGTTGCGAGCCACTTCGCCACCGACATTGCCGGTAATTCCAGTAATTGCGAACATTTGTCTACTTTCTCCTTCATGCGTCCCGAAGGATGATCGGATATGTGACCCGTTTAGCATGCCGCCTCATGTTCGTTGCTCGGACACAGCTGGTCTGTCTTCAAGAACGAATTTGTAACCAACACCATGCACGGTTTGGAAGTGAAAGGGACAGCCGGGATCCGGCTCGAGTTTCTTGCGCAGCCGCAAAACGTGGTTATCAACCGTGCGTGTGCAGGGATAATTTTCAAAGCCCCAGACTTGATTCAAAAGTTCGTCCCGGGAGATCGCCCGCCCCGGACTCGTGACAAAGAACCGGAGGAGCTTGAACTCCAGAGCGGTGAGAACAACTGGTATGTCCGAGCGTCTGACTTCCGACCGGAATAGGTCAACCCGGACAGTGCCGAACAGCACAACCGAATTCTGAAGTGATCGCGCATCATCCTCCTCTGCACGCACCCGAGCGATCAACCCTTTCCAAGTAATGGGAAGAAGCAGGATTGGAGGTGCGGTCTCAGACGCGCCGGTTCTGAATCGAGGTGCAGGCGTTGCAGGTGGGACGAGCGCTACCTGGTAGTTCTCCGGTCCCAAGAGATCTGTTCGCAAATATCGAAGGCTGTAATCTTCGTTTGGGGAGATAATAGGCGGCAAAAGTGCCATCGCGGAGCGTTCTGCTTTACCGCTCACTCGCAGGTCAACTGCCGGCGTTCGGCGGGGCTGAAATCCTGGTCTGTCATCATGCACAGATAACGTCTTAGAAGCCATGGCGATTGCTCCTCCTAAACCCGCCTTCTGCATTAAGGCACTTCCGGGCACGCTGTCGGCAAACCATCCCTTGTTCTGATTAAGTGCGGATTGCCCGTCGACCGGCTAAGCCGCGCTTTTCGACTGAACTGCGAAATCCCGAGGTGTCAGCACGTCCGTGAGGCCGATCCGACGAAGAAGCTCGGCACGGACCCGATCCGAAACCATATTGACCACTTCCGCACCGTCCTGCGTCGGGTCATAGTGCACACGGAAGGGTCGCTTGCCAAAGGGGGTATCGACCACTTTGACGATCGCGTCCGCAACCCCCTCGACATTGGCATCAGTAGGCACTATGGAGGCGAAACCCTTGAGCACATCGTCCGCGAAACCCTTGTAAGGGCCCGCTTCGTATTCAGCAACGCGTGCTTTGTCTTCCGGGGAACCGGCATGGACGAAGTGGTTTGTGCCGCCGGTGAAGGCACCTGGAACGATGATCGACGTCTCGATACCCCAACGCGTCAATTCGCGTGCGTAGACTACGGCTAAGGCATCCATCGCGGCCTTCGCTGCGAAGTACGGGGCTAGATACGGCGGAGTTCCGCCTGCTGAGCTACTGCTTGACACCCAGACCACGAGACCTTTCTTCTGCTTGCGCAATTGAGGCAGGGCCGCGCGGTTCACGCGTTGAGTGCTTAGCACATTGACGTCATACAGCTCAGCGAGCTGTTCTGGCGTGAAAGCCTCGGCTGGGCCGAAGACCATGTGCCCGGCGTTGTGAATCACTACATCCAGGCGACCGGTCCGCGCAACGATTTCCTGGACGGCGGCGTTACAGGATTCCTGTGATGAAACGTCCAGTTCGATGGGACGCAGGTCAACCGAGTGTTTAGCGGCGTACTCTCCCAATTCTTTGACCTGTGGTGCGTTGCGGGTCTTGGTCTCACGCATACTCGCGTAGACGGTGTGACCTGCCTTTGACAAAGCGCGCGCAGCTAGGGCGCCGAAACCACTCGAAGCTCCGGTAATGACAATGATATCCTTCATGTTCGTTCTCCTTCCCGATCGCTTTTGCGGTGCAGCGAAATTAAATATCTTTGCTTGCCGATGTCTCGCAGCCTCGTGCTGCTCCGTGGTCCGTGCTGAACTAGGAAGTATTATGCAAAGCCGCCATTGGCGCGAAGAACCTGGCTGTTGACCCATCCACCGTCAGGCCCAGCAAGGAACGACACGACGCTGGCGATGTCCTCCGGCGAGCCCAGGCGTTCGAGCGGATTAAGCTTCTTGAACTCCTCGATCTGTGTCTCACTCTTGCCCTTGAGGAACAGATCCGTTCCCACTGGACCCGGCGCAACGGCGTTTACCGTTATGTTTCGGCCGCGCAGTTCGTTGGCGAGGACGTGGACCAGGCCCTCAACCCCTGCCTTAGACGCGATATAGGGACCGTAGGTCGGGAAGGACTTGGCGATGACGCTGCTTGAGAGAGCAATGATGCGGCCACCGTCCGGAAGGTGCTTCGCCGCTTGGGCAAGCACCAGGAAGGTCCCGCGCAAGTTTGTCGCGATCGCTTTGTCGAAAGTCTCCACATCGCCTGCAGAAATGAGAGACAGCGGCATTATTCCCGCAGAGTGAACGACCACTGTGGGGTTGCCGAAAGCGTCAATCGATTCTTTAAAGAGACGCTCCACGTCGGGAACACTCGCCACATCTGCTTGCACGGAGATTGCTTGTCCGCCCGCGGCCTTGAGCTCCGCTACTACCGCTTGCGCCGGGGCCGGTTTACCGGCATAGTGAATGATGACCGCGAAGCCGTCTCTTACCAACCGTCTTGCAACCTCGCCTCCGATCCCGCCCGAGGCGCCGGTGATGATGGCGCTCTTTTTTACGGAATTTATCATCGGTGGTTCTCCTTTTCCCGATCCTCAGTTTTGATTTCAACGCGGCTGGCAAGTCGAGCCGCAGCCACAATCGTTACCCGGCGCCAATTAGGAGTTGTGCTTCCAGCCGGCCAATCTATCGACTCGAACTCCTCCACCCAGTCTTCAATCGATTGGCCAGCGTGCGCAGAACCGAATAGCTTGTTTACAGCGCGAGCAAATGCTCCCAATTCCTTCTCAGCTCGAGGCAAAAGGCGGTCGCTGATTTCAAGGCAATCGTCTGTCTTGCCATGAATGGAGATCGGTTTTTCCTGGTAGATGGCCGCCTTCACCGCTGTTACCTCTGAACGTTCGGCATGGTGTCAGAGTAGTGAAGTTGCGAATATTGAGGAACCTCAGGAACTATAGAATTCAGCCTAGATTTTTCTGCAGGTCTAAATTGTTTTTCGTTGATAACTCAGCACGGAGGCTGATCCGTGTTGGGCGTTCAGCCCATCCTTCTCAAGAGCGCCTTCATCTTTTCAAATGGAGTGGCGGTTCTCTTTTGGAAGACGATACCTCCGGGGACGACGACCGTTATCTCGGTTCCGGAGTTGGCGGAACTGACCAGCGTAAGTTTGCCTCCGATGCGGGCAGCGCGCTCGCGCATTCCCCGAAGCCCGAAATGCCCGTCCTTTCCCAGCGCCGCCGTGGAAGGATCGATACCTACACCATTGTCGCGCACCCGCAGAGAGAGATCCTGTGTGTATTTGAGCTCGACGTCCAGTCGACTTGCTTGCGAGTGCTTATAGGCGTTGCCGATTGCTTCATATCCGATGCGGTAGATCTCATCACGGACGATTGGATGCATCTCTTTAGCATCGCCCACAGCGGAAAATGTAGCCTGCATTGCCCCTGGCATTAAGCCGTTTTCCGTCGCCCGGTGGAAGGCTTCGGCAAGATCGTTCTTCTGAGTGGTTGAGGTACGCAGGGAGTTCAACGCAGCCCGCCCTTCGCGTGTGGCCTGTTCGAGCCAGGCTGACAACTGTTCCATGGCGTGACGCATGCGGACGAGGTCGGTCGAGGGATCCAGCGCATCGTCGGCAACCAACTTGCTGCCTTGAATCGTTTGCAGGAATGTATCGTGAAGTTCGCGCGCCATGCGGGTGCGTTCCGCTAACCGCTCGTCG
>Ga0210398_10004322_pt1 | contig 13374 bp, 8 predicted proteins | sample IncBWC4OmetaG_FD_161047 | JGI IMG/M metagenome (GOLD analysis project Ga0210398, IMG submission 161047) | Forest soil microbial communities from Barre Woods Harvard Forest LTER site, Petersham, Massachusetts, United States - Inc-BW-C-4-O | ecosystem: Environmental > Terrestrial > Soil >... | reverse complement strand
GCTTCTCGGGACGCCGTGCGCCGCCGCATCCCGGCGGCATTCCGAATTTGCCCGACTGGGTGACGCGCGAAGCCTACTCTCGGGAAGAGCAGAGCGTCGGCTTTTGGCCCGGTGGTCCGGGAATCGAAGCGTCGTTCTACGCGTACGCTTATCCCGAGCCGCCGGGCTTTGCGCAAGCGAACGTCGCGCCGCCGGGATACTGGACCGATCGGCTGCGCGAGTTTCTGCTTCCGTACGAGAGCGTACGCGCGTCGTCAGATCCCGACGGCACGGTGCTCGATTTCTTTAACTCGACGTACGAGGCGGCGGCGAATCTCGCGAAATGGGACCGCGCGTCGCTGGAACGGCCCGATTAGCTTTTCTTCGGCAGCATCGTCGAGACCGCGATGTTCGCACCGTCGGTGATAACCGTAACCGCGCCGTCTTCGTCGGTGCGAAGAATGCGTGCGCCGAAACGTTGCAGCGTTGCCAGGGTCGAGGGTGCGGGATGTCCGAAGAGATTGTGACGCCCCACGGAAATGATCGCATAGCGCGGGGCGACGGCGGCGATGAACTGCGGCGACGAGCCGTAGGCCGAGCCGTGATGTCCGACTTTGAGAACGTCGGCGTGAAGATCGACCCTCTCTTGCAGAAACCGTTCCTCCGACTCGCTGCCGGCGTCGCCGGTGAAGAGCATGCGAAATCGCCCGTATGCAAGGACGAACGCGATGGAATTGCTGTTGATCGCGTTGCCGCCTTCGATGAAGGGGAGTGAAGGCCCGATAAATCGCAGGGTCACGCCATCGTCGGTACGCCACTGCATTCCGGCGCGGGGATAGAGGATCGGCACGCCTTCACGCCGAGCCGTTGCGACCGCGTCGCGATAGGCGTGGCCGGCATAGGACTGACCGCCGTCGTCGAACTGCCCGACGGGCATGTGCCGAAGCACCGGCGCCACGCCGCCGGCATGATCGCCATGCGGATGCGAGAGGATCAGTGCGTCGACGGCATGGATGCCGTGCCGCAACAGAAACGGCACGACGGTTCGTTCGCCCACCCGCTCGGCGACGGAGTCGTCGCCCTGCGAGCCGCGCTCGAGCCGTCCGCCGGCATCCACGATCAACGCATGACCGCGCGGCGTTTGAATGACGATCGCATCGGCCTGCCCGACGTCGAGCACCGTCACGCGCAACCGTCCGTCGAGCGCGCGCGGCGGCCACAACACGTAGGAGGTCGCCAAAACCAGCGCTGCGATCGCAACGGTTTGCGCATTCCGCCGCCAAAGCGTGGGCGCTGCGAGAAGTGCGGCGTCGTAGGCGGCGATGCACCAGGCCGGAGCCGGCGTCATCGGCAATACCGCGTAGGGAAGTTGGCTCACCGTTTGCACGACGCCCAGGATCCACGCGAGCAGCCACGAGTTGAGATTCGAGCAGGCTTGGGCCAAAGGGGCGCACCACCACAGTGCGAGAGTCGCCGCACCTAACGCCATCGTCAGCGCCACGCACGGGACGATCGCGAAGTTCGCCGCGACCGCGTACGGTGCAAACTGCAAGAAGACGGCTGCGCCGAGCGGCCACGTTCCGAGCTGCGTGGCGAGCGTGAGGGTAAGCGCTTCGCGTACGCGTTGCGGCAGGGCGACTCGTGCTTCGATCCAGCGCTCCAATGGGCCGGCACACGCAAAGATCGCGCCAACGCACGAAAACGACAGGGCAAATGATGCCGTGGCGACGCTCTGCGGGCGCAGGAATGCGATGACGCCGGCGGCGATTCCCAACGCGTTCCACGAAAAGGTCGCGCGTCCGCAGGCTCGCGCCGCAAGCACCGCAGTTGCCATCGTCGCGGCGCGCTGCGCGGGCAGCTGTGAACCGCTCCACCAAACGAAGCCCCAGACGAGCGCGACGGCAATCAGGCACGTCGACCAACGCGGCAGACCGAAAAAGAGCAGCACCAGAAGGCAGAGCGCGGTCACCGCGCCCATGTGCAGACCGGCGGTGACTAAGATGTGCACCGTACCGGTTTCCTGGAACTCCGTGTGCAGCGCCGGCGGCAACGACGACCGTTCTCCCCAAAGCTCACCTGCCAGGACGGAGGCGGCAGGTTCGCCGAGACGCTCGCGCAGCGCAACGTGAGCCCACTCGTGCGCGCGCGCGAGCGCAATGCGAGCGTTCCAACTCGCTCCAAGAACCGAAACGATGACGGCCGAATCGAGGCGGCCGTCCAGTCCGCGCTCCTGCTCTATTTCGCGTTCGCTTGGCTCGCCGGGATTTCGCGCCTCGTCAAACGGCCCCAGCCGTCCGCGTACGATCAACCGCGCGCCCGCCGGGGGAACCTCGTCGCGTACGCGCGCCTGCACCACCGCGCCGTCGTCGAGCGCGAGCGTAAGCGATGACGAACCGTCGCCTTCATTCTCGCGTTCCAAGAGCGTCGCAGCATAGCGCGCCGTGCGGTGCTCGGCGATGTCCTTTTGGTTGCGCTGATGGAATGCGGCGTTGCCTGCCGCGGCGACCAGGGCAACCAATAACGCGGCGCGAAATCGCGGCGCTTCGCGGCCGAAAGAAACGTAAACCGCAACCGCGGCGAAACCAAGGCTTTCTAAGGGACGACCCTGCGGACCCAACGGCATAACGGCCAACGTTCCCAGCACGCTAACGCTCGCAAAGCAAAGGAGCCCCCACAATGGCATCGGCGCTTCGACTCCGCTCGGCACGAGCGTTCCCCTGCGACGACTCGCCGCTGTGGCTAGCTCGCGCGATTTAGAGAGCGCGAAATGCGTATCGCCGTAACCGGAGGGGCCGGCTTCATCGGATCGCATGTCATCGACGCCTATCGTGCGGCCGGTCACGACGTGTTGGTGATCGATTCGCTTTGGGAACACGGTGGCGGCCGGCGCGCGAACGTTCCGGAGAACGTCTCGCTCGTTCACATGGACGTTCGAGATGAGGCGATCGGCCGGGTCTTCGCCGATTTCGCACCGGAGGTCGTCAGCCATCACGCCGCGCAGCACTCCGTCGCGATCTCGGTGCGAGACCCGCTCTACGACGCGCAAATCAACGTGATCGGGCTGCTCAACGTGCTCGAGTTCGCGCAAAAAGCCGGCGTAAGAAAAGTCATCTTCGCTTCGAGCGGTGCGACCTTCGGCACGCCCGAACGGCTCCCGATCACGGACGATACGCCGCAGCATCCGAGCTCGCCATACGGCATCACGAAGATGGTTGGCGAACACTATCTGCGCTTTTACCAGGCCTCTCGAGGCCTCGACTTCACGGCGTTGCGTTATGGCAACGTCTACGGTCCCCGGCAGGATCCCAACGGAGAGGCCGGCGTGATTTCCATTTTCATCGGAAAGTTTCTCGCGTGCGAGCCCGTCCGCATCGATTGGGACGGTGACCAGACGCGCGACTACGTCTTCGTGGAGGATGTCGCGCGCGTGAACCTCGCCGCGCTCGAACGCGGTTCGGGCGGCTGTTACGTGATCGGGACGGGAGTCCGTACGAGCGTCAATCAAATCTATCGCCGTTTAGTAGAAATAACCGGTTTTGAAGCGCCGGTGATACACGCCCCGGCGCGCCCCGGCGACGCGCGCGACGCACAGTTCGACGCGACGCGGGCTCGTTTGGAGCTCGGTTGGGCGCCATCGACGGATCTGCCCGATGGCATCCGTGCAACGTACGAGTATTTCAAGCGTCTGAGCGGGCGCGGCGTGTAAATCTCGGGCGCTACAATGGAGCGGTTTGCTCAAACGGCGCAGCAAATTGCGTCGAGTCCCGGAAAACTCGAAAAGGTAGCGGTGCTTGCGTCGTATTTTCGCACGCTCGACGATGCAGGCTTGATCGCAGCAGCGCGCTTCTTTACCGGAAATCCCTTCGCGGCGCGCGATCGGCGGAAGCTGTCTATCGGCGGACGGACGATCGTCGAGGTCGCTCGACGCGTTTGGGGCTTCGACGACGCGGCGCTGGGCTCGAGCTATCGCGCGACGGGCGATCTTGGGGCCGCGCTCGGTCCCCTGGTGCGGCCGCCGGTCGATGCGATGCTTTTCTCCGATCGCCTCACGCCCGCAACGCTCGACGCCTTGTTTGGCGAAGTCGCGCAGGCATCTGGAAAACGTGCGAACCGGCAGCGCGAGGCAGTCCTCGAGCGCATTCTGCGCGCCTGCGACGATTCGTTGGTCGCGACCTACGTCGTCAAGATCATCACCGGGGATTTGCGCGTCGGATTACGCGAAGGGCTCGTGCTCGATGCAATCGCGAGTGCCTTCGACGCCGAAGCCGGTGCGGTTCGCCGAGGCCTGATGGCCTGCGGCGACGTTGGTGCCGCGGCGTTGGCGGCCAAGAGCGGCTCGCTGGACGAGCTGCGCGTGGAGTACGGCACGGCGATCGGCTTCATGCTGGCCACGCCGGTTTCGTACGGCGAAACCTATGCGGAGCTCGCGGGCGATACATGGCTGGTCGAGGACAAATTCGACGGCATCCGCATACAGGCGCACCTCCGCGACGGGCACGTGGCCCTATTTTCACGCAGGCTCAACGACGTGACCGCCGCCTACCCCGAAGTGACCGCGGCGCTTGCAACGCTCACGCGGGATGCGATCTTCGACGGCGAGATCGTCGCGATCCGCGGCGAACGCGTGCAGCCCTTTCGCACCCTCCAAGCGCGTCTCCAGCGCAAAATCGTCGAGCAGTCGCTGCTCGCGGAGGTGCCGGTTGCCTACATCGTCTTCGACCTCTTGGCACTCGACGGCGATCTGCTGATCGACGAGCCGCTCTCGCGGCGGCGCGAGCGGCTTGCCGATCTCTTCGCCGCGGGTGCGCACCTGAAGCTATCGCCATTCGACCGCTTTGACGAATCGACGCCGGCGCAGGTGAACGAGCGGTTTGAAGCGGCGCGTGCGCGCGGCAACGAGGGGCTCGTGCTCAAGCGCGCCGCCGCACCGTATATGCCCGGGCGGCGCGGAAAGTGGTGGCTCAAGCTCAAGCGTGAGCTCTCGACGCTCGACGTCGTCGTGGTCGCGGTGGAATGGGGGCATGGAAAGCGATCGGCGGTTCTCTCCGACTACACCTTCGCGGTGAGCGGGGAACGCGGCGCGCTGCTTACGATCGGTAAGGCATACTCCGGCCTTGCCGACTCGGAGATCGCCGCGCTCACGCCGTGGTTTCTCGATCACCGCCTGCCGCTCGATCGGCGGCGCGCAAAAGCGCGCTCCCACGAGATCCCGGTCGAGCCGAAGATCGTTCTCGAAGTCGCATTTGACATTATCGCTGAAAGCGATCTGCACGAGAGCGGCTTTTCGCTGCGATTTCCTCGTATAGTTCGGATACGCGACGACAAATCGCCGGCAGATATCGACACCATCGAACGCGTGGTGGAAATCTATCGTGAAATGCTCGCAAGAGAAGGGTAAAGCACCGACTTTTAGGAAAGCGAACGGACGCACGGCCTACTCTTTGTAGGCGTAGATAAGGAGCTCGAAATATGCCTCTTTCTAAACGGTGCACCGCCGAACTCATCGGTACGTTTTGGCTCGTTCTGGGCGGGTGCGGCAGCGCCGTGCTTGCGGCGGCCTTCCCTAATCTTGGGATCGGGTTCGCGGGCGTCGCCCTGGCCTTTGGCCTTACGTTGCTTACGATGGCCTTTGCGATCGGCGGCATTTCGGGTTGTCATATCAATCCGGCCGTCACGGTCGGGCTTTGGGCGGCGCGCCGCTTTAACGGTCGTGACGTTATTCCATACATCGTGGCACAGGTGATCGGCGGTATCCTCGCCGGCGGCGTTCTCTATATCATTGCGAGTGGCCAAGCCGGCTTCACGACCGCCAACGGTTTTGCGAGCAACGGTTACGGCGAGCACTCTCCGGGACACTTTTCCTTGCTGGCCTGCGCAGTCTGTGAAGTCGTGATGACGCTGATGTTCATCTTCATCATCGCGGCCGCCACCGACAAGCGTGTCGTGGCCGGCTTCGCTCCGATTCCGATCGGTCTTGCGCTTACGTTGATCCACCTTGTCAGCATTCCGGTAACGAATACGTCGGTGAATCCCGCGCGCTCGACGGGCGTTGCCGTCTACGTCGGCGGATGGGCCGTTGCGCAACTGTGGCTCTTCTGGGTCGCGCCGATCGTCGGCGGCGCCATCGGCGGCAAGCTCTACGACGCGCTCTTCGCCTCAGACGCATAGGCGTCGCGCGTGTGGACGTGTTCGGGCCGCACGCCGACGCCGATCAAGCGCGCGGGGAGGCGACGAAGGAACGGAAACTCGTCGAAGAGCCGCATAGCCAGCGGCGCTCGGTCGATTTCCTTTCCCCGCAAGATCGGATCGATTGCCCGGTCCTGCACGAAAACTTGAAAAGCTTGCGTCACTTTGGTGGGGAAGGCTCGCCGTTCTTGAACGCGACCCAGTTCCGCGTCGCTCGGCGTTTTTCCCGACGCCAGCAAATCTGCGAGGATGTTCGCCGCGGCGACCGCATCTTGGATTGCAAGGTTGATTCCGATCCCGCCGATCGGCGACATCGCATGGGCCGCATCGCCGATGCAAAGCAGGCCGGGACGGTGCCAGCGTTCGAGCCGGTCGACGCGAACCTCGAGCATCGAGACCTTCGACCAGTCGTCGAGCGCCGCAACGCGATCGCGCAGCGCTGGAACGAGCTCCACGATGCCCCGCCGCAGCGCCTCGATGCCCTGCGCCTTTAGTTCGTCGAAAGAGCCTTTGCGAATGATGTAGGCGCACTGCCAGTAGTCGCCGCGGTCGATCATCACGAGCATGTGCCCGGTGGCGATGTTGCCCAACCGCTGCTCGGCTTCTCCCGGGTGCTTGGCGATGCGCATCCAGAGCACGTCCATTGGCGCGCCGAGATTTTCGACCGTGAGCCCGGCAAGCGCGCGAATCGTGGAATGGCGCCCATCGGCTCCGACGACGAGTTTTGCCTCGATCACGATTTGTGCGTCGGGCGTCTTCGCGCGCGCGCCCGTTGTTTCGCCGGCGTTCTCGACCAAGCCGATAGCCTCGGTCTGCATCATCAAATGAAACGTTGGATAGCGCCGGCCGCACTCTGCCAAAAAGCTGAGAAAATCCCATTGCGGCATCAACGCGACGAATTTACAGTGCGTCCGAAGATGAGTGAGGTCGGCAAGCTCTACGGTTTCGCCACCGATCGTGGCGCCGATGGATCGAATCTCGTCGTGTGGGAGCGCGAGAAACGCATCGAGCCAGCCAAGCTCGAAAAGCAAATCCAGGGTCGAGGGGTGGATCGTGTCGCCGCGAAAGTCGCGATAGAAATCTTTATATTTTTCAAGTACGACGACGTCGACGCCGGCCCGAGCCAACAGCACGCCGAGCATCACCCCGCACGGGCCGCCGCCGACGATGCAGACCTGCGTCGAAATCCTTTGCGGCTCGCTCATACGACGATGTTGAGCAGTTTACCCGGAACGTAGATCCGTTTACGCGCTTCCTTGCCGTTGAGGTGACTGCGAACGTTCGCTTCCTCGAGTGCGAGCGCGAAGGCTTGCTCCTCTGCAATGCCCGGCGCAACGACGATGCGCGCTCGAAGCTTACCGTTAACTTGCACGACCAACGTAATCTCGTCGACCGCGAGAGCGCGATCGTCGGGCTGCAGATATGGCTCGAGGTGCACGGAGGTCGTGTGGCCGAATCGTTCCCAGAGCTCCTCTGCGATGTGCGGAGCGAAGGGCGCGATGAGGATTGGCAACGCGCGCACGGCATAGGCTGCTACCGCCGAATCCGCCGAGGTACCCGACGATACCGTTATCAGGTTTACCAGTTCGTCGAGCTTAGCGATCGTCGTATTGTAATGAAAGCGGCGTGATAGCGTCTCGTCGATTGCCGATTTGGCCGCGACGTGCACCGCCCGCAGCAACGCCTTCTCCGCAGCGTCTCGAGCCGGCGGCAGCTCTTGCTCGCCGTCGGTGCGTGGCCCCTCGAAGTAGGGTTCGCAGGCGCGCCAGATGCGGTTCAACAGACGCACCCGCCCGCTGATGCCCTCCTCGCTCCAGTCGCTCGTCTCTTCGGGAGGCGTAACGTAGAGTAAGAAGAGCCGCATCGCGTCGACGCCGGTCTGCTCGGCGGTCTCGTCGATGCCGACGACGTTGCCGCGCGACTTCGACATCTTCTCGCCGTCGCGCAGCAGGAGACCCTGGTGGAAGACATTTTCGAAAGGCTCGTCGGCGCCGCGTACCCCGCCGCGGTCGTGAATGAATTTGTAGAAGAAACGGGAGTAGAGCAGATGAAGCACCGTGTGCTCGGCGCCGCCGATATATTGGTCGACGTTCATCCACTGCGCGGCACGCTCCGTCGACCACGGTAGGCGGTCGTTATGCGGATCGAGGTAGCGCAGAAAGTACCACGACGATTCGAAGAACGTATCCATCGTGTCGGTCTCGCGGCGCGCCGGGCCGCCACATTTCGGGCAGGTCGTTTCGACAAACTCCGGCACTGCGGCGAGCGGCGAACCTTCGCCACGGAGAGGCACGCCCGGCGGTAACAGAACGGGCAGCTCGTCATCGGGTACGGCCACCTCGCCGCAAGCGCTGCAGTAGACGATCGGAATCGGGGTCCCCCAATATCGCTGGCGCGAAATCAGCCAATCTCGCAGCTTATAGTTGATACTCGTCTTCCCGCGGCCAAGCGTAGCCAGGCGCTGAGCGATGGCATCGCGGGCGCGCTCGCTCGACATGCCGCTAAACTCTTCACTGGCGATCAAACGCCCGTCTTCCACGTAGACGTGCTCCAACGCGCCCTCGGGCGGTGCGGTTGGGGGAACGACGACCGTGACGACCGGCAGCGCGTATTTTCGAGCGAACTCGAAGTCGCGCTCGTCGTGCGCCGGAACGCCCATCACGGCACCCGTTCCATACTCCGCAAGGACGTAGCTCGTGACCCAGATCGGAACGCGCTCGCGAGAGAGCGGATGGATCGCGTAGGCGCCAGTGAAGATTCCGCGCTTCTCCATCAAGCTGGTTCGTTCGAGCTCCGATTTCGATTGCAGGCTCTCTGCAAACGCGGCGATCTGCGTGGCGTGCTCGGAGGAGACGACCTGCTCGAGCGATTTGAGGACCGGATGCTCGGCGGCGATGGCAAGAAAGGTTACGCCGTAAAGCGTGTCGAGCCGCGTCGTAAAGACGTCGATGTCGGCATCGAGCCCTTCGATGCGAAAAGCGAATGTGGCGCCTTCACTGCGGCCGATCCAATTGCGCTGCATCGTTCGCGTGCGTTCGGGCCAGCCCGTGAGCTTGTCGAGGCCCTCCAACAAGCGGTCGGCATAGGCCGTGATGCGCAAGAACCATTGCGACAGGTTGCGCCGTTCGACGAGATGGTGGCAGCGCCAGCAGCGGCCATCGACGACCTGCTCGTTGGCGAGCACCGTTTGGTCGTGCGGACACCAGTTGACGGGAGCCTCGCGCTTATAAGCGAGCCCTTCTTCGTACAACCGCAGGAAGAGCCACTGATTCCAGCGGTAGTACTCGGGCTCGCAGGTCGCGATCTCTCGCGACCAGTCGTAACCGGCGCCCAGCAAGCGCAGCTGGCGGCGCATGTTCAGAATGTTCTCGGTCGTCCAGGCCGCGGGGTCGGCTCCGCGCGAGATCGCCGCATTCTCGGCGGGCAAACCGAATGCGTCCCAGCCCATTGGGTGCAGCACGTTGTAACCGAGCATCCGCCTCATGCGCGCCACGGCATCGCCGATCGTATAGTTCTTTGCATGTCCGACGTGCAGATCGCCCGAGGGATACGGCAGCATGACGAGCGCGTAGTACTTGGGCTTCTCGCTTTCGTTGGGCGTGCGATAGAGTGCGTCGCGCTCCCAGCGCGACTGCCATTTATGCTCGATCGTGCGAAAGTCGTAGCTCCCGGCCATGAAGAGCATGGTACATGCTGGAGCGGCCCGCCGCTACCCTTTGCGACGCGCGCCTCCGGCGTGATGGGAAACCATGATCGCACGAATTGCTTTGGTCGTCGCCGCGACGCTTGCTCTTGCCGCCTTCGCGCTCCGGCATCCGGCTCCGAGGGCCGCCGTGCAGTCGGTTTCGGTCGCGACGCCGAGCCGGAATCCCGATCCGGTCGACTCCGGCGCGCGTCACCATCGACGCTTCCGTGGCGCTGCGCCGGCCGGCCAGTTCGTCGTCTACGTGGCCGGCGCCGTCGTGCGGCCCGGTCTCTATCATCTCCATCTTGGCGACCGGTACGCTCAAGCCGTTGCTTCGGCCGGCGGGTTCAAAGCATCGGCCGATGCCGCGGGCGTCAACCTTGCCCAGCATGCCGCCGACGGTGAAGAGATCTACGTACCCGCGGCCGGTGAGGCTCCGCACGCGCGGGCGCGCGAGACGCGCACGCGCCGGCACCGTGCGACGCCTCCGCCAGATGGCAGCGTCGACGTCAACGCCGCCGACGCTGCGGAACTCGCCGCGGTGCCGGGGATCGGGCGAGCAGTCGCCGCACGCATCGTGGAGTTGCGAGAGCGCGAAGGCAGCTTCGCATCGCTTGACGAGCTATTGGACGTCGCGGGAATGACGCAAAGCCGTCTCGAGCGAGCTCGCTCCTATCTGCGCGAACCTTGAAGTAGGCTCGAAGCTTTGCCGTCGAACTCTTCTGCGCCTCAAACCGTTGGCTTCGCACATCTTCGCGACAAAGCGAAAACTGAACCCGCCGCACATCGTGGGATCGCCGAGCGGGCAGGCCTACCTTCCTGCGGCAACGCACGTCAGATACATGGAGACCAAGAGCGAACGCCGACTCGTGTATACGGGCTGCCCGGCTTCGATCTTAAAGACGCTCACTACTGAGGCCATCGCATGTGTTACTTCTGCCGGATCGTCGCGCTCTTTATCAGCGGCAAGGTCGAGGCAATCAACGTGGGAGGCGGAGACTAAACCATAGTGCGACGAGGGAACGTCTGCTTGCTCTTGAACGCTCTTTCCCAATGAGCGCCGCTTCACGAGTTGCTATCTGCGCAAGTTTCGTAATCGCAATGTGTGTGTCGGCTCAGGTACGCGCCGGTACGCTGCCCGATATCAGCGGCCGGTGGTACGCGAACGGTAGCCCGGGCGCTGTCTGCCACATCACGCAAAGCGGCACTTCGGTCTCGCTCGTCAACGAAAACGGCGTGAGGGCAACGGGAACGTTTGATAACCCGGGCACGCTGAGCACCAACTGGGGCGTCTTCAACGGCGGGCGCATCATCGGCACGATCTCGGGCAACCTCCGAAGGATCAACTGGAGCAACGGCACCTACTGGACGCGCGCAAACCCCGCGCCCATCGGCCCAACGCCCGCGCCGGCCCCGACGACAACGCCAAAACCGACACCGACACCGGTGCCGCTCCGGGTCAATACGCGGATATCGGACAATCATTCCAACCCCATTTATATCTTCGCAGCCTCGCTTGCGAACGGAAGCCAACCGTTTACCTACCGGCAGTGCGTCTCGTTCCGAAATATCACGACGAAGGTCGTGACGGAGGTCGAGTTTCAGTTCGTCGTAACGGACTACCGAGGCGACGTTGAAGCTACCTTCGACTGGCTGGATAAGGGCACGTTCAGCCCGCCGGTGAACATCGAAAACCACTGTTTTCGCGGTTGGCTGTGGCCGGCCCACGTTGTGCGGAGAATGACGAACGAAACCGTGCACGTGCGGCAGGTAACGTTTGCCGACGATGCGGTCTGGAAGCCAGGAGACCAGTTCTTACGCGGTCACAGTTCGAGCGGAACGCCCCTTCCGCAGCCGACGATGCAAACATACCCGTCCGCACCGGCGGAGAAACCGACCCCAAATCCGGAACAAACCCCCTGATGAAACATTGGCACGTAATAGCTCTCTGCTCGCTTGGGCTTTGCGGCTCGGCTCGCGCGGGCGAACCGCCGCACTACACGTTCGCGCCCCAACCGCCCGGAACGATCGTCCAAAGCCAACCGCACTACTTCAAGATTCCTGAAGTAGGCAGGGTCTAGATGCGGCCGGCAGCTTTCGCTACCGCGATCGGTATGCTCGCAGCGCTCGCCGCTTGCGGACCTGCATCGGTTGCCGCGAAGCTATCGTCAAGCCAACGCATCGCCTGGAGCTCTTGTTACGAGCCTGCTAAAGGCCTGGAGTGCGCGCGAGTGGCGGTTCCCCTGGATTGGCAGCGTCCCGACGACGGCGACATCGAGCTCGCCGTGATCCGCCACCGTGCCAGCCGCCCTTACGAACGCATTGGCTCGCTGTTCTTCAATTGGGGCGGTCCCGGCGTTGCCGGCGTCCCGAAAGTGAGGGACGCGGCTCCGGAGCTGGATGCAATTGGTAGAGGTCGCTTTGACGTCGTTAGCTGGGATCCGCGCGGTACCGGCGACAGCGATCACATTGTTTGCTTTAACAATGCGCAAAGCCGAAAGGCGTTCTGGGGGCGCGAGTTGATACCGACGACGAAGACCGAGTCCCTACAATTTCTGCCCAAGACGGTGGAGTTCGTAAAACGGTGTACGTCGCTCAGCGGCGGGCTGCTCGCGCATATCTCCACGGTCGACACGGTCCGCGACCTCGACTACCTGCGCCAACTCGTCGGCGACTCCCAGTTGAACTATCGGGGAGTCTCGTACGGCACGTTCATCGGTCAAACTTATGCCAACATGTTCCCGCTCCGAGTCCGTACGATGGTGCTCGACGGCGTGGTCGACCCGGTCGCGTTTACCGCGGGAACTGCGGAGAGCATTGCGAAGGGTATCAGCGACGCAGATCTGGTCCTGCGCAAATTCGAGTCGCTCTGCCAAAGTGCCGGGCGGCCCCGTTGCGATCTGGCCGGCGACGGCCCAGTTGCACCGCGCGTGGGGCGGCTGTTGGCGCGTTTGCGACGCGCGCCGATCGGCAAGTTGACGTATGGGGATGCTTTGATCGTTCTATGGGTGCGGCTTGGCGCTCCCACGCAGTGGCCGGAGCTCGCAGCGGATCTCGACAAAGCCGCTCGCGGCGATGGCTCCGCGCTCGAGAGCACAGCTCGAGACGTGCAGGCGTTTCTGGAGCCCGCACTCGATTCGGCCGTCGGACTTCAATGCGCAGATAAACCGTTTCCACCTCGGCCCGGACCGCAGAGCTGGCCCGCGGTCATCGGTGGGCTGAACGACGTGAGCTTCATTAGCGGGCCCGTGAACGGCTGGCTGCTCTGGGCTCCCTGCGCTTCTTGGCTCGCGCGCAGTGCCGATCGTTACACCGGCCCGTGGAATGCGTTCACGAAAAACCGCATCCTCGTAGTTGGTACGCGGTTCGATCCGAACACGGCATACGATAACGCCGTCCACGCCGCATCGCGGCTTGGCAACGCGGTTCTTCTAACCCACGACGGTTACGGTCATACCAGCGACGCGGATCCGAGCAGGTGCGTGGAGCGCGCGATCAGCACGTACTTCGTCGCGCTCATCACA
>Ga0210398_10004321_pt1 | contig 13376 bp, 14 predicted proteins | sample IncBWC4OmetaG_FD_161047 | JGI IMG/M metagenome (GOLD analysis project Ga0210398, IMG submission 161047) | Forest soil microbial communities from Barre Woods Harvard Forest LTER site, Petersham, Massachusetts, United States - Inc-BW-C-4-O | ecosystem: Environmental > Terrestrial > Soil >... | reverse complement strand
CACGAGCCAGGATCTTGATGCCCGTGGTCTGGTCTTCATTCTTGCCGACCAGCTTCTCGATGGCCTTGAGCGCACGGACCAGAGCGACGCCGCCGCCCGGGACCACGCCCTCTTCCACAGCCGCACGGGTTGCGTGCAACGCATCTTCGACGCGGGCCTTCTTTTCCTTCATTTCGATTTCGGTCGAAGCGCCCACTTTGATCACGGCTACGCCGCCGGAGAGCTTGGCAACGCGCTCCTGCAGTTTTTCCTTGTCATAGTCAGAGGTCGCTTCCTCGATCTGCTGACGAATGCTGTCGACGCGGCCCTTGATATCAGAGGCCTTGCCGGCGCCGTCGATGATCGTGGTGTTCTCTTTCTCCACCAGAATCTTTTTCGCTTCGCCCAGGTCATTCAAGGTCGCCTTCTCGAGCGACAAGCCGACTTCGTCGGAGATGACCGTGCCGCCCGTGAGGACCGCGATGTCCTGCAACATGGCTTTACGACGATCGCCGAAGCCCGGCGCCTTGACGGCGGCGACTTTGACGATGCCGCGGATCGTGTTGACGACCAACGTGGCGAGCGCCTCGCCTTCCACATCTTCCGCGACGATCAGCAGTTGCCGGCCGCCCTTCGCAATGGCTTCCAGCAAGGGGAGCAATTCGCGAATGTTGGAGATCTTCTTGTCGACAAGAAGAATCAGCGGCTTGTCGAGCTCGGCGCTCTGGCTCTGCTGATTGTTGATGAAATAAGGCGAGAGGTAGCCGCGATCGAACTGCATGCCTTCGACCACTTCGAGCTCGTTCTCGAGACCCGAACCCTCTTCAACCGTGATCACGCCTTCCTTGCCGACTTTCGCCATCGCATCCGCAATGGTCTTGCCGATGCTCTCATCGGAGTTCGCGGAAATGGTGCCGACCTGTGCAATCGCCTTCGGATCCTTGCAGGGCTTGGAGAGCTTCTTCAGCTCCTCGGTCGCCGCACCGACCGCTTGGTCAATGCCGCGCTTCAGGTCCATCGGGTTGATGCCGGCCGCGACGGCCTTGAGGCCTTCACGGATGATCGCCTGGGCGAGAACGGTGGCGGTTGTGGTGCCATCGCCGGCTTCGTCGGAGGTGTTGGAAGCGACTTCCTTCACCATCTGCGCGCCCATGTTCTCGAACTTATCCTTGAGCTCGATTTCCTTTGCAACGGAGACACCGTCCTTGGTGACGGTGGGAGCGCCGAAGCTCTTGTCGAGCACGGCGTTACGGCCTTTGGGACCGAGTGTGACCTTGACGGCATTCGCCAAAATATTCACACCTTTGAACATGCGTGCCCGAGCGTCGTCGCTGAAGCGTACGTCTTTAGCTGCCATTTGCTGATACCTCTAATTAAATTTGATTTGCGGGACTACGAAGTGCGCGGCTTTCGCTCGGCGGCTTACTTGCCTTCCACGATGGCCATGATGTCTTCCTCTCGCATCACAACCAGTTCGTCGCCATCCATCTTCACTTCGGTACCGCTGTACTTGCCGAAAAGAATCTTGTCGCCGACTTTCACGTCGAGCGGGCGAATCTCGCCGTTCTCCAAAATCTTGCCCTTACCGACGGCAATGACTTTGCCGAAAATAGGCTTCTCGGTCGCGGTGTCCGGGATCACGATGCCACCTGGAGACTTACGCTCCTCTTCCTCTCTTTTCACGATCACGCGGTCATGAAGGGGACGAATCTTCATAAGACAAGACTCCTAATGCTTGAGTTTGGGTTAACAAAGGCAGGGTGTTGTTAGCACTCTCCCATAGAGGCTGCTAATCATAGCGGCGAATTGTTACGATTCAAGACCCCGGCCGCTTATTTTTTGTTGTGCCGCAGCAATGTTAAGGCTGGCGCGCCTCCGCTGCGGCTACTAAAGTGCCGCCATGAAACGATCTCTTGGCGCTGCGTGGATTGCTGTTTTCTTCCTGTCGGCGATGCTGGGCCTCGCGGGGACGGCGCTGGCCAAACCGTGGTGGATGCGGAATATTGATTCCAACGCGACGGATTTTCTGCCACCCGATGTCGCCTTTCGGGTCGGTGCACGGATTGACGGCAATGTCGTGAAAGTGCGCTGGGTGATTGCGGACGGCTACTACCTCTATCGTTCAAAAATTGAAGTGAGGGCGGAAAGCCCGGATCTTGTGATCGGTGCGCCGCAGCTGCCGCCGGGTACGGTCAAGACCGACCCCTATTTGGGCACTCAGCAGATCTATACCCAGCAGGTCGATGCAGTGGTGCCTTTTTCGCGCATCGACGCCGGCGCGCACCCTCTTCAAATCAAGGTGACCTATCAGGGCTGCGCCGAAGCGGGGTTGTGTTATCCCCCGATCACGAAGGTGGTCTTCCCAACCGCCGGAGGACCCGCCGTCGCAGCCGCGGATCCGCCGCAACCTTTTGAAAGCACGGCGATAATTGCCGGCGCCTGTGCATTTCTGTTCGCAGGGTTGGTGCTGCGAAAGGGCCGCAAGCTCGACCTACCGGCATGAAGACCCCCGGATTGCGCTTTTTCGTGACGGCGCTGGTCGTACTGTTGGGAATATGGGCCGGATTGAAGTTTCACACCGCAAAAAGGGTCGAAGAGCCCGCGGTGGCGGTGGCGGCGGGCGTGGCCAGCGCCCCTGAACCAAAAGAGAGTTCCGCGATGGAAGCGGTGCCGCATCCTAAGGTCCCGGCCCGGCTGCCCGACTTCTCGCTCAACGATTTGTCCGGCAAGCCCACCTCGATCGCCGCCTGGAGCGGTAAATCGATGGTGATCAATTTTTGGGCGACATGGTGCGGCCCCTGCCGCCGGGAAATACCGCTGCTCAAAACGGTGGCCGCCGACTGGGCCGGACGCGATCTCGCCGTCGTTGGGATTGCAGTGGACTACGCCGACAAGGTGCGCCAATTTGCCGCACAGTTCAAAATTGATTATCCGGTGCTCATTGGCGAGGAGGACGCCCTGGAAGCCGCCGCCAAGTTTGGCATGGACTCACCGGCGCTTCCGTTCACCGTCTTCACCGACCGGCGCGGCGAGGTGGTAGCCCTGTTCGTCGGTGAGTTGCATCGGCCGCAGGCCGATTTCATCCTGTCAGAGGTCCAAAATCTCAACCAGGAGCGCATTGCCCTCCCCGAAGCGCGACGCGCTATCGCCGAGGGACTGGATGCCATGGCGGGAAAGAACGCAGGATAGGCGTATTAGGGCGACGTTCGCCGCCGAAGCTTGCCTTTTCACTTCAATTTCTGGTTATTATCGCGGACGTTTGTAGCGCAACCGCGCTTAGGATCTGACCTCAAGATGGCTCGAGTTTTGCTGCTCAATGGCCCCAACCTAAACCTTCTCGGTACGCGCGAGCCGGCCATCTATGGCAGCGCCACACTACAAGACATTGAGACCAAGCTCAAAACGCAGTGCCAAGCCTTGGGGCATGAACTCATCGCCGCCCAAAGTAACGCCGAGCATGAATTGATCGCCAAGCTTCACGCCGTCAAGCGTGATGGCATCGCATTCGTGATCATCAATCCGGGGGCCTTCACCCATACCAGCATCGCGCTGCGAGACGCTTTCCTCTCGGTGGGGGTACCCTTCATCGAGATTCACTTGAGCAATGTGTTCGCGCGCGAAGCTTTCCGACATCACTCTTATTTGTCCGACATCGCAGTCGGCTGCATATATGGATTGGGCCCGATCGGCTACGAGCTTGCGCTCCAAGCCTCCGTCGCGCGCCTGACCTGACCTTAAAACAAAATTTGAAGGGGTTCGCGGATGGATATTCGCAAGGTTAAGAAATTGATCGAGTTGCTCGAGGAGTCAGGCATCTCGGAACTCGAGATTTCGGAGGGCGAGGAATCGGTGCGCATCAGCCGCCACCCTCGGGCCGGAATACAGGTATCCGCGCCCCAGGCCGCGCCGATCATGCATGCGGCGCCAGCGGCGGCCGCGGCGGCAGTCATGGCCGCCACCTCGGCCGGCGAACGAGCGCCTCGCAATGACGAGCACACCGTGACCTCGCCGATGGTCGGCACGTATTATGCGTCCGCCTCTCCCGGCGCAAAACCTTTCGTTGAAATCGGCAGCGAGATCAAAGTCGGTCAGATACTGTGCATCATCGAGGCAATGAAGATGATGAATCAAATAGAGTCCGACAAAGAAGGCCGGGTCACGGCCATGCTCGCCAAAAACGGTGAGCCGGTCGAGTTCGGCCAACCCCTGTTCATCATCGAATAATTTGAGATGATCGAAAAAGTCGTCATCGCGAACCGCGGCGAGATCGCCCTTCGCATATTGCGCGCGTGCCGCGAACTGGGTATCAAGACCGTGGCGGTGCATTCCACGGCCGATTTCAATACCAAGCATGTCCTGCTGGCGGACGAGACCGTTTGCATAGGGCCGCCGCAATCCGCGCTCTCCTATCTCAACATGCCGGCGATCATCAGCGCGGCCGAGGTCACTGACGCGGTGGCGATCCACCCGGGTTACGGGTTCCTGTCGGAAAACGCCGATTTTGCCGAGCGGGTGGAGAAGAGCGGCTTCATTTTCGTCGGACCTCGCGCGGAAACCATCCGTCTGATGGGCGACAAAGTCTCGGCCATCAAAGTCATGAAGGCGGCCGGCGTTCCTTGCGTGCCCGGGTCCGACGGGCCCTTGGGAAAAGATGCCGACGAGAACTTCCGCATTGCCAAGGACATCGGCTATCCGGTGATCATCAAGGCCTCGGGCGGCGGTGGCGGCCGCGGCATGCGCGTCGTGCATACCGACGCCTCATTGTTGAATGCCATCGGCGTGACGCAGTCCGAAGCGTTGGCGGCGTTCGGCAACGATCAGGTTTACATGGAGAAGTTCCTCGAGAAGCCGCGGCACATCGAATTCCAGGTGCTGGCGGATAACTACGGCAACGTGGTGCATCTGGGCGAGCGCGATTGCTCGATGCAGCGCCGCCATCAGAAAGTCATCGAAGAAGCGCCTGCGCCCGGTCTGACCGCCAAGCAGCGCAAAACCATGGGCGAGCGCTGCGCCAGGGCGGTGCGCGAAGTCGGCTACCGCAACGCCGGCACCTTGGAGTTCCTCTACCAGGACAACGAATTCTATTTCATTGAAATGAACACGCGCGTCCAAGTCGAGCACCCCGTGACCGAGCTGGTCACCGGGATCGACATCGTCAAAGCGCAATTGCTGATCGCAGCGGGCGAACCGCTGCCTTATGGACAGAACGACATCGTGATTCGCGGCCACGCCGTCGAGTGCCGCATCAACGCCGAGGACCCCAAAAACTTTACCCCGAGTCCGGGCCCGATCCGTCTGTGGCACTCGCCGGGCGGCCCGGGAATCCGCGTCGACAGCCACGTCTATACGGGCTACAACGTTCCGCCGTTTTATGATTCCATGATCGGCAAGGTCATTGCCTATGGCGACACCCGCGATACCGCGATCGCGCGCATGCGCAACGCGCTCGCGGAGATGGTGGTCGAAGGCATCAAGACCAACATCCCGCTGCATCAGGAGATATTCAATCATTCCGCCTTCAAGCAAGGCGGAACGGACATTCACTATCTCGAGCGACGACTGGGGCTGAAGTAACATCTCGCAGGATGTTGCATCGATGACGTTTTATGAAATCGAATTTCCGCTGGCTGCGTTGAGTTCCGACGCGGTCGAGTCGGCCCTGCGCGAAGTCGGCGCAAGCTCCATTACATTCGTCGATGGCGGCGATGAGCCCGTGCTCGAGCCCAAGCCGGGCGAGATGCGACTGTGGAGGGACACGCGAGTGCGAGCCTTGTTTCAACAATCCAGCGACGCGGCGCTGAATCTCGATCGGCTCGCCACCGCATTGGGGCCGCATGTCACGCAAACCGCGCGGGTACGTGCCGTTCAAGACCAGGTCTGGGAACGCGCCTGGCTCACGGGCTGGAAATCTTTGCGCTTCGGGCGCCGACTTTGGGTTTGTCCGCACGCCGCCGAGGCGCCCGAGGACCCACAAGCCATCGTCGTGCGGCTGGATCCGGGACTGGCATTCGGCACGGGCACACATCCCACCACGGCGCTATGTCTGCAAGTTTTGGATTCATTGCCCATCGAGGGCCGAACCATGATCGACTATGGCTGCGGCTCCGGCATCCTAGGTGTCGCGGCCTTGAAGCTCGGCGCCGCGCATGTCATTGCGGTGGATCTTGACCCCCAGGCCCTGATCGCAACTCGTGATAATGCACTGCGTAACGGCGTCGCTCCGAGCATCACCGTGCAGGGCATCGAAGCCGATCTGCCGAGCGCCTTCTGTGTCGTCGCCAACATATTGGCCGGACCCTTGATCGAATTGGCGCCCAAACTGACTTTGGCCTGCGAACCCGGCGGCCACTTGCTGCTGTCGGGGCTTCTGAAAACTCAGGCCTACGCTGTAAAGGGTGCGTACGCATCCGGTTTTGATATGGTGCAGGTCATAGAGCGGGATGAGTGGTGCTGCATCCACGCGCGGAGACATCCATAGCGTGTTTACGCAATGTTCTAAATGCGAGACGGTCTTCAGATTATCCGCAGAAGTGCTGCGCGCGGCGGGCGGTCAGGTGCGTTGCGGCAAATGCGGAGAAGTCTTCAACGCTTTGGCGCATCTCGCCGAGGATGCGAGCGCGTTTACCGCCGGTGAAAGTTCATTCGATTTGGAAACACGCGCCGACAGCATTTTGGAGTCGCCCGCCCCACCTTCTCCGCGGCGCATGCCGCCCGGCTCGGATGACTTTGCGCCTCCCGGAGTGGAAATCGCGCGTTTGCAAATTCTCGATTGGAATGAGAGCGACGCGTCCGATGCAGCCGCCCCTGAACCTTCGGCGGCATCGGAGCAGGCGGGCGAGACTTCGCTGGAATTCACGCTGCCCCCCGGAGAACTCGATCGAATTTTCGTCGAGACCAAGCGAGGAGTTCGGGCGCGCATGCCGCCGGCACCCAAGCAAGAGTCCGCGGAGCCCGAAGAGATCGAGGTGTTCAACGCCGCGGATCCGAACCCTGATATTCCAATTGCGGCGATTCCGCAATCCGCGACTGCCGCGGCAGCGAGCCCTGGCCCCCCGCCGAGCGGCTTCGAAGTGTCAGAAGCGATTCGGCTTGAAATGCTCTCGGGCATCGATTCCTCGGCCGATGCCGAATCGATTGCTACGCTTACGAAGCCGAGGCGGTCTGTCAGGCGCCGCACTTCGCCATTCGACTCCGGGCCGCAGGAATCTGCGCGATCATTCATCCCGTGGCTCGCGGCCGCGATCACCGCCGGTGTGCTGCTCATCGCTCAGGTCGTACACCAAAATCGCGATTGGCTCGCGGCACACGCGCCGCTGGGAGGGTCCATTCGCGCGCTGTACTCCAAAATGGGCACGCCGGTGGCGCCGCCCGCGAATCTTTCCGCCTATCAGCTCAGGCAATGGGGCGTAACCGGTGATCCGGCCGGCGATGGCACATTGCGCGTGCGCGCCAGCATCCTCAATACCGCCGCGCAGTTGGAGCCCTACCCATTGCTGCGCGTAACGCTCGCCAACCGCTTCGGCGGCAGTATCGGCACCCGCGACTTCGAGCCTTCAGAATACCTGGGCAAACCGACCGCCAAGCTTCTCGCGCCTGGCGAGCGTGCCGATGCGACCTTGGACATCCTGGATCCGGGAAAAAGCGCGGAAGGGTTTGAAATCGACGTGTGCCTGCGCGCCGCTGACAGAAGGGTTTCGTGCGCGAATGACAAAGCGCCCGCGCAAGCCAAACGATGAGCGTCAAGATAGGTCCCTATACGTTGCCTTCCAACGTCTTGCTCGCGCCGATGGCGGGCGTGACCGACCGGCCGTTTCGAATTCTTTGCCGCCGCTTCGGCGCCGGTCTCGCTGCCTCGGAGATGCTCAGCGCGGACATCCGGTTATGGGATACACCCAAATCGCGCCGCCGCATGGATCACACCGGCGAACCCAGTCCGCGCGTGGTGCAGATTGCGGGCTTTGACCCGCAGATGATGGCAGATGCCGCGCGACGCAATGTCGATGCGGGAGCCGAGATCATCGACATCAACATGGGTTGTCCCGCCAAGAAAGTCTGCAATCGATTGGCGGGTTCCGCGCTGCTCCAGGACGAGGAGCTGGTCGCGCGCATTTTGCGCTCAGTCGTACAAGCAGTCGCTGCGCCGGTGACCTTGAAGACACGCACGGGGTGGGACCCGAATCACAAAAATGGTGCGCGCATCGCAAAAATTGCGGAGGACAGCGGCATAGCGGCCCTCGCCATCCATGGTCGAACTCGCACAGACATGTATCAGGGCGATGCCGAACATGAAACGGTACGCGCCATCAAGGCGCAAGTAAAGATTCCCGTATTTGCCAATGGCGATATTGCCTCTCCGCAGCGCGCACGACAAATTCTTCAGGAGACGGGCTGCGACGGGATCATGATCGGAAGAGCGGCCCAGGGCCGGCCATGGATCTTCGACGATGTCAATTTTTTTCTCTTGACGGGAGAAATTCGCGCGGTGCTAGCGCAGGAAAAAGTCCGTGATATTATGCGCGCCCATCTCGAAGACCTGTATGCCTTCTACGGCGATCAGACCGGTGTTCGAGTGGCACGTAAACACTTGAGTTGGTATTTCCGGCAGCATCCAGGACAAGAGGGCTTGCGGAATCGTCTCGTTCAAATCGAGACGCCCGAGGAACAACTGTCCACGCTGCTGCAGCATTACGATACGGGTGTGGAGCGCGCTGCGTAAGCGTACATTTGGACAAGAAAAATCAACGGGGATTTAACCTTAAGGCCATGGTCGCTAAAAAGAAATCAAAGTCACGTCGAGAAATCGCGGCTGCATTCAACGGCCGCGATATAAAGGTCAATGGCAAGGGTGTGCCGTTGCGTTCGCAGGCCGAAGAGGCCTTACAGTGCTATTTTGAGACGTTGAACGGGCACAAGCCTGCGCATTTGTACGATCTCGTGATGCGCGAGGTGGAAGAGCCGTTGTTCAAAGTCGTGATGGGCCATGTACAGGGCAATCAAAGCCGTGCTGCAACCATCCTGGGCATCAATCGCGGCACCTTGCGCAAGAAACTCAAAGAGTTCGGCATCAGCGAGTAAGCCTTAAGTGCTCACGCCCGTCCGCCGCGCGTTGCTCAGTGTTTCCGACAAGACCGGCATCGTCGAATTTGCGCGCGAGTTGAAGGAACGCGGCATCGAGTTGTTGTCGACCGGCGGCACCGCCAAGCTATTGACGAGCCACGGCATCCTGGTCAAAGAAGTGGCGGAGCATACCGGCTTCCCGGAAATCATGGGAGGTCGCGTCAAGACCTTGCACCCCAAAATTCACGGCGGCTTGCTGGGACGGCGCGGACTCGATGAGGCGATCATGCGCGAGCACAGTATCGAGCCCATCGATCTCTTGGCGGTCAATCTCTACCCGTTCGCGGCAACCGTGAGCCGCCCGAATTGCACCTACGAGGACGCGGTCGACAACATTGATATCGGCGGTCCGGCAATGGTCCGCGCCGCGGCAAAAAATCATGACTCCGTCACGGTCGTGGTGGATCCGAACGACTATCGGGAATTGCTGGACGAACTCGCGGCCAATCAGGGCAGCACCAATCTGACCATGCGCCGCAAGTTGAGCGCGAAGGCGTTTGCGCATACGGCGCAGTACGACGCCATGGTTTCGGCCTACTTCACCGGCGCCATCGGGGGCGCGGCCCCGACCTTTCCCGACGACTTGAATCTGTCCTTTCGAAAGCACCTTGACCTGCGATACGGCGAAAATCCGCACCAGCAAGCCGCCTTCTACACCGACCCGCGCGCCATCGGCGCATCCGTCACGCAGGCGAAGCAAATTCAAGGACGAGAATTGTCCTTCAACAACATCGCCGACGCCGACACGGCACTGGAATGCGTGCGTCAATTCGACAACGCCGGTTGCGTCATCGTCAAGCACGCCAATCCCTGCGGGGCCGCGCGCTGCAGCAGCATTGCGGACGCCTATGCGCTCGCCTATCGAACTGACCCAACTTCGGCGTATGGCGGCATTGTCGCGTTCAATCGCGAATTGGATGCGGCAACCGCGCGCACCATCATCGAGCAGCAATTCGTCGAGGTGATTTTGGCGCCAAGCGTTTCGGAGGAGGCCAAGGCGGTTCTGGCGGCGCGAGATAATGTGCGCGTGCTCGTCACGGGGGATTTGTCTCTGCCGGTGACGCAGCTGCTGGAATACAAAAGCGTGGCCGGGGGCTTGCTGGTGCAAACGCGCGATACCGGCGGCGTCCGGGCCCAAGAGCTGCGAACCGTCACGCGGCGCCCTCCCACCTTGGCGGAGCTCGATGATCTGATCTTTGCGTGGCGTGTAGCGAAATATGTCAAATCGAATGCCATCGTTGCGGTAAAGGATAGGGCAACTCTGGGGATCGGCGCCGGACAGATGAGTCGGGTCATCAGCAGCAAGATCGCGGCGATGAAGGCCAAGGACGTCGGTTTGACGCTCGAGTCCGCCTCGGTCGCCTCCGACGCCTTCTTCCCGTTTCGCGATGGCTTAGACGCGCTGGCCGAGTTCGGCATAAAAGCCGTTATTCAACCGGGCGGCTCGCGGCGCGACGCCGAGGTGATAGCGGCCGCGGACGAACACGACGTCGCCATGGTCTTCACCGGTATGCGCCATTTCCGCCACTAGTGACACCGGTATGAAAGTGTTGATTGTCGGCGGCGGCGGTCGCGAGCACGCGCTGGCATGGAAATGCGCCGCATCGCCGCGCGTTCAGCAGGTCTACGTCGCACCGGGCAACGCCGGGACGGCATCCGAACCGAAAGTCAGCAACGTCGGGATCGCCGCGGATGATATTGAGGCCCTGCTTCAATTTGCCATCGCCGAGGATATCGACCTCACCATCGTCGGGCCCGAAGGTCCCCTGGTCGCCGGCATTGTCGACCGCTTCGTCGCGGCCAATCGGCGCTGCTTCGGTCCATCGCGCAACGCCGCGCGGCTCGAAGGCTCGAAAGCCTTTGCCAAGGACTTTCTCAACCGTCATCGCATTCCAACCGCCAGTTTCGCCACCTTCACGGCGGCAAACTTCGACGAGCACTACGTGCGCGCGCAGCGGCTACCGCTGGTCGTGAAGGCGGACGGCTTGGCGGCGGGCAAAGGTGTCATCATCTGCGACACTCACGAAGCAGCGATTGCCGCCGCTCGCGCCATGCTTGGCGGCAGTTTCGGCACCGCCGGCAATACGATCGTGATCGAAGAGTTCTTGCAGGGCGAGGAAGTGAGCTTCATCGTGGTGGCGAACGATCAGCAGGTGCTTGCGCTGGCGACATCGCAGGACCACAAGCGTCGCGACGACGGCGATCGGGGACCGAACACCGGCGGCATGGGCGCCTATTCGCCGGCGCCGATTGTCACGCCGCAACTGCACCAGCGCATCATGCACGAGGTGATCGAGCCCACTTTGAGAGGCCTGCGCACTGACGGCAATCCCTACCTGGGCTTTCTCTATGCCGGGTTGATGATCGCGCCGGACGGGACGCCCAATGTCCTGGAATTCAACTGTCGATTCGGCGATCCGGAAACGCAGCCGATCTTGATGCGCCTGCAAAGCGATCTGGTCGAGCTGTGCGAGGCCGCGCTCGCCGGCACCCTGCAGCGGCACGAGATTCGATGGGATGCGCGCGCGGCGCTTGGGGTGGTCATGGCCGCGGGCGGCTACCCGGATGCGTTCCGCAAGGGCGATCCAATCAGCGGTCTGGAGGCGGCAGCGGCCCTCCCGGGGAAAGTTTTTCATGGCGGCACCCGCCGTGAAGGCGCGCAGATCGTTACGGCGGGCGGGCGGGTACTCTGCGCCGTCGGTTTAGGTAGCAGCGTGAGAGATGCGCAGCTTCAGGCCTACAATCTGGTGCACGCCATACACTGGAATTTAGTGCAGTACCGGCTTGATATCGGCTATCGCGCCATCAAGCGCTAGGAGTTTCGCATGCCACACGTTCGTCCGAGCATCGCCGATAAGCGACGCGCGTTTCATCGCCTGCATCAAGAAGGATGCTTCGTCATTCCCAACCCGTGGGATGTGGGCAGCGCGCGGTATCTGCAAACTTTGGGTTTCAAGGCATTGGCGACCACGAGCTCGGGATTCGCGTGGTCGCACGGTCATCGCGATGGCGGAATGTCCCGGGATCGAGTCCTGGATCATTTGACGGAGATGGTCGAGGCCACGGATTTGCCGATCAACGCGGATTTCGAGCACGGATTTGCGCCCGATGCGGCAGGGGTCGCTGAAAGTGTGCGCCTCGCGGTAGAAACCGGTGTCGCCGGCCTATCCATTGAAGACTCGACGGGGGACGCGTCCAAACCTCTGTTCGATTTCGACACCGCGATTGATCGAATGCGCGCGGCGCGCAAAGCCATCGACAAAGCCGGCAGCGACACGATGTTGATCGGCCGCGCCGAGTGCTTTCTGGTCGGCCAACCCGACATCGAGCAGACCATCGCCAGACTCCAAGGCTATGCGAATGCGGGAGCCGACTGTTTATACGCCCCGGGAATTCGCACGGCGGAACACATCGCCGCGGTCGTCGCAGCCGTGGCACCCAAGCCGGTCAACCTGCTGATCGGCTTCAATGCCGAGCTGAACATGCCCCAGATCGCCGCCCTGGGCGTGCGGCGCGTGAGCGTGGGCGGCGCATTGGCGCGTGCGGCTTGGGGCGGATTCATGCGCGCCGCAAAACTCATCATCGAGCAGGGTAAGTTCGATGGATTCGCGGATGCGGCGTCCGGGAATGTCCTGAATACGATATTCCGCGGAAGCTGAGCGTCGGATGCAGTTTTCGCGGGTGCGCTGCGGAATGGCGGCTCAAGGCCTGCGCCCAGCAATCTAGCGCCTGACCATCGTCGCCATCAAATGCTCCAGCGCCGCCGCGGGCTCGGCGCATTGGCCCGTGTGCACGGGCGAGGTCTGCACGATCGTGCTGCGCGGCGCGACCAGCCAATGAAAGCGCTCGCGCGCCGACAGCTTGCCAATGTCGCCCGCCGCTTCTCCCCCGGCGCAAATCGCGGGAATGCTTAGCAGCACGCTTCTAACAAGTTCCAGATCCACCCGCGAGTCGATGGCGAGCAGCGCTTTCTCGTCCAGCTCGATGCCCGCCAGCAAAATGCGCTCGATGTCGCACGAGAGAATGATGCCGGCATTCACGAACTCGCCGCGCTCGACACGCGGAACCACCCGAACGACGGCATAGTCATACGTGCGAAGCGCGTGCACGCAGGGCCTCCTTAACGAAGATATCCGATGAGGCCAATCTCGCCGTGAAGTAATTCACGTAGGCATCCCGCTGTTGGGTCTTGCTGTCGAAGCCGGGGTCATCGACGAGCCACGCGTCCGGGATCAGCGCGACGATACCGGCGATCTTGTCGACGAGTATGCGCGCCCTCA
>Ga0210398_10004319_pt1 | contig 13378 bp, 8 predicted proteins | sample IncBWC4OmetaG_FD_161047 | JGI IMG/M metagenome (GOLD analysis project Ga0210398, IMG submission 161047) | Forest soil microbial communities from Barre Woods Harvard Forest LTER site, Petersham, Massachusetts, United States - Inc-BW-C-4-O | ecosystem: Environmental > Terrestrial > Soil >... | reverse complement strand
ATTTGGAGGGCTGCTCGGCGACAGCGAGGGCGGCGGCGTGCGCGAACTGATTGGAAGCGCCGACGATGAACGAATCGAAGGTGTAACGCGGGTTGAGCTGATTGGCCACCGCGTCAAAATCCAGCTTGGCTTGCGGAGACGCGGGCGCGCTCGCAGGGGCTGCAACAGGCGGTTCCGCTTCGGCGCACACAAAATCCAGATGCAGTTGCGGCTTGCCGATTTCGACCAGGACGGCTTTCAGCAACTCGCCGTAAGTTTCGGTGAGGCGCTTGCAGAAAAGACGAGTGGGCACGCGGACGGTCAGACGATCGTCTTCGGAACGATCCAAGCGAGTGGGTCGAAACCAAGTCGCGAAGCTATGTGGATTAACGCGCCGCTCTGTGTGTTGGAGAATCTTATCCCAAAGGTTCATCGAGCGAGTCAGCCCTTACCGCAATTTCCACCGATGTGGAAATGCTGTGGAAAAACATCACCCCTACTGGCGGGTGCATTTTGGTCTGGTGGTTCAGGTACGATGAAGCGGCGTCGCGCCTTGCGGCGCCAGCTCTAATGAATCCCCGTGCCTTACGCTCATCAGAGATGTGAGGCGGGATTCTGCCTAAATGGAACGTTGGTAGCAAGAGAAAACTTCGTGAGTACCAGGTATGCTCTCCACAAACAATTCACAGGATTTCCACAATGACGAATTTTAATATTTTCACTTGTAAAAAATAAAATTGGCGAGACGGAGTTGGGTGAGAGTTGAAAGTTTTTCCGGCGCGCGAATTTTTCCCGGCGCGAATTTAGTCGAGGCGGAAATTCACGCGGTCGATGGAGCGGGCGCGGCCGGTGGACTCCTCTACATCAATTTGCACGGTGTTCATCTGCACGTCGCCTTCGGCTACGGCGAATTTTGCTGGCAGCGCATCCAGGAAGCGCTGCACGATGGGTTTTTTCTCCATGCCGATGACCGAATCGTGCGGGCCGGTCATGCCCACGTCCGTGATATAGGCTGTGCCGCCGGGGAGCAGGCGATTATCGGCGGTGGCGACGTGTGTGTGCGTGCCCAGCACCGCGGAAACTTTGCCGTCGAGATGCCAGCCCATCGCTTGCTTTTCGGAGGTGGCCTCGGCGTGCATGTCCACGACGATCACTTTCACATCGGGAGGGAGCGCGGCCAGTTCGCGTTCGGCGGTGCGGAAGGGATCTTCGAGCGGCGCCATGAAGGTGCGTCCTTGCAGATTCATGACCGCGTAGGCGACACCGTTTTTAGCGTGGCCGACAAAATGTCCCTTGCCGGGCGAGCCCGCCGGAAAATTCGCGGGGCGGATCAACCGCGGCTCGTGCGGAAAAAAATCAATGATCTCTTTGCGGTCCCAGATGTGATTGCCGCCGGTGATGACTTCCACCCCGGCTGCAAATATTTCTTCCGCGAGGCGCGGAGTGATGCCGAAGCCCGAAGCGGAATTTTCACCGTTGGCGATGCACAGGTCTATGGAGCGTTGCGTGAGGATGTCCGCGAGCCGGTCATGAACGATTTTGCGTCCGGGTGAGCCGACGATATCCCCGATAAAGAGAATCTTCATTCTGGGAGTTTCTCATTTCGCACTTCGATTGAGCTGCAAATCTGAAGCTTTCTGACGTGGAGCGGTCCACTTCGCCGTGCGTTGCTAGGTCCTGAACCCCACGAATAGGTGGGTGCCCTGCGCCTGCTTTCAGGCTATCCACCGGCCGAAACCGATGGACGTGCACAAGGGCAGGACGACGCGGACTCCCTGGGATCCAGTGTTGGTTCAAAAGACCATCGCGACGTCACCTGCGTCGCAGGCCGGTTCCACGAAGTATTGTAGCAGGAATTATCGGCGGAACGATTTGAGGTAGGCGACGAGCTGCCAGCGGCGCTGCTCCGGCAGTCCGGACCAAGCAGGCATCCCTCGCCAAAGATTTCCGTTGCGCAGGAACCATGCGAGCTCGCCCGGTGTGGCATTCTGCACCGCGGACAAATGCAGATTGACGGCGCGACCGATGCCCCGGGCTTGCGGGCCGTGACATTCCGCGCAATGTTGCAGAAAGAGTTTTTTCCCGGCGAGCACAGCGTCGGGTTGGCCTTGGTAGGGATTGTGCCAAGAGCGAGTTTTTAGCGGAGCTTGGGCGATGGCGAGCAACACACCGCGATCATCGGTTTCGCGCTCGCGCTCGGACGCGGAACCAATAGCAACAAACGTCAGCGCCAAAAGCAGGAGACCGCAAAGGGATCGTCGAATCATCGGAACAAGCTCCTTACTCTGTGGGCGAAGCGGTCAATTTCATACGAAACGCTCCAACGCAGGATGAATGGATGGCTGTTGGAATTCAGTCCGAATCCCGGTGAAGCACGAAACGTGACGCCGCTGGGGAGTTGCCAGGCAACCACGGGCGCCGCGTAATGGGACGTGCCGATTTGCGTAAAATTCCAAGAAGTCCCCAGACCGCCATAGACTTCGGCGCCCAGCAGGAAGTTTTCACGGCAGAAATTGCAGGACTCCGGAGTGACGGCGAGGCGCAGGGGACGGCTGGCGCCGACTGCGTAGCCAAACTCCCAGGGATCATGGCCTAAATTCTTCTCGGCGATAAAATCTTCCGAAATGTTCCAGCCTTGGTAGTCGCTGGAGAGAATCAATTTCGTCTCGAGCTCATGCAGATGTTCCATTTGCGCTATGGAATTGGGAACGGCGTGATCCGCTTGAGAATCGAAACCGACCACTTCGATCATGGTCTTATCCGCGGCCGTGGTGTTTTCGTATTCGACGTAAAGAACAGGATTGATCCAGTGCTCGTGCCTCAGCGGGCGAAAGCGGTTTTCCCAGCGGAATCCGGTAAAGAGCGCGCTGTCGTTAAACGTTCCCTGCCAATCGAGATAAAACTCGGTGGTCCACCAGGCTTTCGCGCCGTATTCAAACTCAACCCAGGGGGCGATGAAGTCGTTGCCGGCGTGCTGCACACCGTAAATGGAATTCAGCTCAATTTCCAGGTTGCCGGGTTCTTCGAGGTGGTGCGAGTACGCAACAAAATAGGGAGTTTCCTGAGCGGCGACAGCTCGCGGGCCAGCTAGCGACGCGCACAGCAAGCACAAGAGGCCGATATAAGTCAGCGGGAGGCGATTTGGCCGTGACCTGGAAGGGCCTAGCGAACGCAAGGACTCAGGGAACGGCATGGAATAGAAAGGCTCTTTCCAGTTGAAACAAGCTTTCAACTGGCGCGAGTGTAGTTTAGTTGCAAATCAGTGTCAACTAGAGTTCTATAGAGTTCTATAGAGTTCCGTAATTTTTCTGTGAGTGTGGTTTTCAGGAAGTTATCCGGGCGCTGGAATTTCGCCGGTCACTGCGCGGGTCCCGTCGAGCCAGGGGATCGCCGGGCTTGAAATTCACGCGACGGAAGCCGACGCACGCATCGGCCTCCGTCGCGCGGGGATTAGAAGTGGAATCCGACCTCCGCTGTGACGGTGCGCGGCGTGACGTAGTGCGTGCCGCTGAACGTTGACAGGAAGTTGTAGAGGGCATAGTTGTTGGCCAGGTTGATTACCTCCACGCGGGCACTCCACTTGTAACGATCGCCATGGAAGAGATTGTCGTGGCCCACGGCTAAGTCAAACAGATTGCGTTGTTGGATGCGTGGCGGATTGTGGTCGTCATTTTCCTTGTTGGGTCCCGGCACGGAGATGAGCGTGGAGCCGAACATCAGCGCGGGGCAGGTGCCTCCCGGTATCGGGATACCGCCTGGATTTGCCGCAGAGGGCGGCGTAGCATGCACGCCGTTGCAGGTGAAGCCTGCTTCGAACTCCTGATCCGCGCTCAAGGGAACGCTGCCCACGTTCGAGGCTACCAGGGAGACGGAGCCATTGGCGGGGGTAGTGCCCAGACTGCCTGGGCAAGTGTTGAACGATTCGATCCCGAAGCAGGGCGTCGCGCCGGCGACCAGCCCGCTGTCGTATCGCCAGTTAAAGCCGACCCAAGGAAGCTTCTTCCAAGGTTGATATTGCAGGTGGGTTGTCTCGTTGAAATGTTCGTCGTGGTCAATGCGAAAAACGCCCGTCGGCGCCGTGGGATTAGCTCCGGCTCCGGCCTCCTGCGGGGTAAAGAACCGGGCAGCCACGCTGGACATGACGATGAATGCTGTCAAACCGTGGTAATCCGGCACGGATGCGCGGATCGCGAATCCAGGGATCTTGGAGCGGGCCCACTCGATCGGGAAAGTAATCGGCGTGTTACCGAGCACACTGAAATCGTAGGCGTTATGGGTGTACTTCCAGATGTATTCACCGTCGAGAACTAAGTATTTCCCAAAGGCTTGTTGCAGGCCGGCGTGAAATTCATTGCGATACCCGGGCGCGATCGGATTTGTGGAATTTCCCGCACATCCCAGCAAAGGGTTCAGAACGTCGCTGGTGCACCCAATGCTGGAAAGGACGAGATTTTCGTTGAAGGGAGTTTCGAGACTTCGGGCGTAGGAGACTCGCAGCACGGTATTGGTGGGTTTGATGTTGTAAGCGACGCCCAAGCGAGGCTCGGCTTGGTTCGCTGTGGACAAGCCATTATACAAGTCGCCGCGAATGCCCAAATTGAACGACCAATTTTTCCACGTGATGGTGTCTTGGACGTACAGCGCCAGTTCTTTGACATCCGTGTGCAGAGGAAATGATGCAGCGGTTTGGAATCGACTCCCTCCGCGCGTGAGGTCAAAGGGAAGCAAAGTCGGATTGAACAAAGGGTATAGGGCTGTGCTCAAAAATCCATTGGCCGGGTTGCCCGGGGCGTTCGGATTCGTTGCCACGTTCGGCTGAAATCCCGCAGCGGCGCACTGACTTGGATTCGTGAACCCCTGCACGGGTGCGAAAGGGTAAAAGCCATCGGTTACCGGGTTTGTATTCGCACCGAGGCATGGCGCGTTGAGCGTAGGATCGACGATGGCGATCTGATCCTTCTCGGTGAGAAATGTCTGCTCATAGACGATCCCCGCCTTCACATTGTTAATGCCATGCACCACCGAAATTTCCGAGTGGATGCCCGCATTGGTCAGGGTACGATCCTGGGTGACCGTCTCCCTCTGAAGGCTGAACGGCCCGAGGTCCGCGAAGGGATTGTCGCTGGGGTAGTAGTTATATGTATCGCTGCGAACAAAAGCACCAACCGTGAGGACCGCATTGGAATTGATCAGATGCGTCCAGGACGGAGCGATGTTGAATGTCCCGATCTTGGAGCGCTGATCCTGCGCACCGACGAGCTGACCACACTGTGCGAGAGTGCAACCCGAGCTGACCGGCGGAGCGAGGCCACCATTGTCAACGACGACGCCAAACCAAGGCGAGGCGAATTGCGCGTCGAAGGAATTGGGCGTCTGAAACCAGGAACGCGTGTATTGGACGTTGAGGTGGACCGAGTTTGCGGCGTTGAACTGATAATCCACGCGATCGAATATGTTTTCCTGGTTGCCTTTGTCGTGCATCACGCTGAATTCCGGAGGATCCAAGAATCGGCCGCTGTTCAATCCGCTGGCCGAGATGAAGTTGCCCCATTTCTGATTGCCGTAGGCGAGGTCGAATCCGGCGTTGGACGTGCCGAATGTGCCGTAGGAACCGAAGATGGTGCCGTGAGGCGTGGTAACGCCCAAACCGGAGCGCGTGGTGGCCTGGATAACGACGCTGGTCTTGTCGCCGAATTCGGCGGGCGGCGCCCCGGAAATAACTTCCAGTGACTGGATGGCATCCACGGGAAGCTGGTTCGAAAAGACTTTGCTCTGCTGATCGGTGATGGGCTGGCCGTCAACGGAAAATGAATTCTCTGCGTGGTCGCCAAGTCCGTGGAACAGGCCATTCGAGTCCGCGGCTATGCCGGGAGTCGTGAGTGTGACGAGCGAACTGAGTGACGACGATTGACTCTCCAGAGGAAGCTTTTCAAATAGTGCCCGGTCCACGTCGGTGTGGAAGGTGGAATCGTTTTCGAGCAGGTCGCTGCCTCCTTCGACGGTTACGGTGCTGGAGCTACCGGCTATCGTCAAACTGATTTTCACCGACAGAGGCACCGAGGAGCGGACATCAATGTCCTGCGCGTACGGTCCAAATCCCGAGGTTGTCACGGACAAGTGATAGGGATTGAAGGGCACGTTCGGGAAACTGAAGTTACCGGAACTGTCTGTGGTGGTGGAACGCTCGTACTGGCTGACGGGGTTATGGATGCTAACGGTCGCGCCAGCGACGACAGCGCCCGAAGGATCGGTCACCGTACCTGTGACGTTCGCCGCGTTACCGGTCTGTGCCCAACCGGTGCGTGCGGTCGTAAACGTGGCTAACAGCAAAAACAATGCCCCTAGAAGTACTTTTACTAAGCTCATGAATGAATCTCCCTTTATGAATGGCGGCCTGTGCGCTGCGCAGCGCCGGCCGCGGATAAAATGAAAATTAAGTGTGGAATTCGACGCTTGCCGCCATGCTCACGGCACGCGTTAAGGGATTACGAATTATTTGGTTGAGGAATTAAACAGGAGGCGCACGGGGGATTCTGTGACTGCAAACCGGGTCGAGATTAAGCTTTTGGTCTTCGGCGACCGCAAACCGCGCGACCGCGACGGGCGACTGCATTTCCATCTGCGCGGCGGGCTGCGGTACGGCGACGTGCCCGGTATGGCAGACCTGGCAATGCTGTTCGTCGGAGGAGTGCCCATGCCAGTGCCCGGCAGCCTGCATGGCAAACAGGCCCACGGAAAGGATCAGGGCCACCGCCAGCAGTCTTAGGGCTATTCGCTTGGACATAAAAAGCTGTAGGACCCCCGCCAAGTATCATACCTCTGATGCGTGTTCGGACGGATTCGTTCCACGAATTTTGCTAATTCGCTAACGCCCGAGGGTGGCGGAGTTGGAGGGTAAAATTCCGTTTGTTCTATATACTATACTGGGGTATATTAATAAGCGCCATGGCCCATACCTCCAAAGACAAAGAAAAGCTTCAGAAACGCGTGCGCCGGATTCGCGGGCAGGTGGAGGCGATCGAGCGCGCTCTGGAATCCGAGCAGGAATGCGCCGGCGTGCTGCAATTGATGGCGGCTTGCCGCGGGGCGCTGAACGGCCTGATGGCCGAAGTGATGGAAGGGCACGTGCGATTTCACGTGCTGGATCCGGACAAGGGCAAGGACTCGCCGCAGGGACAAGCGGCCGAGGAGCTGATTGATATTGTTCGGGCTTATTTGAAGTGAAGTGACAGCGGGAATCTCCGGGGATGCCGCGACAAAGGAACCAATCATGAAGCAGACGAATTTGACGGACACAGAGGCAGCGAAGATTACCGGGTTACATCCGGCAAGCGCTGCGGTTGACCACGACAACCATGAAGATGAGCACGAAAAGGCCTTGAACTGGCGCGAGGTCAACCGCGTGCTCTTCACCGCAGCGGCGGCGGCGGCCATCTGGTTCCTTGGGAGCGCGCCGAATCCGTACATCACAGCGGTTGGCGTGATTTGCGCCATTGTTGGCGGATTTCCAATTTTCCACGAAGCGTACGAGAACCTCACACAGCGGCGCATGACCATGGAACTCTCGATGGCCATCGCCATCGTGGCGGCGCTTGCCATTCGCGAAATTTTTACGGCGCTGATCATCACGCTCTTCGTTTTAGTCGCCGAGATCCTCGAAGGCCTCACAGTGGGCCGAGGACGCAAAGCGATTCAACATTTGGTCGAGCTTCTGCCGAGCACAGCAACCGTGCGGCGAAGCGGAACATGGATGGACGTAAGAATTCAGGAAGTGGCAAGCAACGATGAAGTTCTGGTCCGGCCAGGAGCGCGCGTTCCAGTTGACGGAAAGGTGATCGGAGGACATTCCTTCGTAGACCAAGCGCCCATCACGGGCGAATCCATGCCGGTTGAAAAACATCCGGGCGCCATTGTCTATGCGGGGACGATCAATCAATCCGGGGCGCTGGAAGTCCGCGTCGAGCGCCTGGGCCGCGACACAACCTTCGGCAAGATCATCGAGGCGGTGGAAACGGCGGAGAAATCGCGCGCGCCGATTCAGGGAATTGCGGACCGGCTTGCGGGCTACCTGGTTTATTTTGCGTTGGGCGCGGCGCTGCTGACTTTTCTGCTCACGCACAACATTCGTTCGACGATTTCCGTGATCATCGTGGCCGGAGCGTGCGGCATCGCGGCGGGGACTCCGCTGGCGATTCTGGGCTCCATCGGCCGCGCAGCCCAAGAGGGCGCCATCATCAAAGGCGGGTTGTATCTGGAAAAGCTGTGGGAAGTGGACACCATACTGCTCGATAAGACTGGGACGTTGACTTATGGAACTCCTGAGCTTCTGGACGTTTGCCCCGCCCCGGATGTTCCCGCGGCGCTTTTGCTGAAAACCGCCGCGATTGCTGAATCTCGCTCCGAGCACCCCATCGCCAAAGCGATCCTGAGGAAAGCGGTGCAATTGGGAATCCCGTACGAAGATACTGGCCAGTTCGAATACACCCCGGGCCAGGGAATTATCGCCAGCAGCGGCGGTGACGAGATTATTGTCGGGAAACGACAATTCTTGCTGGAACGGCGCGTGCAATGCGATCCGCCGACCAGCGGAACTGCGGGCTCGGAGATTTTTGTGGCTCGCGCTGGCCGATTTCTGGGAACGTTGCAGGTTGCGGATACGCTTCGGCCCGAGGCGAGAGGCGCGATGCAAGCGTTGAAGTCCATGCGTTTAAGGACGGCGCTGCTCACGGGCGACGCAAAAATGGTGGCGGAAGATGTTGGCGGCAAACTAGGCGTTGACGAGATTGTCTCGGGCCTGCTGCCAGAAGACAAGCTGCGCTACGTGCAGCAAATGATTGAGAAGGGCCACAAGGTGGCTATGGTCGGAGACGGGATCAATGACGCTCCGGCATTGATGCAGGCGTCGGTCGGTGTGGCGATGGGCTCTGGCACAGACGTAGCGCGCGAAAGCGCCGACGTTGTGCTGATTGGCAGCGACTTATCGAAGCTAGTCGAAACCATACAGACCGCACGGCGTTGCCGCAGAACCATCATGCAGAACTTCGTGGGAACGCTGGTGGTGGATACGATCGGTGTGGGCCTCGCGGCTTTTGGGTTTCTGAATCCGCTGCTGGCCGCTTTCATTCACGTCTCGTCCGAAATGGCATTCATCTTGAATTCCGCCAGATTGCTCCCGCCAGTTTCATCGGCCAATCAATTTGTTCGCGGGATTCTCACACAAGCGCCTACGGGCGCAGACTAATCGGAATTCCGCGACTTACTTCGCGCCGGTGCAACTCACACCTGCAAGACGTCGCCTTCGCGCGCGACCATTTTGTACAGTACGGGGCTGACGATGCGGCCAAGGAGCAGGCGCGATACCAGTCCGGCAACAATCACGATCGCGAAGGGTTTCTGCGAATCGGAACCAATCCCCGTCGAAAGCGCAGCCGGCAGCAGACCCAGGCAAGCTACCAGAGCAGTCATCATAATTGGCCGGAAGCGGACGAGCGACGCATCATACGTGGCTTTTTCGATGCCGAGCCCTTCGAGGCGGAGTTTATTGATGTAGGAGACATCAATGACCGCGGTTTCCACTGAGACGCCCATCAGCACCAGCAGCCCGAGCAGCGACGAGACGCTGAACGGCGTGTGCGTGAGCTTCAGCGCGAGCAACGCTCCGACCGGTTCGGTCAAAATCACACTGAGAACCACGGTGACCGGAAACTTCAGGTTGCCGTAGAGCGCAAACAGGATCATGAAGATGAGGAGCACTGTGAGCGGCGCGACAATCGAAACCTGGCTCATCGCGTTGATGAATTCGCTGTATTCGCCGCCCCAGGCCAGGCGATAGCCCGCCGGCAATGATTTATCCACGTCCGCGATGGCGCGCTTGCCTTCCTCGACGGCTCCGGCCAGATCGCGGCCTTCGATGCTGTATTGCACGCCGATGTAACGCGAATTGTTCTCGCGATAAATGAAGGACGCGCCGTTGCCTTCGCGAATGTCCGCAAGCTCGCTGAGTGGAATCTGCTGGCCGGTAGGCGCGCCGACGAGCAGGTTGGCGATTTGTTGCGCGTTCTCGCGGAACTCCGGCTTCATGCGCACGACGAGATCGAACAGCTTTTCGCCCTGGATTACCTGCGTGGCGGCCTGGCCTCCGACTGCTGCCTGCACTACCGCTTCGACGTCGGCTACGTTGATACCGAAGCGCGCGATCTTGTCGCGATCCACTTGCACGATCAAGCTGGGCTGGCCCAGTTCGCGCACCACGGTCAACTCGGTAAAGCCGCGGATTTGTGAAAGCCGCCGCTTGATTTCCAGCGCCTTGTCCTGGAGGACGTTCAGGTCCGCTCCATACACTTTCACTGCGAGTGCGCTCTTCAAGCCCGTGAGCGCTTCGTCCACGGCATCTTCGGCCGGCTGAGTATAATTAAAAATAATTCCGGGAAACGCGGTGAGCTGCTTCTGCAGGTCCTCGATCAGCGCTGCCTTGTTGCGGATATTCCCGGATTTCCAGATGGCGTCGCTGTAAGGCTTCAGCCCCACATAAAATTCGCAATTGAAAAAGCCGGTGGGGTCCGTACCGTCATCGGGCCGGCCGAGCTCGGAGCCGACGTCTGTCACCATCGGATACTTCGCGAGAATGTCGCGAATCTGCGGCGCGACCTTTGCGGCCTCTTCGTAGGAAATCGTATAAGGCATCGTAGCGCGGACCCACAACGCGCCTTCGTCCAGGTGCGGCATGAACTCGCCGCCGATGAAGGGGACTAGGAAAAGACTGACGCCGAAAATTACGGTGGCGACGAGCATGGTCAGCCACGGACGTTCCAAGCACCACTTGAGTTCCGAGCCGTATTCATTCTTGATCCATTCGAAGGGCTTGTTGCGAGGCTCACGGACGCCTTTCTTGAACCAGTACGAGCACATCACCGGGACGAATGTAAGCGTGAGAATCAACGCGCCGACCAAGGCGATGGACATGGTGTCGGCCATCGGGTGAAACAATTTGCCAGACGGGCCGCTGAGCGCGTAGATGGGGATGTAGCCGGCGATGATGATGGCGACGGAATAGAAGATGGGGCGATCGACATCGCGCGCGGCGGTGAGAATCACTTCGTGCAAGTCGTATTTCTGGCCTTCGCGGAGTCCCAGCTCGCGATAGATGTTCTCCACCATCACGAGCGTGCCGTCAATGATGATGCCGAAATCAATTGCGCCGATGGAGAGCAGGTTGGCAGCCACGCCGCGTGCGTGCAGAAAAATAAAAGAGAAGAGCAGCGCCACCGGGATGGTCAGCGCCACAATCACGGCCGCACGCACATTCACCAGAAAGAAAATCAACACGATCAGGACCAGGGTCATCCCGACCAGCATATTTTTTTCCACGGTATCAATCGTTAAACGCACCAGGTCGCTGCGGTCGTAGTAAGGCAGCACTTTCACGTCGGGCGGCAGAATGTGTTCGTTCAGTTCTTTGGTTTTGGCCTCGACGCCTTTCAGAACATTCTGCGTCTGGTCGCCGCGCAGCATCATGATGACGCCTTCGACGGCGTCGTCATTCTTATTGAATCCGAATTGGCCCAGGCGCGGGGCGTGGCCGATGGTGACTTCGCCAACGTCACGAATGCGGACCGGCACGCCATTCTGCGAGCCGATGATCACGCTGCCGATGTCCTGCACGTCCTTGATCAGGCCCAGGCCGCGCACGTAATAAAATTGGCCGCCCTGCGGATAAAATCCGCCGCCGGTGTTGGCGTTGTTCACGGAGAGTTGCTGGATGATTTGCGGGACGGTGATGTGATAGCCGTAGAGCCGCGCGGGATCGAGCAGCACCTGGTATTGCATCACCGTGCCGCCGAAGCCTGAATCATCGGCGACGCCGCGCACCTGTTTGTACTCGCGCTCGATTACCCAATCTTCGAAAGTTTTCAGTTCCTGCGGTGTGCGATCGGGACTTTGCAAGACGTAGCGGTAAACCAGACCCGAGGGGCTGGACAGGGGCGCCAGTGTTGGAGTGACCCCAGTGGGATAAGCAACTTCGCTGAGGCGCTGAAATACGATCTGGCGCGCCAGGTAATCGTCGGTGTCCTCGTCGAACGTCAGAATTACGTCCGACAGGCCGTAGAGCGAGATGGAGCGCTGGATGTCCATCTTCGGCACGCCGTTCATTTCCACTTCGGTGGGCAGCGTGACCAGGCGCTCGACTTCTTCCGCGGCGTGCCCGGGCCATTGCGTGATGACTTCCACCATGGGCGGTGAAAGGTCCGGGTAGGCGTCCACCGGCATGCGCTGGAAGGAAACCGCGCCGCCGACGGCGATGAACACCACCAGCATCAGAACCAGGAACCGCTGTTGCAGCGCGAATTGTACGATGCGATGAATCATGCGGAATCGGCCGCCTCAGTGCTGGAACGAATTGGCGAATTGCAGGAACAGGCTGCCATCACCGACGACTTTGTCGCCGGGACTCAAGCCCTTCAGAATTTGCGTCTTTCCAGCTTGGCTTTGGCCGATTTCCACCGATCTGCGCCCGAACTGGTTGAAACCCGTGGCCACGTAAACGAACGGCTGATTTTCATCGTCGCGCAGCACGGAGGAATCCGGGACGGCGATGGCGTTCTGCTCCACGCCTGCATTCACGGTGGCCGTGACGTACATGTTGTTCTTAAGCTTTTCGCCGGGATTTTCGACGATGATGCGCGCCTGCAGCGTGCGCGTATTGGGATCGAGTGCCGGCGACATGAACGAAATCTTGCCGTGGAATTTGTCGGGATACGAATCGGTCTGTACCGCGACCTGGTCGCCTACGTGTACTTCCGCCATATCGCTTTGATAGACATTTGCCAGCACCCACACCGAGCTCATATCGGAAATGATGAATGCCTGCGTAAGGCCGGCTTGCAACAATTGGCCGGGAGCGACGTCGCGTTCGACAATTTCTCCACCGATGGGCGCGAGCAGCGGGATTTCAGCGGAAGAGGGTGCCTTCGCCAAATCATCCGGATTGGGAATTCCCAGAATTTTCAAGCCCAAGAGCGCTGCGTTCAAATCCGCCTGCGCCTGGATGCGATCGGATTCCGCCTGGAGCAAGTCGCGTTCGGCGATGGCGTGATGCGCGTAAAGATCCTGGGCGCGCGCGTAGTTCTTGTCCGTCACGCGCAGGGTATCGCGCGCTTTCAGGTAGGCCGCATAGAGTAGCGAGTAATCGGGGCTGCTCACTTCCAATAGGGGTTGGCTCTTCTTCACGCGCTCGCCAGGTACCACCAGGATGCGACTGACCGGGCCGCCGACCTGGGTGATCACCGGCGTGGTGTTAAATGCGTTGTAGGCCACAGCGCCGGTGAGGCGCAGAACGCGCGGCAGTTTCACGGGCTCGACGGTGACCACCTGCACGTGAGACATCTGGTTATCCGGAATG
>Ga0210398_10004318_pt1 | contig 13379 bp, 6 predicted proteins | sample IncBWC4OmetaG_FD_161047 | JGI IMG/M metagenome (GOLD analysis project Ga0210398, IMG submission 161047) | Forest soil microbial communities from Barre Woods Harvard Forest LTER site, Petersham, Massachusetts, United States - Inc-BW-C-4-O | ecosystem: Environmental > Terrestrial > Soil >... | reverse complement strand
AGCTTCGAGCCGGAGACTGTCGGCAGCCTCCTAAGTTCCGCCACCTTCGCTGACAATACACTCAACTCTCCCATCAGCTCTATTTCCTCCAGTCAGATCCTTGCGCTGCAAGGCACCGCCACGCAAGACAGCCAGACCATCACCTTCGGGCCACTGTCGAATCAGTCATTCGGGGTCGCACCGTTTACGCTCACCGCAACCGCGTCCTCGGGCCTTGCCGTAACTCTAGCTTCGACTACTCCGGCGGTATGCACGGTATCGGGTACGACCGTAACGCTGGTCGCCACAGGTACCTGCACTTTGCAGGCGTCGCAGTCGGGCAATGCGACGTACGCTGCTGTAGCTGTGAGCCAGAGCTTTCAGGTAACGCCAGAGAACCAGACCATCACCTTCGGGTCACTGTCGAATGTGGCACTTGGCACTGCGCCGTTCACGCTCACCGCGACCGCGTCGTCGGGCCTTACGGTCAGCTTTTTCTCGTCTACTCCGGCGGTCTGCATCGTATCAGGCACAACCGCAACGCTAGTCGCCGACGGAGCCTGCACCATCCAGGCGACGCAAGCCGGCAACGCCACTTACACCGCCGCGACACCGATCAACCAGAGCTTCCAGGTGGCGCCAGACAACCAGACCCTTTCTTTCGGGGCACTGTCGAATCAGGCATTCGGCACAGCGCCGTTCACGCTCAGCGCGACTGCATCCTCGGGCCTCGCTGTCACCTTTGCATCGACTACATCGCCCGTCTGCACCGTATCCCACACAACTGTCACGCTGCTCGCCGGTGGTATCTGCTCCATCCAGGCGACGCAAGCCGGCAACGCCACTTACGCTGCCGCAACAGCGGTCAACCAGAGCTTCCAGGTGTCCCAAGAGAGCCAGACCATCAGCTTGGGAGTGCTCTCGAATCGGTCATTCGGCAGCGCGCCGTTCACGCTCAGCGCGACTGCATCTTCGGGCCTGGCCCTCAGCTTCGCTTCGACGACCTCGGCGGTCTGCACCGTATCGGTCGCGAACGTAACCCTGGTCGCCGCCGGAACCTGCACCATCCAGGCAACGCAAGCCGGCAACACCAACTTTGCGGCCGCCCCACCCGTCAGCCAGAGCTTCCAGGTGACCCAAGAGAGCCAGACCATCAGCTTAGGAGCGCTCTCGAATCGATCATTCGGCAGCGCGCCGTTCACGCTCAGCGCGACTGCATCTTCGAGCCTGGCCCTCAGCTTCGCTTCGACGACCTCGGCGGTCTGCACCGTATCGGTCGCGAACGTAACCCTGGTCGCCGCCGGAACCTGCACCATCCAGGCAACACAAGCCGGCAACACCAACTTTGCGGCCGCCCCACCCGTCAGCCAGAGCTTTCAGGTCAGCGACTTCATGCTGACTTCAGCTCCGATCCGTTCGAACGTAACCGCCGGACAACCGGGGACGTTCACGCTGACGCTAACGCCGCAAGGCTCATTCACCGGTGCGATTAGGCTTTCCTGCGGGGACCTCCCGCCCATGGCAGCCTGCACATTCAGTCCTTCGGCCACCGCTACTCCGAATGCGAGCATCGTGACCGCAACGCTGAACATCTCCACGGCGGCCCATACGACCGCGCTGGCGCTGGTCCCTTCGGGTCATCGGTTGAGTCCGCTGTATGCCGTTTGGCTGTTACTGCCAGCCATATTCCTGGGCACGCTGGGGATGGCCAAGCCTAAGGGCAGAAAGCTGCTGAGCTACTGCCTGGTGTTCCTGCTGGTAGGCGGCTGTTTGTTCCAGGCGGCTTGCGGTGGCATGAGCCCTCTCGGCGTGAACACTAGCGCTGGAACTCCGGCGGGCAGCTACTCCGTCATCATCACCGGCGCCGCGGGCTCCAATCAGCACACAACCACAATCAAACTGACGGTCAACTGAGTAGGAGCGTGCACGGCCCGGTCCTGACAAAGGCTCGGGCCGTGCAAAGGCTGCGGCCCGCATCAATCAGCAGATACGCAAGGGTAGATCACAACGTGCGGTCCACTGGTTGAGAGCAGCGATCTGTCCAAATCCTCGAACCCTTTCGATAAGGCGTTGTTACGGGATGCCCGGGGCATCAGGTGGGTCAACATCGAATCGAACGATCCGTCTCCGTCTTGAGTCTGCGCGACATGGGTTCGCCCTGGGTCGTTTCGGCACTCGTCTAATTATGTGATTTCTACGCTCCTATTTGATGGTGTATTTTTCGGTCGCTATGGCGCTGTTGGTATCGGCGGTGGCTATCGCGATGGCCTTGATGGTTTCGCTCGCTATGACTCTTAGTGCCACTGTGTACTTGGGGGAAGAGTCGGTCGGAGTGGCGGCGTTGGTGGTGTAGCAGATGGTGGCATCGGTGGTGGTGTCGGTGATGGTCACCGATTGGGCTCCGGTGCAGGTTCCGGCGGCGGGAGAGCACTCTGGGGTGGCGGTGGTGGGGCTTGCCGCGGTGGAGCATTTGGCGACATAGGCGTTGATGGATGCACCGGCTTTCGACTGCAAGGCTCCGGTGCTTACGGGGAAGTCGGGAGACGATGCGCTGCCGGTGACGCAGGCTTTGGCGTCCGAATCGAGGGCTATACCGCATCCGTAGGCGCCCTTATAGGTGCCGTCTCCGTTGTTCGATCCGCTGCCGAGGAAAAAAGTGGAGCAGACGAGGGCGCCGCCGGTGGGCTTGAGTTCAGCCACAAATGTGCTGGCGGGCAACTTTTTCGCGCCCTTGTTTACGGACTGAAAGGCATCGGCGGTTACTGGGAAATCACGGGAAGAGGTAAAGCCGTTGAGATACACGTTTGCCGGCGGTATCGAGGGCAAATAGCATAGGCCGCGTCGCCGAGAAAGGGTGGAATAGATCAGCGCGGTGCTCGCGGGATTGATTTCGCTGACAAAGGCGGTCGGAGGGTTTTGGCAGCGGCATGATCGACTTTCTGAAAGGCTCCGCTGGCGATGGGAAAGTTGGTGGAGTAAGTTCCTCCGGCGACTCAGGCGTTGCCGGCTCAATCGACGGCGACTCGAACGATGCCATCGCCATTGTCGCAGTAGAAACAGGATTGATCGGCGATGCCGCTGCTTCCACCAGGATAAGTACGATAGACCTGTTCGGAGCCAGAATCTAGTTTTGTGACAAAGCCGTTATCGGCCTGATTTTTCTTGCCGTCATTGGCGGGCTGGAGGGCAATGGAGCTGACGGGGAAATTGAGCGGGCCAGCTTCTCGAGAGACGCAGGCGTTTCCGTCGGCATGACGATTCCGCAAGCGCCGTCGCCACCATAGTAGGAGCGAGGGCCGCTCAATTGAATACGGCGTCCCCCGAGATACATGGCATAGACGAGGCTTGTTCGAGCAGGATCGAACTCGGTGACGAAGGCTTTGGTCGTATCGTAGCCCCCGGAGACGGTGAATGGTAGTCCGATAGGCCCCGCTAGTTTCAGGGAAATGACTGGAATAAGTGCTTCCTACAACAGAGGCGTACCTGACGCATTGACAGTTATGCCGAGGCGCGGTCGCCGCGATCATTCCCGGATACCTTGCTTGTCCCCCGAGATAGGTGGAGTAGACGAGGGCGGTGCCCGTAGGGTTAAGTTTGGTGACGAAGGATTGCTGAGGTTGTTGGGCGGGCCTTGGTTGGAAAAGACCAGGTCGCAAAATGAAGCGCTTCGATTGCAGTGGCTGCCCGTTATTGGCGCGCCAGAGTCAAAAGACTCTGAAGACAGCTGCCACGGGCAGCGCCAAATCTCAACCAACAAAACACAGACGTTGTTCGCAAAGTGTTGTAGACTGCCCTGCCCGGCGCACCGTGTGCGCTTGAGGGGGGACTTTAGTTTTGGAGGCATTACTTTATGAATCGGATGTTGCGCGTCACCTTCGTCGCAGGCGTTGTTCTCAGTGGGATCTTGGCTCTAGCGGCTACTCCCGTTACGGTTTTTCCCAACCCAATTCAGTTTGGAACGGTTCCTCTTAGCTCTGCCAGTTCGCCGTTCCCCATGGTCCTCACTAATTCGAGCGCGAGTGCAGTAACCGTCTCCGGCATAACGATCAGTGGAACGAACAGCGCCAATTTCGCCATCGCCGGCTATTCTTGTATCGGAATCATCTCAGCCGGCCAAGACTGCCAGATGTACCTCACCTTCACACCTTCGGCGATGATGAGTAACACGGCTAGCCTGGTGATCACCGAAGCCGGTGTGACTGCGGCGATCACGATACCTTTGGGAGGTACCGGCGGGAATCCCATTCCCAATATCACGTCGCTCTCGCCGCCGGCGGTTTATGTCGATAGCCCGACCACAACCATTACTATCAACGGCTCAGGATTTTTGGCTTCCTCAGTAGCGTCTCTGAGCTCTTACGCAAACAACATCCAATTGCCCACAACGTTTGTAAGCGCGACGCAGATTAAGGCTCAACTACTGGATACAGTTCTGTCGAACCAGGGACAGATGTATCTCTACGTAACCAATCCCCAGCCTGGAGGCGGCACGGGATCGAGCACGCTCGAAATCATCAGCCCCCAACCCCTAATCAGTAATTCCTCACCGACATCGATCGTGGCCGGAACCGCCTCCGAACCGATCATTATTAACGGTCAGAACTTCATGACTGGGGCAAAAGTGCAATGGAATGGCACCAATATTCCCACTACTTATCTCAATCCTGGCCAGCTGCAGATTCAACCTACAACCGCGGAGCTGGCAAGCGCCGGCATGGTTCAGCTGTCAGTAACCAATCCGTCTCCGGGCACTCTCTCGCCGCCGATAACTTTCAACCTCACCTATCCCATTAATCTCACTGTTTTGAACCTTCCTGCCAACGATATCGTCTGGGATCCATTTGCCCAACTCATCTACGCCTCCCTGCCGAGCAGCTATGGAGCAAACGGAAACAGCATCGCGGTGATTAATCCCTCCACCGGAGCGGTCACCGGATTTTTCTACGCCGGCAGCGAGCCCACGAAACTGGCGCTGGACAGCACGTCTAAATTTCTTTATGTCGGCCTGAATGGAAGTAGTTCCATTCAGCGGTTGGATCTTCCGGGCTTTACCGACGACATCGAGATCAGCCTCGGAAACGAAGGCAGCAATCCCTATCTTGCCGGAGCGATCGCAGTATCTCCGACGAACTCACATATGATTGCTGTAGCGCTTACCAATGGCAACTGCTGTGGGTACGCCACCCCACTCGAATTCTTTACCGATGCGACAGAACTGGCAAACTCCGTCAGTACACCGCCGATGAACCAAGTCACCTTCGCCAGCGGCACTACCCTTTACGGGTACGAACCCGATACCCTGAGCAAGGTCACAGTCTCTTCCACCGGCGGCACATTGGCGCAGCAGTGGACAGGACTTGTCGAGGGAGCTACTTTCCAATATTCCGGCGGACTGGCCTTTGGATCTGACGGCGAGGAGTTCGATCCCGCGACCGGTTTGCTCGAGGGCACCTTCGATGTAGGAAACGCTTGTTGCTCTCCCTACACTCAAGTATTGCCCGATTCAGCCATCAATCGTGCGCTTGCCCTGGGCCAGACTCCTTTCTTCGACTCCCTGGGAATTACCAGTTATAACCTCTCCGAATTCACCCCTTTGGCTGTGGCCAGTCTAAGCGAACTTGCTTCCAATTCCCCGACCACTTCCAAGTTCATGCAATGGGGTCCTAACGGCTTGGCGTTTATTCTCAATACTGGCTGTTGTGGCACCCCCACTACTCAGATTGTACTGGTACAAAGTCCGACGCTGCTTCTCACCGCCGGCAAGACCGCCAACCCGGCACCGGTTTCGCACACTGCCAACCCCGCGGCTGTCACTCATGGAAGCGGGAACGTGCTGTTGGCCGTCAGGGGCTCGGGCTTCGTGCCGGGTTCGGTGGTCAATTGGAATGAAAAAGCTTTTTCTGCAAAGTATGTAAGCGAGAACGAGCTGACGGTTTACGTGCCGAAAGAGGCTATCGCGGCTCGCGGCACGGCTGCCATCGTTGTAAAGAACCCGGCGCCAGGCGGAGGAAAGTCGAACGCGCTTACTGTGACTATCAAATAAACGTTCGGAGTGGCTGGGCAATAACCCCACTTCTCAGGTTCTGCGAGAAGTGGGGCATCTTCTATCTTTTTTGTTTCTCTAAGCTAACTTCCTTGCTTTGGACTGCTATGGCTTCGGCTTAGCTGGCCGCTTTGCCCTCACTGCACACCCAATTACACCCATGTCCGACACGCAAAAGCACAGCCGATTATCCGACCCATTCAAGACCCCCGCAAGCAACCAGGTTGGATTTGCAACGGGAGAGAACAGACGACTTAAACTGATTGACCCGATGAGTGGAATGATCCATAACGACGTCGGCTCCCAGGCCCGAGCAGATTTTGGTGGCGCGAACCAACCAAAGAGCTCGGAGGAAAGGAGCCGAACATGCAAACTATAGGTTGTGACTAACTCCGGAAGGCTCGGTTGAGTTCAGGGAAAGCTCAGCGAACCTTCGTATGAACGCCCACGCGGAACGCCTTAGGAACAGCCATTCACTTACGTTGCGCGTGAGCCGAATGCCTACGATCGCCATTCGGTGCGAGTTATGGCCAATTGTTCACTAAGTTCGTAACATTCGGGCTGCCCAGGCCGGTTACGAAGTCCCATCCGGGCTGGGTCGAGTATGCCGGGCGCAGAGTAGTGTCCAACACAGAAAGAACGCCGAACTCTTCTCCCGCCGGGAGATAACAATTGTTTGTGCCGTAGCAGGGAACATCATTGTTGCCAAGCGTCACATCGTGGAAGATGCAAGAACGTCCCACTTTATTCCCATTGTTGGAGTTGCACATAGACAAGTTGGCCGCGTTGGGAGTGGTTGGACTGCCGTATTCCCCAGCCGCCAAGGCGTAATAAATCGGAGCAGGATTGCCCTGAGGACCACCAGCCTTCTGATTAATTAGCGCCTGGATACTGGCAAATTGAGGAGCGGTGAAGGAGGTCCCTCCAGCACTATTGAAGAACACGTCTAACGGTACCGAATAGTTGCAGGGAACCCCTCCTTCTTGTCGATCTGACATGCAGAAAACGATCGCGTGACTATAGAAGCCGTTCGACGCAAACAAAGAAGCATCCGGGAGATCACGCTTCCTGTCGGCCGGAACACCAAAGACCGGGGCTTGCCAATAAGGTTTGCTGTAGACAAAGCTGGGGCCGCCGCTACCGCCGACGATATTGAGGAAACCCTCCCCCGTGGAACTGTTACAGAAAGAAACGCCGCTACTAAATCCAAACAGAGTGAACAGTATGTCGCTGGCGCAGGAATCGTCCCAGGGTATCTCCGGAATATAGGATTTGGCTGATTCTCCGGTTACGCTGTTCGTCTTGCGCCAGTAGGTGCTGTTTTTGTTTTCGGCGGTGTCGGCAAAATCGGTGCCGCCGGTTGCGAAATTGTAAGGGGTCGAGGCCAAACCATTGACCGCGATGCCGCTAATCGCATAAGGGGCGGTGTCGAAATCGTCGCAGCCAGCGGCACTCCCGTCGCCCGCAGCAACGAAAACCGAAACTCCTTCGACGGCTGCTTGTTGCCAGAGAGCATTGATAAAACCATTGCCGTTTGGCCCGGGGCCTTGATCGGTCTCGCAGCCTATGTAGCTGAGACTCATAATGGACGGTGGAACGTTGGTATCGAGCAAATTCTGAGCGGCGATAAAGGCGCCGAAATTTGTGGCAGTGTTGGCGCAGGAAGCTACCTCGACGTCGGCGTCTGGAGCGATCGCGCCGGACCACTCGGCATCCAGTGCAGCTTCGCCTTCCGCGCCGTTCTTGCCTGGATCCGTGCAGCCGGTCCCGGGGTGGATTTGCCTGAAAGTGCCCGAATACGAGGAGAGACCGAAAGCCGCGCGGAATGTTTTCACATCCACAGGTCGGATGTCGGTGACTTCGAGGACAGCGACGGTTTGTCCCTTGCCGGTGATTGGGCTGGTTCCGGCGTAGAGCGGGGCGACGTTGTAGATGGTCGCGAAATCGGGCGGAGCTTCGTCGTATTGCTGGGTATTGTCGAAGCCGTCGGGGCAACCGGTGCAGGGAAACGAAAAACTCGCGCGCGGCTTCAGCAGCGGTTTGGGAAGGAAGTCGTTCAGCGAGACTATTCCGGCCACGACCGGAGCGAGCGCGGCGGGAATCTTGGGATCGCTTGCGTTCGCGAGATGTTGCTCGCCGTTTACTTTGTAGTGGTGAATTTCCGTGTGGAAAGCGTCGCTGACTTGTCTCGCGGTGCCGGAAACATCGATCGTCATTCCGCTCTTGTGAACCAAGTTGACTTGCAAGCCATGCGAGGTGAGCCAGCGGACAACGGCCTGAATATCCTCCTGGGTTGGGCCGAACTTTCTGCCCAGCTCTTCGGCACTGAGCCACTTGTGATAATTCGCGGAGCGCCGGTTCTGGAGTTGGGCCGAGAGTTGTTCCAACGCCGCTTCCTGCTCGGGACTACGGCTTAGTACTACGTACAGATGGTCCATGCGCAGGCTATCGGCCACCAGTCCCTGATCAAATTTTGGAAGTGCCAGGTGGTGGGTATTGCCGGAGAGCTGAACCAGATCCGATTCATTCACCGCATTCACAATTCGGTTGGTGGGATTGGGCAAAGATGCACTGTGCGCGGGGGAGGCAAAAGTGGCGACCACGAGCAAGAGCAGGGCAAGAGAAAATGACGCGTTCAAACTGGAGCGTCGAACAGACATTAGAGGTCTCCTTACGTGAAGTTGGATTCAAACGCTGCGGCCAAAGTGAGAGACACCGGAACCGCCTAAAAGCTGGTTGAACTGTCGGGAACGGATTGGAGAACTGGCGAACTGCTGCGCGGAGAATCCTATTGACGAGGCGAGTCAACTGTCAAGGTAGGACGGAAATGTAGGAAGAAAGTCTCCGAAGGGTTAGGCCGTTTGGCTACGCTTCCGATGGCTCTTGCCGCCGTGAAATGTTTTGCGCACAGATCGCTGAAAAGTACGGGCTGACCCGGGCACTACTTCGCATCATCTCCAGATCGTGGCGGACGGCAATCTCATCAGGTGCCGCCGTGAGGGCCGGTTCATCTACCGCCGTTCGCAGCCAGAAACCATCCGCGAGTACGGTCGGGCGCTCACCAAGCTGGCCGGCCAAACAAAAGCCGCCAGCAAAAACTGACGGCTGATAGCTAAGCTAGTCTCACCTCAGCTGTTCTCGTACAGCAGCACGCCTTCGGTCTTCTCAGCGTCCACCGGACGGTAGAACAGCTTGTTGCCTTCCAGGAAGACTTCAATAAATGCCGGACGCGTGGTGATCGTTCCTTGAATCAGCGCCTCCGACAGCGGGTCTTCAATGTATTTCTGCAACGCCCTGCGCAGCGGCCGGGCGCCATAGGAGCGATCGGTCAGCGTCTGGCTGAGAATCCACTTCTTGGCTTCATCCGCCACGGTGACTGTAATCGCCTTCTGGGCCAGATTCGCGTTGAGTTGGGTAACCATGAGCTCCAGAATCTGGATCAGGTCGGTCTCGCTCAGCGCCAGGAACAGGATGATTTCGTCCAGCCGGTTCAGGAATTCCGGATTGAAGGTGCGCTTCACCTCGCCCTTCACCAACTCCTCAACCTTGCCCGAAACCTGATCCTCCGCGGTTGACTGGAAGCCAAATCCCTCGCGCTTCTGCAGATGCCGCGCCCCGATGTTCGAGGTCATGATCAGGATCGTGTTCTTGAAGTCGACCGTATTGCCCAAGCCATCGGTCAACTGGCCGTCCTCAAAAACCTGCAGCAGGATGTTGAACACATCCGGATGTGCCTTCTCGATTTCATCGAGCAACACCACCGAATATGGCGCGCGCTTCACCCGTTCGGTAAGCTGGCCGCCCTCTTCGTAGCCGACGTATCCCGGAGGCGAGCCGATCAGCTTCGAAACCGAATGCTTCTCCATAAACTCCGACATATCGAAGCGGACTAAAGCCTTCTCCGTGCCGAACATGAACTGAGCCAGCGTTCGAGCGACTTCCGTCTTGCCCACGCCGGTTGGCCCCAGGAACAGGAACGACCCAATGGGCCGGTTCGGACTCTTCAATCCCGCGCGCGAACGCCGGATCGCCCGGGCCAGCGCGCTGATCGATTTATCCTGCGAAATGATCCGCTTGTGCAGCTCTTCTTCGATGCGCAGCAGCTTCTGGGTCTCTTCTTCCTTGATCGAAGTGATGGGAACGCCAGTCCAGCGCGAAACCACGTCTTCGATATCCTCGCGGCCGACAACCCCGGTCGAAGATTCATCGAGATGATATTTCTCGCGCAGCGCCCGCAGGTTCTCGCGCTCCTTGCGCTCCTCATCGGAATAGAAGCGAGCCTTCTCGAACTCATGGTTCGCGATCGCATTCTCCATGCGGTGCACGATGAATTTGATCCGCTTCTGAACCTCGGTGATCTCTTCCGGCTGCGAAGTCTGCCGCAGCTTCACCCGCGCCCCGGCTTCATCGACCAAATCGATGGCCTTATCGGGCAAGAACCGGTCGGGAATGTAGCGGTTCGAGTGCGACACGGCGAAGGTGATGGCATCGTCGGTATAAGTAACGGCGTGGAACTTCTCATACCGGTCCTTAATGCCGAACAGCACCTTCACCGCATCCGCTTCATTCGGCGGCGGAACTTTCACCGCCTGGAAACGCCGCTCGAGCGAGCGGTCTTTCTCGATCGATTTCCGATACTCACCCGGCGTGGTTGCGCCGATGCACTGAATTTCCCCACGCGAAAGCGCAGGCTTCAGAATGTTGGCAGCGTCCAGCGATCCTTCCGCCGATCCGGCGCCCACCAGGGTGTGCAATTCATCAATAAAGATGATGGAGTTCTGCGACTCCATCAGCTCCTTCATGATGGTCTTCAGCCGCTCTTCGAACTGTCCACGATATTTTGTTCCGGCAACGATTAGAGACAGATCAAGCGCCAGGATGCGCTTGTCGGCCAGGAAGGAAGGCACCTCGCCGTCCGCAATCCGCTGTGCCAGTCCTTCGACGATCGCCGTCTTGCCGACGCCAGGCTCACCGATCAACACGGGATTGTTCTTGGTGCGCCGGCAAAGAATCTGCACCACACGCTCCAGCTCCCCGTCGCGGCCGACCAGAGGATCCAGCTGGCTGTCCATCGCCGCCTGGGTCAGGTCGCGCGAAAACTCGCTCAGCAGCGAAGACTCCCGCTGCCGCTGGGGCTGCGCTTTTTCCTGGCTGGTGCGGGCCAGCTCCTCACGAATGGTCGAGAGGCGCAGCCCGCGCTCATGTAGAATCTCCGCGGCAAAGCACTTCTCTTCCCGCAGAAGTCCCAATAGAAGATGTTCGGTTCCGATATGCCGGTGCGAGAGTCGCTCCGCTTCCTCGGCGGCATAGGCCAGCACGCGCTTGCACTCATTGCTCAGGGGCAGGTCCACCGAGGTCGAGACTTTTTCCCGAATCGTGGTGTGACCCTCAATCTGCTTGCGGATGGACTCAACCGAGGCGTGCGAGCGCAGGAATCGATTGGTCAGGGCTTTGTCTTCGCGCAGGAGCCCCAGCAGCAGGTGCTCGGTCTCTATATAAGGAGACCCGAACTGGCTTGCTTCGTAGCGCGCAAAAAAGATGACGCGCCTGGCTTTCTCCGTATAACGTTCAAACATAATGCGCTTCCCCCTGAACCCTTCTGGTCGAGAAGGCACTGGCTTCGGCTCGACCTACCTGAATCCCCGCTCGATTTCGTCGACGTCATGCATCCTGGTGCGTGTCACCACTCATTATGCAATCAAACGGCCACCCAACCAAGCATCGAAGGGTTACTGCAATGTTACCGAAGGAACCTGTTGAAATATCCTTCGGCTTCCAGCAATTCCAATTTCTTGCACTTTGTCTAACCAATCTTTCCCCCGGCCTGCCCACTTCGCTATACCGTCAACGAGCCCGGACTGACCTCTTCTACGCGCCCTCGCTCCAGACGCAGCACCCGATGGCAACGCCGCGCAAACGACAAGTTATGTGTTGCAATGAGGGAGGTGAGTTGGTGCTCGCGATGTAATCGCGCAATCAATTCGAAAACCGCTTCCGCTGTCTGCCCGTCCAGGTCCCCGGTAGGCTCATCCGCCAGCAACAGCTTCGGCCCGGTAATGAGCGCCCGCGCCAGAGCTACCCGCTGTTGCTCCCCGCCCGAAAGCTCTCCCGAACGGTGATGCCCGCGTTGCTCCAACCCGACCTCGCGCAACCAGCGCGAAGCTTCCGGCGCAGCCTCTGCCCAGCTACGCCCCCGCACCAGCAGAGGCATCGCTACATTTTCCGCTGCCGTAAATTCCGGCAGCAGATAGTGAAATTGCCAGACGAAGCCCGCCTCGCGATTGCGAAACTTCGATGCTTCATCCGCCGACAACCCATTCAGCTTCAGTTCCGCGCAGTATACGTCACCCGCGGAAGCGTGATCAAGAGCGCTGAGGATGTGCAACAAGGTACTCTTCCCCGCTCCCGACTCGCCGACGATTGCGAGCATCTCGCCTCGCTTCACCTCGAACGATAGATTCTCAAAGAGCACCAGATCCGATTCGCCGGACCGAAACACCTTCTTTAAGCCTTCAACCCGAAGCAAAGTGTCTTGCTCCGCCACTCGTTCACTTAGATGCACTCTGCCCCCGCTTCGGTCCATCCTGTCCCAGCCCTAGGCTCCCGGGGGCGGGAACGGTAGAAGCGGACATCTTCTCACACTAACCTCGCACTCCACATGGCACCTTTGCCCCATACGCCCATATGGAAATTCGGTCGCGGTGGCCCTGCCGGTTCTCAGAAAGCCGCCTATCAAAACTATACTCATTGTCACTCATTGTCCTGCACCCGCGACGTGACCTGGGTCACGAATGCAATGTGCCAGGAACACCGGCCTGTGCTCGCTGGCGAGGGGGCTAGTCTTTCCAGTCGGAAAACGCCGGTCTTCCTCTTTCTCTTTTCTCTTTATCTCTTTGCTCTTTGCCTCTTTGCGCTCTTGCCTCTTTTCTGACCCCGGGACACTGCGGACTGCCCAGTTTCCTACACCTCGACCTTCGATTCGGCGCCTGCCAATCTCTCCAGAGATTCCCGGTAAGGCTCGCGCGCAAGGCCACGCTCCGTGATAATGGCTGCCACGTATTTGGCCGGAGTCACATCGAACGCCGGATTCTCGATCGCCACGCCATTAGGGGTCATCTGCTTTCCCGCAATATGAGTCACTTCCATCGGATTCCGCTGCTCAATCGGAATCCGGTCACCGTCTGGGCACGCCAGGTCGACCGTTGAAATCGGCGCCGCCACATAGAAGGGGATGCCATTTTCCTTAGCCAGCACGGCGACCGTATAGGTGCCGATCTTATTGGCCACGTCTCCGTTGGCGGCGATGCGGTCAGCGCCCACCACAATCGCTCCAATCTTACCCTGCTTCATCATGGCG
>Ga0210398_10004317_pt1 | contig 13381 bp, 12 predicted proteins | sample IncBWC4OmetaG_FD_161047 | JGI IMG/M metagenome (GOLD analysis project Ga0210398, IMG submission 161047) | Forest soil microbial communities from Barre Woods Harvard Forest LTER site, Petersham, Massachusetts, United States - Inc-BW-C-4-O | ecosystem: Environmental > Terrestrial > Soil >... | reverse complement strand
GCCGCACGGCCTCTCGCGCGGCGCATTCGCCTTCGTCACCAAGCCCACATCCACCGAAGGCCTTGAAGCCGCGCTCACCCGCATTCACGACTTTTCCATGCCGCGCCGCAAACGGCTGCTCGTGGTCGAAGACAATCCTGCGGAACAGCTCAGCATCCGCGAGCTCCTCTGGCACGACGACATCGACATTGACGTGGCCGACTCCGGGACCTCCGCCCTGCACCAGCTCATGGAGTCAAACTACGACTGCGCGGTGCTCGACCTGCGCCTTCCCGACATGAGCGGCTTCGAGGTTCTCGACCAGCTCCGCGACAACGAAAAGCTGAAAGACCTCCCTGTCGTCGTCTTTACCGGCCGCGAACTCAGCGCCGAAGAGGATTCCCGTCTGCATATGCTCGCGCGCAGTGTCGTGGTCAAAGACGTCGAATCGCCTGAGCGCCTGCTCGATGAAACCGCCCTCTTCCTGCATCGCGTCGTCGCCCACCTGCCCGCCGACAAGCAGCGTATGCTCGACCGCCTGCATCAGTCTGATGAAGCTCTCTTCGGCCGCAAGGTGCTCATCGTCGACGATGACGTCCGCAACATCTTCGCCCTCTCCAGCGTGCTGGAACGGCGCGGCATGACGGTCCTCACCGCCGGCACAGGACGCGAAGCCATCGCTACCATCGAATCCACTTCCGACCTCGCCATCGTTTTGATGGATATCATGATGCCGGAAATGGACGGATACGAAACCATGCAGGTAATTCGCCAGAATGCCTCGCTGCGGCGGCTACCCATTATTGCCCTCACCGCCAAAGCCATGAAGGGCGACCGTGAGAAATGCCTCGAGGCGGGCGCCTCGGAATACCTTGCCAAGCCGGTGAACACCGAGCAGTTGCTCTCCGCGCTTCGCATGTGGTTGCATCGCTAAAAGAGGAGATCGACTGGGCTCGGAGAAACGATGACTGCGGACGAGAAAGTCAACATCCTCATGGTGGACGACCAGCCCGCCAAGCTTCTCAGCTACGAGGTCATCCTCGCCGAGCTTGGCGAAAATCTCATCAAGGCGGCGTCCGCCAAAGAGGCTCTCAACATCCTTTTGAAGAACGATATTGCCGTCGTTCTCATGGATGTCAGCATGCCCGAACTCGACGGTTTCGAGCTCGCCGACATGATCCGCGAGCACCCGCGGTTCGGCAAAACCGCCATCATCTTCATCTCCGGCGTCCATCTCACCGATTCCGACAAGATCAACGGCTATCGCCGCGGTGCGGTCGACTATATCTCCGTGCCCGTTATTCCCGAAGTTCTGCGCGCGAAAATTGGCGTCTTCGTCGAGCTCCATCGCAAGACCCGCCAGCTCCAGCGCCTCAACACCGACCTTGAGCGCCGCGTCACCGAACGCACCGAGGAGCTCCGCCAGAGCGAAGCCCACCACCGCGAGCGCGCCGAGCTCCTCGAACTCGCCACCGAAGCCATCATCGTTCGCGATCTCCAGGGCGCCATCCGCTTCTGGAACTCCGGCGCCGAAACGCTCTACGGCTGGAACAGCGATGAGGTTATCGGCCGCAACATCCATCAAGTTCTGCGTACGGTTTTTCCTGTTTCCAACGAGGAAGTCGAAACCTCCCTCCACGTCAAACGTTCCTGGGAGGGAAACCTCGTGCAGCATGCCCGCGACGGCCACGAAATCGTCGTCTCCACCCGTAAAGTCGTAAACCGCGAAGGCGACGCCATTCTCGAAATCCAGCGCGACATCACCAGCCAGATACAGGCCGAAGAAGCCCTGCGTCAGGCCGAGAGACTCGCTGCTATGGGGCGCGTTGCCGGCATCATCGCCCACGAAATCAACAACCCCCTCGAAGCCATCACCAACGTGTTCTACCTCCTGCGCAACCATCCCTCTCTCGACGAAGAGGCCCGCTACTACGCCAATCTCGCCGATCAGGAACTGCAGCGCGCCGCCCACATCACCCGCCAGACCCTCAGCTTCTATCGTGACTCCAAGCAGCCCATCGCTGTCTCCGTTACCGATCTGCTCGATAACGTGGTTGACCTGCAACAGCGTCCCATCGTTGCCAGCCACATCACCCTGCAGAAGAAATATTCGTCGCGCGGCATCGTCCACGGATTTCCGGGAGAGCTGCGCCAGGTCTTTCTCAACCTCATCGCCAACGCCATTCAGGCCATGCCCGCGGGTGGAACACTCCGCCTCCGCGTAGCCGACGCTACCGATCGGGAAACGCAGCGCCGCGGCATCGCCGTCTCCATCACCGACACCGGCAACGGCATTCGCCCCGAAGATGCGAGGCGGCTCTTCCAGCCATTCTTTACGACGAAATCCGCCAAAGGCACCGGCCTCGGCCTCTGGATCAGCAAGGGCATCGTGCAGAAATATGAAGGCGCCATCGGATTCCGCAGCTTCCACTCACCGCGCGGCGCCTGTACCTGTTTCCGCGTCTTCCTGCCGTTGGCAGGCGAACTCACCAGTACCGAATCGGCCAAGGACGCGGACGTCTCTGCCGGCGCTCCCGTCCGCGCCATCGCCTGATCGCTTTCGCGTTCTGACGAGAGTCGACACGCCGCAGCTTACTGGCTATTGGCTATTGGCTGTAGTTTGGCCTTCACCAGCTCGCTCAGCACCCGTCCGTCCGCGCGCATCCCGGTCTCCTGAATCCTCGCTTGGACCGTCTTCATCGCCTGACCCATATCTCTGGGCCCAAAGCTCGTCCCCGCCAGCGCTTCGTCCACCAGCTTTTTCAAATCCTCTTCGCTGGCCGTCTTCGGCAGATAGCCCTCGATCAACACAATTTCGCGAGCTTCCTTCGCCGCCAGCTCCGGCCGGTTTCCCTTCTGAAACTGCTCAATGGAATCCTTCCGCTGCTTGATCATCGTGGCGAACACCTGCTGCGCCTCTGCATCCGTTAGCGCCTCACGCTTCTCGATCTCTCGATTCTTCAGCGCTGCCTTCATCATTCGCAGCGTCGACGTGCGCTCCACCTCGCGAGCCTTCATGGCCGCCACCATATCGTGGTCGACCTGCTTCACCAGATCCATCGATGCGCCTCCATTCCTGTTCGGACGCCTCATTATAGGGAGAAATCCCCACCCGCCTCCCGTTTAAAATAGATGCGAGGCGATCCCAAATCATGATTCGTAAAACGAGACTTTTTACCCCCGGCCCGACCCCGCTCCTCCCCGCTGCACAATTCGCCATGGCTGCCGCGGACATCCACCACCGGACTCCCGAATTCCGCGCCCTCTACGAACGCGTGCTCGCGCAGCTGAAGACTTTCGTCGGCACAACGAATGACGTTCTGCTCCTCGCCTCTTCCGGAACCGGCGCCATGGAAGCCTCTGTCTCCAATCTCACCTCGCCCGGCGACCGCGTCCTTGTCCTCTCCGCCGGAAAATTCGGCGAGCGCTGGGAATCCCTCGCGAAGGCATTCGGGTGCCAGGTCGACCTTGTCAGCGTCCCCTATGGCGAAACCTTTCCCCTCGACGCCATCCGCAACGCGCTGCGGCCGGACACTCGCGCCGTCTTCGTGCAGGCCACCGAATCCTCGACCGGCGTACGCCACGACATCCAGGCCATCAGCGCGCTCCTCAAAGATTCCGGCAGCAACGCGCTGCTCATCGTCGACGGCATCACCGGCCTCGGGACCACGCACCTCGAGGTCGATGCCTGGGGCGTCGATGTCATCATTGGCGGCTCGCAAAAAGCGGTCATGATCCCGCCCGGCCTCGCCTACCTCAGCCTGAGCGATCGCGCCTGGAAGGCCACCGAAACCTCAAAGAATCCCCGCTACTATTTCGATCTCCGCAAGGAGCGCAGGAACGCGCAGAAGGGCGAGTCCTCCTACACCCCGGCCGTCGCTCTTATCGCCGCGCTTGGCGCTGCGCTCGACTACATCGCCGGCCAGGCAGCAGGAGATCTCGCTGCCGGACGCAACGCGTTGATCGACAATGCTGAAACCTGCGCGGCCATGACGCGCGCCGCGGTTCAGGCTCTCGGAATGCAGCTCTTCGCGCCCACCGCGCCTTCGGCGGCGGCCACTGCCGTTCTGCCGCCGGCCGGCGTCGACTCCGGCATCATCGTCAAAGAACTCAAGCGCCGCTTCGCCGCCATTGTCACCAACGGCCAGGGCGAGATGAAAGGTCAGATCTTCCGTATCGCCCACATCGGCCTCTTCGACTACATGGACACCATCGCGATCATCGCCGCTCTCGAACAGGTCGCGGCCACATCGCTCAACCTGCCCAACTTCGCCTTCGGCAGGGCCCTCGCGGCTGCCCAGCAGGTCTACGCCGAACGAACCGCTCAACCTGCCGCATCGCAACCCGCGGAGGCGCTTGCGACGGTGTAACACCAACGCTTTCCCGGCAAGTCGCCGGCACACTTCAGGAACGAAAGATGTCCTTCCCGATCCGTACCTGCAGCATTTGTGGTGAAGAGTTTGAACTGAAGCCCGACAAGCCTGGCTTCGCCAATCGTTGTCCCGCCTGCAGCGAGCCCGAAGAGTTCGACTCCGGAGTTCTGCCCGCCGCAGGCTTTACCGACCGCGAAGCGAATGCCGAGCGCCGCCGCGTCATGCGCGATATGCTCTACCGCAAGGACAGTTGACCATCGCACATGATTAGTCGGTCATCTTTGTGATGTGCACGTCAAAGTCCGACTGCGGCGATAGTCCGCGCAGCGTGAACACCCGGTAACCGTCGCCGGTGGTCTCCGTTCTGCGAAAGATTCCCGGCTCGGTCTCCACCACCTCGCGCCCGCCTCCGAGATTCGCCATGAACGCCTGCGCGTCGCCCAGCTCCGGAACCTCTCCGCTGGATACCGTCGTCATCGCCTCTGCGACATAACTCCGTATCAGCTTCGGCCAGTACTTCGCCAGCAGATCGGTGCTCCCAAACACATCGGCCCACTCCACGCGCCCATTCACCGCAACCACCGCGCCCACCGCGCCTTCGCTCCGCAGCTCCGCCAGAATCGCCTGCTCGCTGGCGTGCCCTCCGTATTCCTCCAGCTTCGCCTCGACCGGCGGACTGGCAAACACCTTGGCATATGAGCTGGTGCCGGCAACCTCTCCGTGCACTGCCGGCGACGTCAGCATGTTCGCCACCGCCGCATTCGAGGCGCGCACCCGATCCCACACCTCGCTCTGGTTCTGTTCGGCCATCGCTGGCGTGCGCACGCTGGGTTGCGCCATCTGCCCCATCATCGACCCGAATTTCGCGCTCGATTCCACCCACCGCCCCGGCTCCACACAGAAAACATTCAGATCGATCGGCCCTCCCTTCGGGGGCGCAATGCGGTCCGCTCCGATCACCCGATCCTGCTTTCCACCCGTCACAATCTCACCGGCGAGCAGCAGCAGCGGCCGATCGGAATTGTTGTAAAGCACCAGCCGGTTCACCTCGGCCCCACCGCGATAGGGAATCGGGTGCTCGCCGCGTACCAGTCCGCGCTCGTTTCCCGCCTCCGTCACCACCACCTCGCCGGTACGAATTCCATCGTCCAACGTCAAAAGCTGCGAGGTGTTATACGATCTGTTCGCGACAACAGGAAAAATTGCCAGATTGCCGCGCCGGATCGCCGGCACTACCTTGTAGGGCCCTCCGGCTCCTGTACCCGCGCGACTCTGCCCCGCAATCAGCAGGCAAAGCAATGCCATCAACAGCAAAGCCAAAGACCAACGGCCGGAACGGTTCTCCCACGCATATTGCGGCACACCCGCCATATCTGCCTCCACGCGAGGCCGCCACTCCGCTGCCTCCGCAACCGAAGAACGCGCAAGGGGTTTCTTCTTGCAGGAAATCTTTTGAGAATCTCTGCCGATGATCACTGAGCCTTCGACTGCCGCCGAGCCCCACGCCCCTGGCAGTGCCGTCTCGAAGGCGATCGATCAGCGGTATGCAGAATCCGGCGCCCCCCGCTACAGCATTTCCCCCGGCCACTTCCGGCAAATCGTCGCCGGCGTCCTGGCTCGCTACGCCGCCGATTCCGCAGAGTCCGAACAACTCGAACTGCTCACCAAACTGAGACTCGACGACCTGATCCTCGCCCGCGCCTGTTCCGCCGGCAACGATGCCGCCTGGGAAGCGTTCCTTCTCCGTTTCCGTGCGTCCCTATATGAGAGCGCTTACCGGATCGCCGGCAACGAGGCCACCGGCCGCGAAATTGCCGACGAACTCTACGCTGAACTCTACGGTGTCCCCAATCGCGACGGCCGCCGCGTCTCCAAACTCGACTACTACATGGGTCGCGGCTCGCTCGAGGGCTGGCTCCGCACCGTGCTCTCGCAGCACTTCATCGACCGCTGCCGCGGCTATTCGAAGAGCACAAGCCTCGAGGAACAAATCGAATCGGGCGCCAGCTTTCCCGCTCCAGCCGACCCGCCGACTCCCGAACCCGATCCGCGTCTCGCCTCCGCTCTCGATCAGACGCTGGACGAGCTCACCGCCGAAGACCGCTTCCTTCTTGCGTCTTATTATCTGGACCAACGTACACTCGCCCAGCTCGCGCTCCAGCTCGGCGTCCACGAATCCACCATCAGCCGCCGCCTCGACCGCATCACGACGCACCTTCGCAAGCGCACGCTGAAACGCCTCCGCGCGGCCGGCCTCAACGCGCGACAATGCGAGGAGCTGATGCAGGATCTCGACGTGCGTGATCTGAACCTCGACGTAACCTCAAAACTGCGGCAAGAAACCTCACCCACCGCGTTCTTTGAGAAGGACGGATCGGCAACGTGAAGCAGATTCCCACCAACGCGCTGCGCCGCCAACTGGCTCACAGTCAGCCGGCCGGTCCTCATCCCGATGCCGACCTGCTGACCGCCTTTGCCGAAGATTCTCTGCTCGGCCGCGAGCGTGCCGAGGTCGGCGCGCACCTGGCCAACTGCGAATCCTGCCGAGCCATCCTACACGCGTCGACCACCGCTGCCGAACCGGAACCCGCATTCCTGCCCCAGTCGAAGGCCGTCCCCACTCCACCCCGTGCCTGGCTCCCCGCCTTCGTCATCGCCGCCTGTCTCTTCGTGATGGCCACCTCAACAGTTCTCTTCTATCGTGCAACCCGCGCCCACGTCCCCGGCGCGCAAACCGCGACCAGCGCACCTCCGCCGCTTCCGGCTGCCAAGGCACCCCCTTCGCCAGCCTTCGCTCCCCAACCCCAAACCACTGCAACGCCTGCGCAGGCTCGCCCGCCGGCGGCTGCCACGCCGAAGCATGTCAGCACTCCTGTCCAACAGCGACCTCCGGCTCCCACGCCCCCCCTCCAGACGGACGAAGCCGAAGCTTCAACCCAGGCCACAGCCGCTCCGGCCGAGGGGGCCATCTCCGGTTTAAGTCTCAGCGCAACCTCCTCGCGCAACGCACCGCCCCCACCTGACCGGGCACAGGACAAGGCGCAGATGCGCGCGCAGCTCCAGGCAGAAATGGTGGCGCGCCACGGCACAGCGGTCGCCGCCAAAGCCGCTCCGCAAACCACAGCCAATGCAGCTTTCGCGCCCATGAACAGGTTTACCGGGGGAGAGTCGCGCCAACAGGCAGCGGTGATCGGTGGCTTCATGACACAACCCGCCACCCATCCCCGCTTCCGCATCAACGACAACGGCCAAATCGAGCGCGCCCTCGCACCCGAGACGTGGCAGCGCGTCCCCGTTGACCAACAGGTACGATTCCGTGTCTTGTCTGTATCAGGCCAGGAGATTTGGGCGGGCGGCGACCGCCTGCGGCTCTTTCACTCGATCGATAACGGCGTCACCTGGATCCAAATCCAGCTTCCGCCCGGCGCCGACCGGTCCCATGCGATCGTCCATATCCGCTTCGAACCCGGCCAGCGCGTCGTCATCGAAGCCGACGACGGAGCCACCTGGACGACCACCGACAGCGGCCAAACCTGGCAGTAACGTAACCAAATCCAGACCCTCGCCGTCGGTTCCAGCCCCTCGGATTGAAGGAGCGCCGCGGCTGCCTTAAGCGGCCGGCGCCAGCAGAAGAGGTTCGATCGCCGGGAGCGGCTTGATCTCCGGCAGCGCCAGATCGGTGACGTAGCGACCCTTCGCCACATCCGCAAATACCTGATTCGCCGTGTCTTCCGTGCGCGTTGAGTTCAGGTGCAGTTTCCGCACTGCCCGCATCACCGTAATCGCCAACAGAAACCGGTTCTCAATTTGCAGACCGGCGGAGTACACCAGTTCAGATCTCATATGGTTTGCCCTCTGTTTCCGGGTTATGGCACGTTTGCTGCAATCGCCGGACTCGCAGGGACCTGGTGGGGAGGTGCCCCTTGAAAAAGAACGAGTTCCGGGCACGATCCACGATGGCCGCAACACAGAGCTATCGAGGGCGAAGCTGGGAAATGCAGAGAAATCCAACCGACCTTCTCTGCTGTGAGCATACGCCGTTTACTGCGTCTCTCCTAATAGATAATCTGCCCAATCCCCCGGGAGCGCACCTAAACCCTTAATCCACAGTCACGGAAATCCCCCAAACGTCCGCTTTTCGAACCCGACCGCCGCGGCCAACAATGCTATAGTGGAGCTGATCGTCGAATCCGACTGGTTTTCTTTGCCTGTTCCTGCTCTGCTTGACTCGCAATAAATTCCACATTGAGTTCAGCGATACATCAAGCAAATAAGGAAATGAACAATGGAACAGGGAACAGTGAAATGGTTTAACGACGCCAAGGGCTTCGGCTTTCTGAGCCGCACCAATGGTGAGGACGTGTTCGTACACTACTCCGCGATTCAGTCGAACGGTGGCTTCCGTTCGCTGCAGGAAGGCCAGGCCGTCCAGTTCAACGTGGTGAAGGGTCCCAAGGGCTGGCAGGCTGAGAACGTCCAGGCTCTGTAAGCGCTCAATCCAAAATTCAGCAGAAAAGGGGAAGACGCGGCCATCTCGGGCCCTCTTCCCCTTTCTCTTTTCTGCCCGTCGATCACTGAGCGGACGGCACGTCTCCCTGCAGGATCGGAAAAGCCGGCGGTCCGGACTCCGGCGGTACAGGCCCCGGACCGGCAATCAGCTCCTTCGCCGATTTCCACCCTCGCCCAATCTGCGCCGAAGCGCGGAACAGATGCCCTGCCGTCAGCGGTCCCGCGACCCGATGGTGTCCCACCGCCGCCAGCACCATGGAAGCGATGCACCCGCATTGCGAGCAATCCGGCTTCCCCCCGAACTGGCAAGGTGTGATCCTGGTTTTCAGATCGGCGGAAATCGTCGCCGTGGTCTGCGCGAAGATGCAGTCTTTCGGGCTATCCGGCGGCGACAGCATCTCCCGCATCAGGCTCTCGCCCATCTCCAGCCGCGGATAACGCTTCCGCAGCCGCAGCAGGTCGTTCACCACGAACTCCCGCTGTCGCGGCGTCAGGATCTCCGGCCCCGTAGCCCCAAACTGGGGCGTAAACAGGCTGAACCAGACCCGCTCGATCTGCGGCCGCGCGCTCCAGAACCGCAGAAACTCCTCAAGATACCCTGCCCGTCCCGCCGTAATTCCCGTAATCGTGGAGTGAATCGTGACCTTCGCCCCCGCGATGTTCTTCAGGATCCGCTCGTAGGTCGCCGGCTTGCGCCGCTCATCGTGCTCCGGCTGCAGGCCATCGATCGACACCACCACATTCAGGCGCTCGAACCGCTGCCACTCCGGCGGGATCACCCGAAACGCGCTGGTCACCACCTGCGTGTACACGCCGCGCGCCTCCAGCTCGGGAAGAATCATCTCCAGTTCGCGATAGCGGACCAGCGGATCGCCGCCTACCAGCGACACGTGCAGCGGCTTCTCTCGGTCGACAATCGCCAAAATCTTCTTCACCAGCTCGTCGCCGCGAAAATCCGAAAGCCCCCGCAGCTCCGTCTCGCCCCCCAGATGCGCCGCGTCGAACGCATAGCAGCCGGGGCATCGCAGCGGGCATTCCTTCGTGATCTCAATCGACAGAGACGGCTTGTGCCCGCTCAGAATCTTTCCCCAGGCCTGCAGCACTTCCTTTGTCCTCATCTGCCCTCGCAATCTGTGCTCGTGCCAGTTTGCTTGCATGGGATGCCGCCCGGGTAAGGCGGTCATGGTGGCCGGGATTACACGGAACGGAAAGCCCGGAATACAGTTCGACGGGAATCAATCTCGGAAAATTGCGAACAGGCTGGGAACCCTGGAGAAAGCGCCTGATTCGCCTGTCTTATTGATGAGGATACCTCCGAAAAGGTGCCAGCGTCGGCTGCCCCCTCAATCCTGTGCAAAATCTGCAGGACCTCTTCACAGGAATTTGGACGAAGGCAATCCGCAGCCGTTACCTCCCCGTTTCAGGCCAGCGCCTGGGGCACCGCTTCTTCCCAGCGTCCCTGTGCCTTCAGAATCAGCTCCACCACTTCACGCGCCGCACCCTGTCCGCCGCGCCGGCGGGTCGTGAACTGGCACACCGCCGCCAGTTCCGGTGCGCCATCTGCCACGCACACGCCCAGTCCAGCCCGCCGCGCCAGAGGAATGTCGGGGAGATCGTCGCCCAGATACGCGACCTCCTCCTCCGTCACGCCGGCCTTCTGCACGCACTCATCGAAGGCCTGGGTCTTCTTCTTTTGTCCCAGATAGACAAATGTGACGTGCAGCTCTTTCGCGCGTTGCGCCACCGCCGGCGACGATCGTCCGGTAATGAACCCGGTCTGGATCCCCATCGTGTGCGCCAGCGTCAGTCCCTGCCCGTCGTGCGCGTCAAATATCTTCATTTCCGATACGGGCGAAGCCGATCCGTCAGAGGCGGTCGTGGAAATCAGACACACGCCGCCAGCGGTCAGCGTGCCATCCACGTCCATCAGAAATAATTTGATTTTGCGCGCGCGCGCCAGCACTTCTTCCGGCGCGAGCTTCTCGACAGCACTCTCGGACATAAACCAATTCTAGCGAAGCCCTTTTGCGCGTCGCCGGAATGGCGAAGGCCGGGGTTGGTCTTCCAACCCCGGCCTCCTGCCTGACGCCCGCAACTACCGGTTATCCCCGCTGTCCGGGAAGTTAAACAGACTGAACAAATCTCCAATGGCCGGGCTGTTGACCGGCACATACGGATTATCTGCGGTGACCGGATTCGGGAAGTTATCCCGGCTCCGCCTTGTCACCGTGTCCAGTCCCCAGTTCCGCTCGATGAACTTCAGGATCGAGACGTGATCGCTGTACTCATGCGAGATGTGACCGCCCTTCGAGTAAGGCGATACTACGATCAGCGGAATCCGCGTGCCGTCGCCGAAGTAATCGAGCGGCTGCACGTAGCCCGAATCGTAGTAGCCGCCGCCTTCGTCGAAGGTGATGAAGATGGCCGTATCCTTCCACAGTTCAGGATTCTTCTTCACCGCATCCACGATCTTCTTCGTGAAACCTTCAAACAGATCCAGCTTGGAGGAGGAAGGATGGCCATCGACCAGACCACTCGGCTTGACGAAGGACACCGCCGGCAGCGTTCCCTGTGCGATGTCGTTGTAGAGGTCAATTGTGTCCTGAATATGCGCCGCCCGAACCGTTGCATTGGTCATGATCGAAGTGTCGTACTGAAACGGATTGCAGATATTGCAGTACTCATCCGACTTGGCCCCAATCGCACCGTAGTTCAGCTGATAAGGATCCGGAACATAGTTATCCCACTGATCGCCGTAGTACTTCCACGAAATGTTCTTGCTGAGCATTTCATCCCCAATACTGCGGACCGGGGACGGCGGAATGGTGAACACCGTGTTATCCGGATTGGTGTCGGTGAAGGCGTTATTGCCGTTGCCGAAGTATCCCGGGTTGTAATTGTTCAGCAGATAATAGTGCCCTTTTTCGCAGCGCGGCTTGATCGGCGTCGGCAATGACTGCAGGTAGGTGACGATGGACGCCACTCCCGGCTGCGACGTGTCGGAGCAATCCGTGTAAGAGCCGCCGCCGTAGGACGACGCACCGTAGGAACCGCCGCCATATCCATCCTCTGCATACCAGTTATTCGTGTCAGGGGCCGGATTAGGATTTTCGACTTCGTCCACGATGCCGCCGTTCGGCGTGCCTGCGTCCACTTCCGCGTTATGCGGCGGTTGCGTGGCATGACCATTGCCATCTGTGAAATAGATCATGTCGCCGTGCCCCAGCATGATGTGATTGGCGCCTGTACCGCCCAGCACCGACTGATGAAAGTTGTCACTCATCGAGTAACTGTCAGCCAGTTGCTTGAAGTAGGGCACGTCGCCGTTCTGGACGTTGTAAAAGCCCATCGCCGTGGACCCTTCGCCGGTGGTGACGTCGCCGGTTGCATAATTCGTGCTGAAGTTAGCCGGTTGCGTAACACCGTTGGTCCCGGCTCCGACCGTCGTTTCCACCCACGGAAACAACCGCGCATTGCAGCCGGAAGGATTCTCTGACGACGCCCGATCAGCGCTGCAGTCCAGTTGCTGCCACATCTGATAGAAGCGATGAACCGGGCTGGCGGCATACGAGTTATAGGTGAAGGTGTCGCCGTTGGTCAGCTGGAACGGCCCAGGAGGAAGGCTGCTGACATTTGTAATACGCTGGTCAGGAGTGGCCGACGTCTGGCCGGAACCCCCGCTCACCAGGTAGCCATAATAGTCGGCCGGCAGTCCCGTCTCCGATTGCTGCGCCAGAGTCAGGCTGTCGTTTGCCACATAGGAATCTGTCGGTCCGCCCACCAGCGGCGCAGGCAGCACGTCTCCCGGAAACTGAGTCTTGGTTGGGCTTAGCAGAAATGCATCCGGAGCTTCGTCATAGGCAGCCTTCTGCTCGGCTTTGTCGAAGTTCGGCCCGGGCGTTCCGTCGGCCTTGATGATTCCTTCAGAAAGGAGATTCCACACATGCTCCCCTCTCTTCGGCACGTAGGTTGCGAAAACGTGATCGAAGCTGCGGTTTTCGCCGATGATCACAATGACGTGCTTGATCGGGGTTGCGGTGTTTCTGTCTCGGTTCGATGCGTCCTGGGCCTGTGCTTCTGAAAAAGTGTTGCCAAAGGCGAGCGGAAGAATGGCGGCGGTTATCACTCCCGCGCGTATCGTCCGCATGGTTGCGGATACGAATGCTTTTGCGGTCAAAACTACCCTCCTGATGTTGACGCTCTCGCATCAACTCGCAGAGCATAGAAGGCTGCCCGCCACCAGGTCTTTTCGATCAGGTAAACAAAATGTGAATATTGACGTGTAAGACTCAACGGAGCTCATGAATGACTTGTGAATTGTTGACAGTAAAATGAATGAATCGAGCTATCGATGAGATACTGACCCGCTGTTGACCAAAGCAGGCCCGCCTCCGCCGGCAACCCGGCGTTCGCCCGACTCCTTGACTTTGGCCGGCTCCACCTCGATCACCCCCATCATCCCCTTGTCCTCGTGCTCCAGCAGGTGGCAGTGATAGGGAAAAAACCCCACAATATTGGGA
>Ga0210398_10004315_pt1 | contig 13383 bp, 17 predicted proteins | sample IncBWC4OmetaG_FD_161047 | JGI IMG/M metagenome (GOLD analysis project Ga0210398, IMG submission 161047) | Forest soil microbial communities from Barre Woods Harvard Forest LTER site, Petersham, Massachusetts, United States - Inc-BW-C-4-O | ecosystem: Environmental > Terrestrial > Soil >... | reverse complement strand
GCGCGATCTCTACGACCGCAACTATCTTTGGAACAGCTTCGTTCTGATCGCGAATCCCACAACCCTGCTGTCCTTGATTGCTCGGGCGCTGCCCGAATTGTACGACACCTTCTCGGGGGTCAGACCCTTCTTCGGCGGCGCTGCCGAGACTGAAATCCTTCAGACGGTCTATCGTCAACTGCCGTCCGAGGATTTCTCTGCCCGCGTGCTGGCCGAATTTCCCGCCGAGTTCTCGGTTTTGCCTGTCAACGGAGTCAATTGGAGCGATCTTGGCGATCCAAAGCGCCTGGTCGCGGCCATCTCGAATAGCGGACGACGTATTTTGGGAGGAAACCAAAATGTCCCCAGAAGCCAACCTTTCGCAGCTACCAACAGTCAGGAACCTGGCAGCCGCACCAAAGCGTTTCAGGATCATCGGTGAAAAATTCGCCGGGCCCGAGCTGCGCGAATTTCCGATCTCTTCGACGGCTCCCAGCCTGCCCGTAGCGATCCGCGACGAGGTCCTCGACCTTTACGCCTTTCTCTTTTGCCAGGGTGGTTTTCGGCATCTGGGCATGACCTTCGAACAATTCCTGCTGGTAATAGCCACCTTCAAGCCAGGCGACTTGACGGAAACTATCCACGAAACAATAGGATTTTAAACGGCGCCAAGGTATGCGCAGATGAACAAAAGCGGCACGCCGATCATCGACCGGTCCTTTAGTGAAGAGCCCAGCCTGCTCGATGCACAATGGCACTACGTAAGTGTCAGTTATAGCGGCAAGCAGATGGGGCTACTCGTCGAGACCGACGACGAGGACGAAGCCTGGCGGGAAGCAGAAGACCTTCGCCGCGCCTTCGGCGCCGGAGCGAAGATCACCGACGTACGAAAGGTCGTCATCCAATAAGACTGGTTTCTCTCCGCTTTCGGTCCGCGAAATAAATGACGAGCACATAACGGCCATGGTCTCCGGACGAGACCGTCCGTGCGGCGATCGCCAAGCTGCCCGTAGTTTGACGACGACCGGCAAGCGGCGTAAGTCACCCGCTCACTGCGGCGCAGCCGCAATGAATTCGAGCACGATCTCTTTGAATCGCTGATCACCTGGAGCTGTCATGTGGTCGCGGCCTTCGAGCATCACCAAACGCGCTCCCGGGATCATCTTCGCCAGCGGGTTGGGATCTCCGATTGCGTTGTCCTTGCTCCCGACGACGATCAGCACCGGCATCCTCACCGCGGCGAGCCTCGCGGGGTCGAATGGCTCCCGTTCCGCATCGATTAGCGCAGCCAGCGCCTTCAAGTCGTTGGGCATCGACTCGGCGAATCGCCGATACGCTTTAGCTACCGGACTTTTTATCGTCGCGGAATCGGCGGCGCGGTAGGCCTCTGCGATCGCGTCGCGATCCGCTTTGTCCTCCAAGCCGTCGTCGTACGCGATTCCGCCCAGCACGATCGCGCGAAAGCGCTCAGGATGCGACAACATCAGCTCGATCGCGATGCTCGCGCCCATCGAGTAGCCCATCAGAACCCCGCGCTCGATTCCGAGATGGTCCATCAGGAGCGTCACGTCTGCACCCATCCTCGCGTAGCCGTACGCCTCCGGCGCGTGCGGCTTGTCGCTGAGACCATGCCCGCGCACATCGGGCGCAATGACGCGATACTTCTTCGACAGCGCCGCAATCCATACGGTAGCGCCCCAGTTGTGCTCCACCGTCGAGGCGAAGCCGTGCACCAGGACGACGGCGTCGCCCGCGCCGGCGTCACTGTAATGAATCTTGATGCCCGCTGAATCGAAAAACGGCACTCTTCCATCTCCCGCGCGTCAAAAGTGGCGAAATTCCGCGTCTCGACAATCTCGCTTGATACCTTAGTCGTTGGCCGACGTATCTGTATAATGATGCTGGCGATGGCGATTGACCTCGAAAACGCGCGGGCGCGGATGGTGCTCGAGCAACTCGAACGCCGCGGAATCAAAGATCCGCGCGTGCTCGCCGCGATGCGCACGGTCGCGCGCCACCGATTCCTTCCCGCCGAACTTCACGACCACGCCTACGATGACGGCCCGCTGCCGATCGGCGATTCGCAGACTATATCGCAGCCGTACATGGTCGCGTTGATGAGCGAAGTCGCCGAGCTGACCGGCACTGAGAAAGTTCTCGAAGTCGGCACCGGCTCGGGCTACCAGACCGCAGTACTCGCGAGGCTCGCGCGCGTCGTTTATTCGGTTGAGTTCAACGCACATCTTCACGATCGCGCCCGCGTGATTCTCAACGGTATGGGCGTCAGCAACGTCTATCTTCGACGCGCCGACGGTTCGGATGGATGGCCCGAGGAATCCCCGTTTGACGTCGTGATGGTGACGGCGGCGATGCCCGGGATCGCTCTGCCGCTGCTCAATCAGTTGACGCCGCAAGGCCGATTGATTGCGCCGATTGGCGAAGACGAACTCCAGACTCTGGTACGTATCAGCCGAAAGACCGGACACTGGAACGAAGAATATTTCGGCGAGTGCCGATTCGTAAAGATGACCGGCAAGCACGGCTTCCAGGATTAGCGCACTGATATTTCGCGGACCCGCAGGGATGTGGTGCGGGGCGGTGACGGACGGCGGGTGAAGTGACCGAGACGGGTACCAGCTATACGCGGTGGATTTGGCGCGCGAGCGTGGCGGTGGCGCTCGTGCTGTCGATAGCGTTGGCCGGATGCGGCGACAGCTCCCCGCCCACCAGCAGCCTTCCCATCGGTTCGCAGCGCCCGGTCTCTCACGTTGTCGCGCCCGGCGAGACTGTCTACCACATCGCAACAGAATACGGCGTCAGCGTCGGACGCCTGATGGCTGCGAACGGACTCAGCGATCCGCGCGACCTGCGCGTCGGCCAGGTCCTGACTATTCCCGGCGGACATCGCGGCGCCTCGATCGGCACTGCATCCAGCGGAGTGCATCGGTACACCGGCGAGCGCGCGTCGCGCCAATTCCAGTGGCCGGTGCAGCAAGGCGTGGTCTCGTCGGGATTCGGAATCCGCAACGGCGCGATGCACGACGGCGTCGATATCGCGGCGCCGGCCGGGACTCCCGTCTATGCCGCCGACACCGGCGTCGTGATTTTCTCAGGCACGCTCCACGGCTACGGCAACACCGTGATCATTCGACATGACGACGGTTACGCGACGGTTTACGGACACAACGAACGCAACCTCGTCAGCGAAGGAACCCGGGTCGCACGCGGACAGGAGATCGGCGAAATCGGGCGCTCGGGGCGCACCACTGGCGCGAATCTCCACTTCGAAGTGCGTCGCGACAATGTGGCCGAAAATCCACTGGCCTATTTGCCCGAGCCCGCGACCTCCGATGGAATCAGCTTTGCCGCGGCCGGCGGCAGCTAGTATCTTTGACCACCGCACGCGAGACTGACTGTGCGATGGAATCAAGGATGACTGCCGAAGCAATAAAAAAACTGATTCGCAATGTGCCGGACTTTCCCAAGCCCGGCATAATGTTCAGGGACTTCACGCCGCTGATCGCCGACGCGCGCGGCTTCGCGGCAGTAGTCGATCAACTGGCCGAGCCATATCTAGGCAAAATTGACGCCGTGGTCGGAATCGAGTCGCGCGGCTTTGTGGTCGGCGCTCCCGTGGCATACCGATTGGGCGTTGGCCTCGCGATCGCGCGCAAGCCCGGTAAACTCCCCTTTCATACTTACGATCAGGCCTACGATCTCGAGTACGGCAGCGCAACATTGCAGATGCATCAGGACGCGCTGGCCGGCAAAGGCCGCGTGCTCCTGGTTGACGATCTGCTGGCCACCGGCGGCACCGCCGCCGCTACGCTACAACTGGTTCACAAGCTCGGTGGCAACGTGATCGGATGCGCGTTCGTGGTCGAGCTCGACGCGCTCAAAGGTCGCGATCGTCTCGCGCCGGTGAATTGCTTCTCACTAATCCACTATGATTGAGCAATGCGAACCCCGATGGACAATCACGAACCGCACCCCCATGCGCGGTTTGATCAGCGCCGCCTGCTAATCGTCCTCGGCGTCACCTCCGCATACTTCGCGACCGAACTCGTCGGCGGATACCTGACGGGCAGCCTCGCTCTGCTGTCTGACGCGGTCCACATGCTCACCGACATCGCGGCGCTCTGCCTGGGTATGCTGACGTTATGGATCTCGACGCGTCCCGCATCTTCGGCGAAATCCTACGGCTATCTCCGCGCTGAAATTCTCGGCGCGCTGCTCAACGGCCTCTTCCTCTGGGTGCTCGTAGTCTTCATCTGGATCGAAGCGTTCGAGCGATTGCAAAATCCGCGTCCCGTTTCGGGCTTGGGCGTGATGGCCATCGCGCTCGTCGGCATCGGCGTAAACACCTTCTCCGCGTGGATGACTTCGGACGCGCCGGGCGGTCACCAGCATGGAATGGCGATGCGTGCGGCATTCGTCCACGTCACTTCCGATCTCATCGGCTCAATCGGCGTGCTCGCCTCCGGCGCGCTGAATTATTTCACCGGATGGATGCAGGCCGACCCCGCCGTGAGCATATTAATAGGAGTGCTCGTCCTGTACGGCTCATGGGGCTTGGTGCGCGAGGGCGTGGACATCCTGATGGAATCGGTGCCGCGACATATTGATCTCGATGAAATGCGCACCGACCTGCTGGCCGTCAGCGGCACCGAAGAAGTTCACGACCTCCACGTGTGGTGTCTGACGACCCGGCAGATCGCGCTATCGGCGCACGCGGTGGTCGCTGCCGACGCCGATCGCGATCGAGTGCTGGCCGAGATGTGTCATCTGCTGCAAACCAAGTTCGACATCCATCACCTGACCCTGCAGCTCGAATGCGACAATCGCCGCCAGCACGAGCCCGAACACTTCTAGTTCGCATGAATACTGAAAAAACTATTTTTTACGACATCAACACGCAGCGCGACTTCATCCTGCACGACGGCAAATTTCACATCGAGGGCGCGGAGAACCTCGTGCCGAAGTGGAAAGCGATTACAGATCTCGCGCGCGATCAGAAAGTGCAAATCGTCTGCTCGGTCGACTGCCACCTTCCCGGCGACCCGCAGCTCAAAAGTTGGGGCGGACCGTATCCTGATCATTGCATGGCAGGTACGCCCGGCCAGCAAAAGATCGACGAAACCAGGCCGCTGAATCCACTGACGCTCGAAAACCGCGATTACACGACCGACGAAATTCAGAAAGTCCTCGATCACGAGGGGGAAATTGTTTTTCGACGGCAGCAATTCGAGAAGCTCGCCGACAACGCTCACCTCAGCGCCATACTGCGGCTCGTCCTGCGCCCATACCAGGACATCGTGATGTACGGCGTGTACACGGAATCATGCGTCGCTCGCGAGATCACAGCGCTCATAGGAGTCGGCCCGAAACTCCACATCGTCACCGACGCCGTCGCGATTGTTGGCGCCGAGTCTCCTACCTTCGACGCAAAATTGCAGCAGGAGGGCGTCGAGCTGATCTCCTACGACGACTTGAAGCTGCGAATGCTCAACTGATGGCCGCATCGCAACCTGTCGATCCGCCCGCTGACGCACGCGCGGCGGAATTCTACGACGAACCGTGGGTTACTCCGCCGTTCCAGCCCCTGCGCGCGATCTGCGCTCTCATCCTGGTCGCAGCCGGTTTCGGCCTCTACGAATATGTGCTGGTGTCTTTCTGGTCGGTGCCGTGGATGGGCATACACGAGCGAATCCCATGGCCCGCGTTTGCCATCCTGGCTGCCGCGTTTGTGCTCTCAGTCGCCGGACTCCGGCTCGCTCTGGGGCTCGCTTCGCCGCACGGCAAACTCGGCTTCGGCCTGTTCGCATTCCTGGCATGCATCGTCGTGGGAGCAGTCGGCGGCCGCTTCGTCAGTTACGTGATGCGCGCGACAGTTAATCCGCCGTTTACGCTGAAGCTGGCGGTCGGACAACGATTCCCCAGCTTCGCGCTCACGGATCAAAATGACTCGATTCACCGCGGTCCGTCACCGACCAACGCGGGCGCTGCGTTGATTTACGTTTATCGCGGCGACTTCGACCCATTCGCACGATTCGAGCTCGCCGAACTAACCGCCCACGCGGACGATTTTCGCCGCGCCGGCGTCGATACGCTCGCTATCAGCACCGATCAGGTCGAGCGCTCGAAAATGCTCGCAGGATTTCTGCGCACGAAAATCCCGCTGCTGAGCGATAGCAACGAATCGCTCGTCGCGCCGCTCGGTCTCGTGCAACATCATCGCAACGGCGAGCCCGACAACGCGATCCCCGCGTTTTTCGTCGTCGATCGAAATGGCGTCGTGCGATGGATCTTCACCTCGCCCTACTATCGCGAGCTGCCGCCGCCTGGCACTCTCCTCGACGCCGCCAAGTCGGTCATCGCCGGCGAGACGACGACGCGTCAATCGCCGACAGCATCGCCGCGGTAGCCAGTCCCGGCGAGTCGGCTGCGAATATCGCCCCGATCGACGCGACTCCCGCCGGCTGCGCGGTGGGTTCGGGCGATGCAAACAATTCGCGCGCACGCTCAGGCGTGATGCCACCGAGCGCAAAGACCGGAATCGCTCCCGCGCCGCACGCCGCCCTCAGGCCGCTCAAGCCCCACGCGGGCCCGGCCGCTGGCTTTGACAGCGGATCGAAAACGGGACCGAATACCGCGAAGTCAGCGCCCTCGCGCGCAGCGCCGGACACATCCGGCGGCGAATGACTCGACACTCCGATAAGCCGCTCGGGTCCAAGCAGCTTGCGCGCCATGCTGACGCCGATCGAGTCGAACGGCAGATGAACACCGTCGGCACCCGCTGCAATTGCCACATCGACGCGGTCGTTCACTATCAGTGGCGCACCGGCGCGCGTGCAAATCTCGCGAAGCCGCAGCGCCAGTTCGTAAAGTTCCCGCGCCGGTAAATCTTTTTCGCGGAGCTGCAACGCAACCGAACCAGGTGGCGCCGCCGACAGCGCACCTTCGCACGCCGCGACGAGATCCCCATCTTTTACGACATGCCGATCAGTAATCAAATAAAGCCGAAACCCGACGCGCCCATATCTTTTCTTGCTGGTCATTTTGAGCCGCCGCGCTGTTCTTCCCCTCTCCCTGTAAGGGAGAGGATCGAAGGTGAGGGTCCTTTCACAGCGCGCGTCCGTTGGCGCGCGATTCAAGATTCTGCCTCTGTTCCGGAAGCGCGCCCTACCCGATCAATCCCGTCAGCGGACTCGACGCCGTCGCATACAACTTGCGCTCGATCCTTCCCGCGCGATACGCAAGGCGGCCTGCCTCGACCGCCAGCTTCATCGCACGCGCCATCGCGATCGGATCTTTCGCACCTGCAATCGCGCTATTCATCAGCACGCCGTCGCATCCAAGTTCCATCGCCTCGGCAGCGTCGGACGCCGTGCCGACGCCCGCATCGACGATCACCGGGACCTTCGCCTGTTCGATGATGATCGCGAGGTTAAATGGATTGCGGATTCCCAGCCCCGATCCAATCGGCGCCGCCAGCGGCATCACCGCCACGCATCCAATCTCCTGCAGCCGCAGGCACGTAACCGGATCGTCGGTGACATACGGCATCACCTTGAATCCTTCTTTGACGAGCACGCGCGCCGCTTCCAGGGTCGCGGCGACATCGGGAAACAGCGTCTGCTGATCGCCGATCACCTCGAGCTTGACCAGCTCGCCAACCCCAACCTCGCGCGCGAGGCGGCAGGTGCGAATCGCCTCCTCTGCGGTGAAGCATCCGGCGGTGTTGGGCAGGATCTGGTAGCGCTTGGGATCAAGATAGTCGAGCAGATTCTCCTTGCCGCGATCCGTGATGTTCACGCGGCGCACCGCGACCGTCACGATCTCAGCACCGCTCTCCTCGACCGCAGCCTTGGTCTCGGTAAAATCGCGATACTTGCCGGTCCCGACAATCAGCCGCGACTTGAATTTCTTTCCGCCCAGTTCAAATGAAGTGTCCTGCATATTCTTTTCTTCCCCTCTCCCTGCAAGGGAGAGGATCGAAGGTGAGGGTCCTTATTCAGCGCGCGATTTTTTTCGCGCGCGATTCAAGATTCTGCTTTCCGCTTTCTGCGTTCATCCCCCGCCAACAAAGTTGATTATCTCAACCTGATCGCCCACCCGCACTATCGTCGCATCGTAGTTGGCCTTCGGTACGATCTCGCGATTGATCTCGACCGCCACGCGGCCCCGCCGCATTTTCAAGCGTTCCAGCAACGCGGTCAGCGGCGTGTCGGCGTGGATCGGGTACGATTCGCCGTTGAGTGTGATTGAACTTGCGATGGAGTCCGGCATTATTGAGCCGCTTCTCCGGTGAGGGGAAGCGGCCCAGGCGCAGCCCGAACGTTGCGCCATCGGCTTCCCTACGCCGGCATTACCCGGATCAGGTTCAAGGGGTTCTCCCGCAGGAGCTCTCAGTGCGCTAACGCACACCCCCAGCCTGCTCTGACTATACGACTCCCGCCCCGAACTGTCAAAAATCCGCGTAGCGCGCGGTCGTCTCAGCTTCTATTCAATCTGATAAGTCACATTCACGTCGGCGCTGAAGCTTACATCGCGAGGTGTTACCGGCATCTCCGCTGACTCCGGCGCCGCAACCTGTGCCCTGTGCATGCTGCTCCAACTCGCCACGGCCGCCGTGTACTGGTTGCCGTAAACAACATATGGACGAGCCTGCGCGTTAGTTGAGATTCGCAGGATTCCCTTCAGCTTTACACCCATCGAGCTCGCGAGCGTGTCCGCCTTCGACTTCGCATCGGCGGACGCCTTCTCGATCGCTTCCTTGCGTGCACTGCTGTCGTCCTTCAGCGTGAAGCTGACCTGGTTAAGACGGGCGGCGCCGGCTTTGGTGGCATCTTCGACGACTTGTCCCAGCAGCTCGAGTTTCGGCGTCTCCGCGGAAACGGTGACCTGTGCGTCATAGACCTTTCGTTGCGGCTGCGGCTGAGGCGGCTGCTGATACTGGGGAATCCCGGGACGCTGTTGTGGGTTGATCTGATCGACGCTGAAATCTGCCACGATGACTCTGCCTTGGGCACCCATTTGCTTCTTGAGTGCGGCCTCGACTCGATTCACGATGGCGTTGCCTCTGCGCACGCATTCGCCCGGGGTAGCGGCCTCAGACACCACCGTGAGACCGACGAAATACGCCGGCGGGCGGCGCCGATATCCAGAGCCGTTGGCGTAGCGCGAAGAAGAAGCGATGCCTACTGGGTCTGTCGCTACTGCGGAAGTCTCATCCGCGTCGTCCGGCATCTGACCGACGCCCGCTTGACCTGCCGACGTCGCGCCTGCCGCTAATCCCGTCTGGATCAGATCGCCCAGCGGCTCCATCGAACTGCTGAATACATTGAGGTCGGCCTTGAACTCCCAGATGGCGGGTGGCTCCTCGGCATGCATCACCGTCGGTGTGGGCGTCGCCATCCCGCCATATTCGATCGACGGATTAAACGAGAAGTCCGAGGTCGTGACCTTGGCCGAATCTCCGAGCTTCGCTTTCAGCACGTCAACCACTCGGCGCGATACCTCCGCCTGGTTACGGGTGCATTCGTCTGCAGACTCCGAGTGACTGGTGACCGCGAACGATAACGTCATCAAGTCGGGTTTCGCCGAGGACTCGCCATGCCCGGTAACGTCGATCGTCTTCGGCGCCGGACCGGTCGCCTGCGCGAACGCTACTGCGTTGAGCGTCACGATCATCGGCATCGCCCACAACGCTGCAAGGAGCCTGGATTTCATGTTCGTGAGATCCCCCTTCGCGACTCGATTCTGCCCGCAACTACTGGTTTACGTCCACCCGCTCTTCCCCTCTCCCTATAAGGGAGAGGATCGAAGGTGAGGGTCCTTATACAGCGCGCTCTTTCGCGCGCGATTCAGGATTCTGGTTCTCCCGAATCTGTCCACCGATCGGGGATGAACTTTTCAGCCTGCCCGCGCCGCCTCTTGCGTGCTACTCTACGCGATCCACCATGGACAACTCTCTGTTAACTCCGCCTTCCCTTACTCATTCCCGAAACACCAATTTTGACGGAACAAAACTACCCTTAGTGGTAGGCCGCTATCAAACCACAACATATGGTATGAGTTGCCTTTTCTGGGCCTCCTCGCATAGCTCTGTTTCCCCTCTCCAGAAGGGAGAGGGGTCAGGGGTGAGGTGGATTCCTTCCGCGAGTTCGATCGACCCCGCGCTACTATGCTAATCCGAAAATCGAACTCAGGAAGCGCGAGGGAACACCATGCCAGCTACATCCGCCATCGTTGACCAACTCATCGACGGGCCGGGATTCGTTCTACTCCCGAATTTGATCGATGCGTCCGACGCGGCGCAGGCGCGCTCGCGCGCGTTGGAAATCGCCGCCTCACCGACTGCTTCCGCGTTCGGCAAAATCAACGAGAAGATCCGCCAGCAGCACGTTCGCGCGCTGCTCGCCCATGGCGAGATATTCGAGCGGCTGGTGCAGCATCCGGGGATTATCGAAATCGCCGAGGCGATGCTTGGCGACGACATGACCCTCGGCGCGTACTCCGCGCGGATTCTGCATCCGGGAGCCACCGAGATGGGGGTGCACATCGACTATCCGTACTGGGCGATGCGCGGGCCGTTCACCTTGCGGCCGCCCCTGATGCTGCAGGTGATCTGGATGCTGCAAGAATTCACTGAAAAGAATGGGGCAACGCTGGTCGCCCCACGCAGCCAATTGCGATGCGCGCGTCCGAATCGCGCGGATTTCGCGCGCGAGGCGATCAAGATTACTGGCGCGGCCGGCGACGCGATCATTTCGCACGGGCTGCTCTGGCACGACACTTCGCAAAATCACACCGAAGAGCCGCGTGTCGCGCTACTGATCAACTACGGCCTGAAAGTAATTCGGCCGCTCGATTCGGAGATAGCGAAAGTTCCGCCCCACGTACTCGAACGCGCAACGCCCAAACTGCGCCAGTTGCTCGGCCTGGAATTCGCTAGTTCACTGGCGCGCGATCTGACAAGAGGCGGCCTGTACTGAGACTCGCGCTATGGAAAACACGAAGCTGACACCAATTGTAGTCAAGCGCCGTGACGACAGATGGGAATTCGTCCCGTCCTCAACTCTGGCCAGCTTGATGATCGGCGGCTTCGGCGCTGGCAGCGCACTTTACCTCTACCTGTCCACTTATTTCATTCGGTCTGCGAACCCACTGATTGGCGTGACTCTCCTTCTCGCAGGAGTCCTGATCGGCGCGATGGCGATACGCGCCTGGCGCACCCGCAACACTCCGCTCAATGTCGAAAATGGAGGCCGCGTTAGCTACGGCGAACAAACACTATGCGCAGCCGGAACCGTTCGAAGCGTGCGGATTGTCCCGTCGCTCGGCGGCGAGGTCGGCGACTGCGAAGTCCGGCTGGAACTGGCAGATGGAAGCCAGGTCGCGATTCCGTCGCAGTATTTCGCCGGCTTCAGATCGCGAAAGCACGCACGACCATTCGCGGCAGAATTCGCCAAGGCGTTAGGAGTTCAAGTTACAGAATCCGCTGACGAGTAATGCAATGGCAAAATTGGATGACGCAGTCCGAGGCGATCCCATGATCTCGGAAGCATTGACGAAAATCGCGAAGGAGCGTGGATGGTCCGACGAATTGACGCGCCGGGTCGCCGAAGCGCGCGTGCCGGTTTCTTCGCTCTATTCGTGGACCTGGTTTGGGCTTTCGCCGGAACAAACCGCGGCGCAGCTCGGATGGTACGATCGAATGACGACCGGCGACTTGCGCGGACGCGACGCGACCTATGCCGACAACGAGGAATTCTCGGCGATGTGGTCCGATTCGCCCGAAGAAATCGCCGGATCGGAAATTATCGTCGAGCGCGGGCCCGACGCCTTCGCGCAATTCAAGCTGCAGCAGAATGTTCAAATCCCGATCCTGCTGCTCGGCCCTGAGATCGTCGCGTGCTGCGCATTTTCCCGGCGCAAGGTGCTGATCGATGGACGCCCGTTTTCCGTGCAATACGGACAGGCGCTAAGGGTGCGGCGCGCCTATCGCCGGCTCGGTTACGGAGACCAGGTGCGGCGGCTCGCGATGCCGCCGGGACTGTCGCGTCCATCGGTCGGACAATACGACATCATGCGCTCGCAGAATTTTGCGGTGGTGAACTGGTGGCAGAAGTACAGCCCCCAATTTTTCGAGAACACGCCCACCCGCGAAGGCTCGGTACCCGGTCTGCCGATTTCTGTTTCACAATTTCCCGCCGTCGCGCGAGCCGATGACGATCGCGCCGTCCGGCCGGTCCGGCGCGAGGACCTCGCTGCGTGCGCCGCGCTCATAAATCGCACGCACGCAGGAATGGATCTGTTCCGGCCGTACAGCGCCGAGTTCCTCGAAGACGTGCTCGACGAAGGCTTCTGGGGCGATCGTCCGAAGCTGACCGGCAATCCACAGATGGACTGGTGGAAGAGCGTTTACGGATGGACCGACTACTTCGTGCTCGAAGAGGCCGGACGCATCCGCGCGTGCGGCGGCTTATGGGATCGCGGCCGCGATATGCGCGAGCAATGGCGTCGCATCGGCGGCGACGAGCATCGCTCTATCGCGATCGCGTGCGTGCTGGACTTCGGCTACGACGACGGCGCAGAGGAATGCATGGCGCGCCTGCTGCGATGGATGATCGGACGCGCGCATGAGCTGGGCCGCGACTACCTCGCAATTCCGATCGAGCATCTGCCGAAGCTGGTGGCGGCCATGGAGAAATTGCGTCCGGAGCCCGACACACGCGCCTTGCGATGGGGCCTCAAGGAGCCGCCGATCAGCCGCCCCTACACGGATCTCCGCTATTGGTAGCGTGAAACCGTTTTCATCGCGCGCCGTCATGAGCACCACGCACACAGTTGTCGTCAACGGCAAGTCGCACCGGGTGACCGTCGATCATTACGAGACGCCCCTCCTGTACGTCCTGCGCGACGACCTCGGTCTCAAGGGAACGCGCTTCGGATGCGGCAACGGCAGTTGCGGTGCGTGCGCAGTGTTGGTTGACGGGAGTGCGCAGCGCTCGTGTGAATTGCCGGTGTGGTCCGTTGAGGGCAAATCGATCACGACTGTTGAAGGTCTCGGCACGCTCGACCGGCCTCACCCGCTGCAGCGCGCATTCATCGAGTTTCAGGCTGGTCAGTGCGGCTACTGTCTCTCCGGAATCATAATGACGGCGGCGGAACTAATCGGAAGCGGCGGCGAGCCCTCGCGCGAGAAAATCGTCGCGGCGCTTGACGCCAATCTCTGCCGGTGCGGCGCTCATACGAGAATCGTCAAGGCGATCGAAGCCGCGTGGAAAGCCTCGATCGCGGGAGCCGCGCGATGATCCAGGAAAAACTGCCGTGGAGCATCCAGGAAAATCCGCTGCTCAGCCAGTGGGTCGATTTCAGCGAACCGAGAATCGTGCGCGT
>Ga0210398_10004313_pt1 | contig 13387 bp, 9 predicted proteins | sample IncBWC4OmetaG_FD_161047 | JGI IMG/M metagenome (GOLD analysis project Ga0210398, IMG submission 161047) | Forest soil microbial communities from Barre Woods Harvard Forest LTER site, Petersham, Massachusetts, United States - Inc-BW-C-4-O | ecosystem: Environmental > Terrestrial > Soil >... | reverse complement strand
CGAATTCAAAAATCCCGTTCTTTCCGCCCGCCTCGATCGCCATGTTCGCGATGGTCATGCGGTCGTCCATCGTCAAATGCGCCACGCCCGAGCCATCGAATTGCATCGCCCGGTACGTCGCCCCGTCAAAACCAATCTCGCCGATGCAATGCAAAATGATGTCCTTCGCCATCACGCCCGGCTGCAACTTTCCTTCCAGCCGGAAATGCATCGTCTCCGGCACCTTGATCAGCAGCTTGCCCGTGCCCATCACGAACCCCGCGTCCGTGTTGCCGATGCCCGTGGCGAACTCATTGAACGCCCCCGCCATGCACGTGTGCGAATCCGTCCCGAACAAAACCTCGCCCGGCCGCGTGTGGCCCTTCTGCGGCAGCGCCGTGTGACACACACCCGCGTATCCCTTGCCGTATTGCCGGTTCAACATTCCCTTCGACGGATCAAACACCCAATGCCCGTTCGGGTCGTCAATCACATCGTAAAAATACGGCAGCCCCTGCTCCTTCACAAAATCGCGCAGGATGTCCACGTTCCGGTTCGACTTCGAATCCGCCGTGAAAATGTAATGGTCCGGGATGATGACAATCTTCTGACGGTCCCACACCTTCGCGTCCTTGCCGAACTCGCGCTTGAACACCCCGATCGTCCCCGGCCCGCAAACATCGTGCGTCATCAGCACATCCGCCGACACCCACACATTCTCGCCCGCCGTGACCTTCGCCTTGCCCGACGCCCGCGCCATCAATTTTTCCGTCAACGTCATATAGGCCAACACTCTACCTCATGCCCGCCCCCTCGGCAACATGGAAACGGCCCCTTCACGTTAGGCACGATTCCCTCCAAATCCCGTCGCGGAAATTCCCAACGAAACGGAAATCGCGAAAACCCTCTCCTGGGGAGTGGGTGAGGGTGAGCGTTTGGATGGGGTCTTTTATTCAATCAAAATCGGATCGGCCTTCTCAATAGCATCTTTCATAGCGAAGATACCTGCCATCCTAAATGCAAGTTCCGACGAATCGGTCTTGTGGAATGAGCCATCAACAATACGCACGACTATGTCAACTACCCTACGCTCACTGCCCGTTGCTACGAGAAGAGGGTTAGGGTGAGGGCGAACGTGAAACTAATCGGACGGCGGTTTGCGTTTATTCGCAGCCCATTTCTTTCGTAATTTGTGAACCCGATCCAAATTTTGGTTTCGCTTATCCTCGCCCCAGGCATCCAAGCCATATTCCAGAAAAAAAAGCAGTGAATCACCGTCCTGAGATGTAATGGACATGTCATACCTCACTTCGGTGTCGCTAAAATATCCGTGGATTAAATTCATCATCCTTGGAATAAGCTCCAATGTGTCGGTCAGATCTTTTTTTTGGATTGGTGGCAGAGAAAAGCTCCCGAGGGCTTTGCCGAGATCGTTGTGGCTTAGCTTCTTGTCCCGCCACGTTCTTATATCCCTCGTTTTTCCTTTTACAACGTCCGAAAGTTTCGAGACCTCCGTTCGCAACGACCCGTTGGGAATCTCTTGAATGAGGCTCGCAAAAGATAAATTTTCTTGTCCCACCGATTTTGGAGGGTCGGTCAACCTCATAATGGACAAAAGAATATCGGACAACATCGAGTCTTCGATTGATTGAAACAGCGAACCTGCCGTGGCGTTGAGAATGCTGACTCGATCTGGGTCGGTGAAAAGTTGGCTGAAGAATTTCCATTTGAAATAGAGATTTCGCACCTCAAGGTCAATCGCATCCAACTTCTTTTGAAGATCTGGAGGCATAGGTATGTTTTGTTGCACGGGGCTACTTTAATTTCCTCGTTTTTACGATGCAGCGTTTCCCTTTTCCATCCGCCGAGAATAACCGTTCCATATTCTTTTGCAAGTTCCCGCCACTAGCCTTAATCCGTGTCCATACGTGTCCATCCGTGGTTGAATCCTTTCCCCTCCTTTGCGTCTCTGCGTCTCTGCGTCCTTGCGTTAAACGCCTCACTTCGTGACAATCGCGGAAGCTGTGTTGACGAAGTTACCAATGATTTTGGCCGCCGGTCTGTGCAGCCTGGCGAGCCTGTGGGCGCAAGATTTCATGGAGCTGCCGGATGGCTGGCAAATCCAGGCGTCCGCGCTCTTGAAAGAGGACGGGAAAATGATTTCTTCGGACGCCCTGAACACCGCCGGCTGGCACCCTGCTTCGGTGCCCGAAACCGTGCTTTCCGCCCTGGTGAAGGATGGCACTTATACCAACATTTATTTTGGCACGAATCTCGCCGCGGTACCAACGGCGCCATTCGCCGGCCCGTGGTGGTATCGCAAGCAGTTTGATTTGACTGCCGACCAGGCCGGGCAAAATGCCGGCTTGATTCTGGAGGGCATCAATTATCGCGCCAACCTCTGGCTGAACGGTCGGCAGATTGCCGCCGCCGACCGGACGTTCGGCGCGTTTCGCACCTTCAATTTCAACGTCACCGGACATTTGAAGTCCGGCAACAATGTTCTGGCCGTGGAAGTTTTTCCTCCCCGGCCCGGTGATTTCACAATGGGTTTTGTGGATTGGAATCCGAAGCCGCCTGACCGCAATATGGGCCTGTTCCGTCCGGTCAAACTTCATTTTTACCAGACCGTTGAGCTCGAAAATGTTTTCGTGGAAAGTAAAATTGATCACACCGCCTGGACAAATGCCGCGCTGACCATTTCCGCCGACCTGGTGAATCGCGCCAGTCACGCAGTTGAAACCACCGTCCACGTTGACATCGGCGCGGTTGCCGCCAGCGAGAGATTCACCTTGCAGCCCGGCGAAACACGCTCCATCAAATTGACGCCGGAAGCGCACCCGGAATTAAAATTCAACGGGGTGCAATTGTGGTGGCCGTGGGAATTGGGCGCGCCGCAGCTTTACGATCTGAAAATAACCGCGGCCGTCGGCGATGAAACGAGCGACCAAAACCAGATTCGTTTCGGCATCCGCGAAGTGTCTGACTATATCACGCCCGACGGTTACCGGGGTTATCAGGTGAATGGCAAAAAAATCCTCATCCGCGGCGGCGGCTGGGCGGATGAATTGCTGCTGGATGAGGACCCCGGAAAAATGGAGGCGCAAATCCAATACACCCGGGCGATGAACTTGAACACGATCCGGCTCGAAGGAATCTGGGGCAGCAGCCAGCGGCTCTACGATTTGGCGGATGAAAACGGCCTGCTCATCATGCCCGGCTGGAGCTGTCAGTGGGAGTGGGAGGATTATCTCGGCAAAAAGACCGGCAAGTTTGGCGGCTTCATCACGGAGGAGGAGATGACGCTGGCGACGAATTATTTGCGCGACCAGGTTCTCTGGCTGCGGAATCATCCGAGCATTTTCGTCTGGGTTCTCGGCAGCGACATGCTTCCGCGCCCCGAACTTGAAAGAAAATACGACTCATTGCTGGCGCTCATTGACCCGACGCGGCCGACGCTCAAAACCTGTGGCGACGACGCCAGCGCCATCAGCGGCCCGTCGGCGGTGAAAATGAACGGCCCGTATGATTACGTCACGCCGAATTACTGGTATCTCGACACCACCCACGGCGGGGCCTTTGGCTTCAACACCGAGACCGGCCCCGGCCCGCAGCCGCCGCCGCTGGAGACTTTGCGGAAAATGTTCCCCGCTGAAAAACTGTGGCCCGTCAACGATTTTTGGAACTTCCATGCCGGCCGCCATCAGTTCAACGACCTCAAGCGATACCTGAACGCGTTCAACCATCGCTATGGCGGATCAAAAAACGTTGAAGAGTTTGCCTTCAAGAGCCAGGCCGCAAACTACGAGGCCATCCGCGCGATGTATGAGGCCTTTTCGGCGAATCTCCCGCACACCACCGGCCTCATCCAGTGGATGCTCAATCCGTCGTGGCCAAAACTTTACTGGCAGCTTTATGATTATTATCTCGTGCCCGGCGGCGCCTATTTTGGCGTGAAAAAAGGCGCGGCGCCAATGGCCGCGATTTACAACTACGGCGACGGGGGAATTTATCTGGTCAATCAAACCGGCCGAACAGAAAACGATGTGCAAACGGTCGTTTCCGTTTATGACCTGAATTCAGAAACAATCCTTGCCACCAACATCACCACCCAAGGCCTGGACTACGGCTCGAAGAAAATCTTTGACCTGTCGCATCTCCAGCCCGCGACGCCGGTTTACTTTGTCAGTCTTGAGCTGCGCGGCTCCGCCGGCCAACTTCTCGCGGATAATTTTTACTGGCTCTCCACCAAGGCGGACGTGCTCGACGAAGACAGGACGGAATGGTTCGTCACGCCAGACAAATCCTTCGCCGACTTCTCCGCGCTGGGTCAATTGCCGGAAGCAAAGGTGCGGGCGAATGTTTCATTTGAGGCGCACAATGCATCCGGGACCCAAAATGGCACGGCGGACGCCGAGGTGACCTTGACCAATACCGGCGACACGCTGGCATTTTTTATTGAAATGAAAATTGTCGGCGCGCAGTCGCGGGAGATTCTGACGCCCGTTTTTTGGGATGACAACTACGTTTCGCTGCTGCCACACGCCGTGAAAACTTTTCACGTCCGCTTTCCTGCCGGCGAAACCCCGGAACTAAAATTGCAGGGCTGGAATATCACGTTTGAAAACGTCACAACCACAAGAAACATCCGCCTGTGAATCGCCATTATTTCGACGTCTGCCCATCTGCATCCACCGACCCCCACTCCTCCGGTTTCACGTCCGTCGGGGCAGGTCCGAATCGGCTCCTTCCACGCGCTTTGCGTGGCTTTTATTTCGCTCGGAAAAATTTTCTCAGTTTTCTCTTGGCTTTCTTCCGCAACGGGTTTAACAACTCCGTGTTCTTTGAAATGGATGGACGCGTGTCCATCGCTTACACAGTCAAATCTAGGGAACCCCGTGAAAATCGGGGACGGTTACGCCACTGTAACGGGTTACAAGCTCCCAATGCCACTGGCCTTGCGCCGGGAAGGCGGGAGTAAGGTTTAAGCCCGAAGTCAGGATATCAATTTGCCTGTGCTCGTCACGGTCCCCTCCCGGGGCCAACTTCTCCGTCAAGAGAAGGATGAGGCCAGCCCGGCGATCTGTTTTCGCCGGGGTTCGCTGAATGCCTTCATTCCCCGTCTTGCGGAGTCTGGAGGTTTTTTATTTTCAGGCTTCGCGCTGGTCTCTCAATCGCAAAAACGGTTCCGCCTTGATCGCGGAACCCTGTTGAAAGATCAGCACATGAAAAAGTTCTGTCTCGCGCTGGCGTCCGCCGGCTTGTTGCTCGCGTCCAAATCACCGGCCATTTCCCTGGATGACATCCAGCTCTGGACCGGCGCCGGCACCAACCGCGCCGCCCTGGTCATCGAGTGGAATTCGCCCCTCGTGTTCAACAACACCTCCGTTCCCGCGCCCGTCACGGAAAAAACCATGGTCTGGGGCTTCCGCTTCAACGGCACCGCCACCGGCACCCAGATGTTCAACGCCGTGGTGGCGGCCGACCGCCGGCTCTATGTGGTCGAAACGGTCGACCCCGTGTACGGGCCCTACGTTGAGGGCATCGGCTACAATCTCAATGGCAACGGGCTTTACAGCGTCTCCGACGGCAGTTCCACTTACACCGCCAACGACTTCACCAACGGCCTTTTAATTGATTCCAATCTGGATCCGGACGCCGCCGTCGCCCTGAATGCCGGGGATTTGTACTGGGGCGGTTATTTTGGACCGAATTGGACGCAGTGGAGCGAATCAAACTACGATGGCGGATTTCTGAACTCTCCCAACCGCGGAAGCAGCCAGTATTGGGATACCAACTCCTTCAGTCAGGGCGAATGGTGGTTCGGCATGGGATTGCAGTTCACGCCCCTCACCAACGGTTCGTGGATCGGTTTCTCCGTCGCGGCCGCCGGTTATGACACGAACGCGGCCGACGCTGCCACATATGCCTACAATGTGGAGGAACAGGCCCCGCCCTCGCCCGACGGCACGTACGCGGCCTACGTTTGCAACACAAACGACTTCGCGGTTCAAATCATCAGCACAAACAACCTCGATCACGCCAGCCCGTATAATGATCCCACCGCGATTCTGAACCGCCCCACGCTGCGGTTTTACGATCCGTTCGATGGCAATGTGACCGACCGGGTTTCAATCATTGATCCGCCCTTCAACGTAACGCCGGCCGGCGGCAAGGTGATCACCGAAATCAAAACCGGCGGCCAGATTACCGTGAACATGGGGCGCAAAGTTTATGACGATCCCCATAATCCCTATGGCATTGACTTCATTCTTTACGGGAACTCCTTCTTCGGGGCCGCCGGCGCCGGTGGATTCGTCAGCGACGCAACGGACCTGGACACCACCACGCTGGGCAGTTCGCCCGGCGGCCATCCGACCATCGTTTCCGTCAGCCAGGACGGCACCAACTGGTACACCTACCCCGCTGTCACATCGCTTTTCGCCGATGAAGCATATCGCTGGGATGACACCAACGCTTCGTGGACGTCCGAGGAAATGAATCCCACCAAGCCGCTTAATCCGTACCTTGATACCAACAATTTCAGCGACAAATCGGTCGCCAGCGGGCTCGATCAATTCATCGGCGCCGCGGGCGGCACGGGTTACGCCCTGAAGGCGTCAGGTTTTCCGTGGATCCAATACATCCGTGTCCAGGCGGAAACGAATGCAAACCAGTACACCGTCATCGATGCGATTGCGGCGGTGGACCCGGTGGTTGTCGGTGATGCGTTGTCCATCACACCGGACAATCTCGCGGCGGGCATCACCAATCTCTCCTTTCAGGAGCCGGACAATTCCAGCAACACCCTCATCTCCGTCAACGTTGATTCCGTCAGTGACATCGCCAAATTCAGCACGGTCAGCCTGACCGATTTTTCATCGTTCGCGCCGGTCTACGGCAATGTATCCAGCGCGTATCAAATCACCCTGCGGCCCGTGACCAACACCGTCGTGACCTGCACGGCTGACGTTGGTTTGCGCGCGGGTGACAGTTACACCGGCAACGGCAGCGACCTGCGCCTCTATCAATGGAACGGCGCCAGTTGGGCCTCGCAGCCCTTTGGTTTCAACGCCGCGGCAAACCAGGTCGTTCTCGCCGGTGTGACCAACTTTTCCGCCATGGTCGTCTCGCAAATCGTCCCGCCGCGGCTGGCCGTCTCGCCCGTCGCCAACGGCCTGACCTTCCAATTCACGCCGGTGCCAAACTGCGCGCACACCCTGGTTCGCACGGTCGATTTTGTGAACTGGACACCGGTTGACAGCGTCACGCCCACCAATTCGCAACCGGTCACCCTCCAAGACAACGCCCCGCCCGTCGGCAAGGCGTTTTACCGGCTGCAGGTCAACATTCCGTAAATGACCAGAACACAAAAATTACGGTGGAAACCGGGAGGCGCGCTGGCATCCGGCCAACGCGCTTCCCGGCCCCGGGGATTCACCCTGATCGAATTGCTCGTGGTGATCGCCATCGTGAGCATTCTGGCGGCCCTGCTCCTGCCGGCCTTGAGCAGTTCCAAGGCGGTCGCCAAAAGCGTCCAATGCCTCAGCAATTTGCGCCAGATGTCCATCGCCGCGCAAATTTATGTGCAGGACAACGCCGGTTTCTATCCCATCGCCCAATACTTCGACGACGACAGCGGCACGGCTTATTCGTGGGACCTGACCGTCAGTTATGACAGCAGTGGCAACACGAATGTAACACCGGGCCTGCTTTGGGGGGCGCAGGGCAATGTGCAGATTCAACAATGTCCCTCCTTCAACGGCAGCGCGGATGCCTTCTACAATCCCTTCACCGGCTACAATTACAACACCAGCTATATTGGCCATGGCCAGGGAGAAGACATCGAACAACCCGCAAAAGCCTCGGACGTGCTTCACCCCTCCAAGACTGTCATCTTCGGCGACGGCCAATACTCCAGCGGCGCGGACAAGTTCATGCGCGCTCCCCTCCCAAATCCCGGCGACGCCAGTTGGTCCAGCCGCTGGGCTGGCACCCAGGGGTTTCGCCATCGCCGGCGCACCAATGCCTCGTTTTGCGACGGCCATGCCGGGAATTTTTTGACCATTTACACCACCAATGCCGACGGCGCCGCCAACGTGGCCCCCGGCACCGGCTTCCTGTCACCGGACAACTCGGCGTATGATTTGAACTGAGCCGTTCATGAATTTGAGATGGACGCCGAAGAAACAGAACCATTCGATGCCGGACAATGTCCGATATGCGGCCGGCGGAATGATTGCCAGCGCTGCACCGTCGCCGGTTACAAAGGCCCCTGTTGGTGCGATCGAATGAATTTTCCGGAAGAACTGCTGCAGCGGGTACCGGAAGAACTGCGGAACAAGGTTTGCATCTGTCACGCCTGCGTGACAGAGTTTCGCGAATCTTGAAACTCCATTCCCGCCTTCGCCTAAGAGCCTGTCTGAAAATTGCAAGGGGTTCTGCGGCTCGGGATTTTGGCGGTGGCCAAGGCGGCGAGTTCCGAGCATCCCCAAAGCGGGCTGTAAGGAACGAGCCAACGCTGGCCATCGGCAAAAGACCCGCCGCCCGGAGGGTTTTCGTGCAAAAGGCCGTCTGGCTTCGTTGCTCCTCAGTCGAAGATCCGCAAGGGATATTCTCCTTCGTCGCGCCTCGCCATCCAGCCTTTTGCCAAAAACAGAACGCCTCGGAATTTTCAGACAGGCTCTATGCCCCGACCTGCCGCTTGATCGCCTCGCAAATTTTCTGGGAGTGACGCTCCAGCACCTTGGCGTCGCGGCCCTCAATGAGCAGCCGCGCCTTCGGTTCCGTGCCTGAATAACGCAACAAAACCCGGCCGCCGCTGGCTTCCACTTCGGTCTTCGCTTCCGCCACCAATCGCAGCACGCCGTCCAGTTCCTCGAACGGTTTCTTCTCGCGCACGCGGACGTTCACCGTCAATTGCGGATAGCGGGTCCAGCACCGCGCCAGCTTGGAAAGCGGCTGGTCGGCCGCCTTCATGATTTTCAAAATCTGGAGCGCGCACACCAGCCCGTCGCCGGTTGTGCCGTATTCGCGAAAAATCATGTGGCCGCTTTGCTCCCCGCCCAGGGTGTAGCCGTTCCGGAGCATTTCATCGATGACATTCTTGTCCCCCACGTCCGTGCGCAGCAGCTTGCCGCCGTGTTCGGTCACAAAAACATCCAGGCCCGCGTTGCTCATCACCGTGGCCACCACCGTCTTGTGCGGCAGGTTTCCCGAGGCCAGCAGGTCGCGTGCGGCAATCGCCATGATGTCGTCGCCGTCAATCAAGGTCCCCGTTTCATCGCACAAGAGCACGCGGTCCGCGTCGCCGTCGTGCGCAATTCCCAGATGCGCCCCGTGTTCCCGCACCTTCCGGCACATTTCCTCCGGATGCATCGACCCGCAATTCTTGTTGATGTTCGTGCCGTCCGGCCGGTTCCCGTAAACAATGACCTCCGCGCCCAGCTCGGTCAAAACGCAGGGCGTGGATTTGTAGGCCGCTCCGTGCGCGCAATCCGCCACCACCCGCATCCCCTCCAGCGTCAGCCCGCGCGGGAAGGACGCCTTAGCATATTCAATGTACCGACCCAGGGCGTCATCAATGCGCACCGCCTTGCCAATCTCCCCGGCCGTCGGCCGGATGCTTTCAATCTCGCCGCTGAACACCAGTCCTTCGATCCGCGCCTCAATCTGGTCGTCCAGCTTGTAACCGTCCGCGCGGAAAAACTTGATGCCGTTGTCGTCGTAAGGATTGTGCGACGCCGTGATGACGATGCCCGCGTCCGCCCGCAGGCTCCGCGTCACGTATGCCACCCCCGGCGTCGGCAGCGGCCCGATGAACAGCACGTCCACGCCCATGGACAGGATTCCGGAGGAAATGGCGTTCTCAAGCATGTAACCCGAAAGCCGGGTGTCCTTCCCCAGCACAATCTTGTGCTTGCCCCGTCCGCGCGACTGTGTTTCCAGGTTCTTGAAGACATGCCCGGCCGCGCGGCCCAGCTTGAGCGCCGTTTCCGCCGTGACGGGTTCGATGTTCGCCGTACCGCGGACCCCGTCCGTGCCGAAAATTTTTCTGGGATGGTTCATGATGCGGGTCGGAATGATTCTTCTACCTGGAAGTGGTGATGCGGTCCACAATCGCGTTGGTGGGGGCGACGGCGAGCACGATAAAATCTCCCGGCACTTGTATTTGGATGGGCTTGCGGAACTGTTTCTCATCCTCCGCGTCCGTCACGTCCACAAAAGCCTGGATCCGGCGCGCCTGCAGGTCGTCCAGCGCCTTGTTGTCCTTGCTGCCCACCTCCACGGAAACCACTTCCGGGGAAATCGTGAAACGGTTCGTGTTCGCGGGCGAGGTCAGCAGGGTGACGGGGATGCCGTAAAACGGCCGACGGCTGTCGGTCTCGACCTCCTCCATCGCCTTCGCCTGTTGTTCGCTTTTTTGAACTTCAGTTTCTATCAAAAACCACGCGAGCGCCGCCACCAGCAGTGACAGCAGTTTCCACCAGAAATTGTCCAGAATGATGTTGCGCGAGGCCATGGCTATTTGGAGTCCGCCTTCTGCGCCGCCGCCACAACCGTCGGGGGTGGCACGGATGCCGCCGCGGCGGCGGCATTGCGCGGACGCCACAACTTGCGCACCCAATCCAGCAGACTGTCCGATTTCCGGCGCTTCACCAGTTCCGCGGTGAGAAATGCCCGCAGTTCCTCATGGGTCACGCCACGCGTAAACTGGCCCTTGTGCGCGTAAGAAACCGCGCCCGTCTCCTCGGAAACCACCACCACCAGCGCGTCGGTCTCCTCGCTCAGGCCAATCGCCGCCCGGTGCCGCGTGCCGAGGGATTTGTTCAGGTCCTGCCGCTGCGTCAGCGGAAAAATGCACGCCGCGTAGGCGATGCGATCCCCGCGGATGATCACTCCCCCGTCATGGATGGCGTTGTTCGGAAAGAAAATCGTCTCCAGCATCTCCGGCGTCGCTTCGCAATCCACCACGATGCCGGATTCCACCACGCTGTGCAGCGGGATGGCCTGCTCCAGCGCAATCAGCGCGCCGATCTTCACCTCCGCCAGCCGCTCCACCGATTGGATGATGACCTCGATGTTTTCCCGCTGTTCATGCGCCGTGTACAGCCATGGGAGATTGCCCAGCTCCGAGAGCATCCGCCGGAGTTCCGGCTGGAAAATCACCAGGATGGCCAGCGCGGAAAACGCAAAAAACCGTTCCAGCAGCATTTTCACCACCAGCAGGTGCAGCGCCGAGGCGATGAACGTGACCGCCATCAGCAGCAGAAAACCGAGCACCACCGACCATCCCCGCGTGCCCCGCACGAACTTGAGCGCGTAGTAAATCGCCACCGCCAGGAGCAAAATCTCCAGGCAAATGCGCCACCAGTCCTTTGAAAAATTAATTACCGGCCAGTCCATTTGTTTCTTTCGGCCACAATGGCCTCGGTCATCCGCAGCGCGCGCGCCGTCTCCGCCACGTCATGTGTGCGGAACATTTGCACGCCCGCCTCCGCTGCCAGCACGGTGCATGCCAGCGCGCCCGGCAGGCGCTCATTTTCGGGGCTGCCTGATATTTTGCCGATGAACGACTTGCGCGACACTCCCAGCACTATCGGCCTTCCCAATCTTGTAAAACGCCCCAGCCCCGCGAGCAACTGTAAATTATGTTCCAGCGTCTTGCCAAACCCGATGCCGACGTCCAGTACTACTTGGTCAGCAGATGCTCCGGCCCCGTTCAATCGTTTCAATCGCTCAATAAAAAAACTTTCAACTTCCTGCGCCACGTCCCCGTACACGGGGTTCAGGTGCATCGTGGCCGGCTCGCCCCGCATGTGCACCGCCACGTATCCGGCGCCGGCTTCCGCCACCAGCCGCCACATCGCGTCGTCCTCGCGGTTGGCCGCCACGTCGTTCACGATGCTTGCCCCCGCCTGCAATGCCGCACGCGCCACCCCCGGCTTCATGGTGTCAATCGAGATGGGCGCCTTCACGCGCCCGGCCAGCTTCTCAATCACCGGAATCACCCGGCGCATTTCCTCGGCCTCATCCACCGGCGCGGCTCCCGGCCGCGTGGACTCGCCTCCCACGTCCACGATGTCCGCCCCTTCCCGGACCAACTCCTCTGCACGTTCCACGGCGGCGGTGGCGTCGAAGAACCGGCCCCCGTCGGAAAACGAATCGGGCGTCACATTCACCACGCCCATGACCAGCGCCGGGCGCGGAAACACAAATTTAAACTGGCGCGCGCGAAAAATCATGGTTGCCGCCCCACCCCCCGCTCGTGCCGTTGCGCCTCACGCGCCTTCTTTCTTTCCCCGTTGGATCAGCTCGATTTCGTAACCCTCCGGCGCGTCCACAAAGGCGATGCCCTTGCCGTCCGGAAAGTATTGCGGGCCGTCCGAGTACTTCCAGCCGAGCGAAGCCAGGTGTTTCCCAAATTCTTCGAGGCTGTCCACTTCAAAGGCCAGATGCGTCAGGTCCGGCTGCACCTTTACCGGGCCGCTGGAGGGAAAGGAACAAAGCTCGATGGTCTCCTCGCTCTCCGGCGCCTTCATGAACACCAGTTCCGAGCCGCGGGGGGACTTGCTCCGCCGCACCTCGGCCAATCCCAGCACTTCCCGGTAAAATTTCACCGTCTGTTCCAGGTCATCCACCCGGTAGCGCGTGTGCAACAATTTTCTCGCAGTCTTCATGCCTGAATCATAACGCGCCCGACCCGCAAAGCAACCGCGCAAATTTATCCCACCGGCATCGCCTTCGGTTACGAACACGACATTAACCGCTTGCGGCTAACCCGCACTTTCCGTTAGGAAATGACGTGCGCGTATCAGAACGCTGGCTTTGGGTTTTGCTTCTGCCGGTCCTTTTCCGGCCTTCCTCCGCGCACGCCCAGATCGACCCCGTCAAACGCGAACTCATCCAGGTCGGGTACAACCAGCCCATCGTGGGCCAGGCCCCGCTTGCCGGCTACGCCTTCTATTATTACAACCAGCCCGGGTTCCTGAACACGAACCTCACCCTGCGGCTCGCCATCGCGCCAGTTTACCTGGATTCTGAACTGGGCATCAGGAATGTCCTCGGCACGAACACGGATATCGGCATCGGCCTAGCCGGCGGCGGGTTTGCCGACAGCTACTTTGAAGTGCGGCAGGGAAAGTACATTCCCGCGGAATCCTTCGACGGCTACGGCGGCATTTTATCCGGCAGCGTATATCATCTGTTCAATCCCAACCAGCTCATCCCGCTTAACGGGGTGCTCCGTGGCGAGGCGCATTACGCCAATTACGCGCGCGACAGCGACACCGACCCCAACTTCACCCTTCCCCAGGACCTGACCACCTTCAACGTGCGCACGGGCCTGCGGCTGGGCGGCATGGAACCCTTGATGTTGCCCGATGTGGCCATGGAGCTGTCCATATGG
>Ga0210398_10004311_pt1 | contig 13388 bp, 11 predicted proteins | sample IncBWC4OmetaG_FD_161047 | JGI IMG/M metagenome (GOLD analysis project Ga0210398, IMG submission 161047) | Forest soil microbial communities from Barre Woods Harvard Forest LTER site, Petersham, Massachusetts, United States - Inc-BW-C-4-O | ecosystem: Environmental > Terrestrial > Soil >... | reverse complement strand
CATGAAGAAAACCGCAAGCATGGTGTCCACGAATCACCCTGGATCATGCTCTTCCCGCTCGTTGTCCTCGCCATTCTCTCATTTGTCGGAGGATGGGTCGGCATTCCCGCTGCCATGGGAGGCCATAACGAGATCGAACACTTCCTTGATCCCGTCTTTGCCACAGGCGCTACCGAAGTCGCAGTTACAACCGGCAGCGGTAGCTTGGAACTGATCCTCTCAGCAGTCTCTGTTCTCACTGCCTTTGTCGGCATCTTCTTCGCTTACGCCTTTTACTATAAAAAGCCTGGCACAGCATCTGCTCTGGCTCAGCGCGCTCCCGCTCTTTACAACCTGGTTTTGAACAAGTTTTACATCGACGAGATCTACAGTGCCGTCATCGTCACACCGCTCTTGATGTTCACTCGTCTTGTCCTCGGCGGTATCGTCGACGGGGGCCTCGTCAACGGCTCCGCTGCAGCGGCTGGCGCAACCACAAGAGGCTTCAGTTCCCTTGTCCGTCGCATTCAATCGGGTAACATTCGCTCCTACGCCGGCTGGCTTGCCCTTGGAGCCGCCGCCGTTCTGCTCGTTATGATCTTCGGCCGCTCCATCTGGATGCACTAAAGAAACTTGCTTCTCTTAGGTCCCGTGCTTTCGCTTCACCAAAGGAAACGATGAACCCGCGATGAATATAGACCACACCATCCTGACCGTCATTATCTTCGTCCCCCTGGTGGGCGCGGTCCTGTTGGCCTTACTACCCGACAAGGGCAAGCTGATGCAGTGGGGCGCGCTGGCGGTCACGCTGGTTACCTTCCTCTGCACTTTGCACCTGCCTGCCCACTACGACTACTCCGCTGCCGCCGGGACATTTCAGTTTGATCAGAACTACGACTGGATCAGGTCGCCCGCCATCCGCTACCATCTCGGCATCGATGGCCTCTCCATGTGGCTTGTCGTTCTCACCGGCTTCCTTGCTCCGCTCGGCGTCCTCGTGTCCTGGAACACGATCGGCGATCGCAAGAAGCTCTACTACACCCTCTTCCTGCTCCAGCAGGTCGCGATGCTTGGCATCTTCCTCTCGCTCGACCTCTTCCTGTACTACGCGTTCTGGGAGCTCTCGCTGGTCCCGATGACTCTGCTGATCGCCACCTTCGGACGCAGCTCCAACCGCCGCCGCGCAGCCATCAAGTACTTCCTCTATACCTTCATTCCCTCGGCCATCCTGCTCGTCGGCATGCTTTGGGTCTACGGCCGCACTGGCACCTTCCAGCTCCCCGAGCTCGCCCAGCTCGCCGCAACACACAGCATCTCGAGCAACTCTGGCGCCCTCTGGCTGGCTTCCCTGGCATTTCTGGTGGCCTTTGCCGTCAAGGTTCCGGCGTTTCCGCTCCACGGCTGGCTGGCCGACGCCATCGCCGAAGCTCCCACCGCAGCAGTCATGGTTCTGGTTGGCAAACTCGGTCTCTACTCTATCCTGCGCTTTTCCTTCAGTATTTTTCCTGAACAATCTCGCCACATCGCTCCGGTGATGATCGCTTTGGGAGCCATCGGCATTGTCTACGGCGCACTCATCGCGCTGGTGCAGAAGGACCTCAAGCAACTGGCCGCTTATGGCGCCCTTGGACACGTCAGTGTGCTCATCCTCGGCATCTTCACCTTCACTATCGCAGGCATTGACGGGGGCATCTACGCCACGATCAATGAAGGGATCGGGGCCGGAGCCTTTTTCATTCTCCTCGGCATCCTTTATGAGCGATACGGCACCTATGACATGCGCGACTACGGTGGTCTCGCTGCAAAACTCCCCTGGATGGTCACACTTTTTGTCATCACCACACTGTCGGTGATTGGGCTGCCTATGCTTAACGGCTTCGTCGGCGAGTTCCTGGTCCTTACCGGCGCCATGCAATCCGCTTTCGCCCACCATATAGCCTGGACGGTCCTTGCCACCACAGGAGTTATCTTCACTGCGTCCTACATGCTCTGGATGATCCAGCGCGTCTTTTACGGCGACCTGAATGAGAACACCGCCGACGTCCCGGTCCCTGACGTGACCGCTCGCGAGCATCTCGCGCTCTGGCCACTGATCGCTGTCATGTTGCTGATGGGAGTAGCTTCCCCATATTGGCTGCGTGCCATCGACATGGCGGGCACCTACCTTGCGCAAGAACCGACACCAATCGAGCCAGCTGCCTCAACCAACAGACCCACCGGTCGGACATATTCCGGGATGCTTCCACTCGCGCAACGGGATTCTTCTGGCCGATGTATCTCCAACGGACTCTCACGCGCCGTGCCGGGGAGCCAGACGATTCCTTTCGTTGCTTCATTCGATCGGGGAGCCCGCTAAATGTCGCCGAATGTACTCGCCCTCCTTCCCGAAATGATCCTCACCTTGACCGCCGTGTTCGTCATGATGGCAGAACCCTGTCTCAGGCCAGGCACCAGCCGCAAGCCCCTCGGGTGGCTCGCCGTCATCGGCACCATTCTTTCCATCGTCGGCAGCTGGTACCAGATCCAGTTCGGCACCATCCACGCCTTTTCCGGAACGATCCAGGTCGACGCGTTCTCTGTCGTCTTCCACTTCATCATCGCCTCGGTCGTTCTGGTCACCCTCCTCGGCTCCCTGGACTACTTCGAGGGCAACGCCAGCCATGCCGGCGAGTACTTCGCCCTGACTCTCTTCGGCGCAGTCGGGATGATGCTGATGACCTGTTCGGTCGAGCTCCTCATGGTCTTCGTCGGCCTGGAGATCTCCTCGATCTCGACCTACATTATGTGCGGCTTTCGCAAGGGTCAAGCCACCGGCACCGAGTCCTCTATTAAGTACTTCCTGCTCGGCTCCTTCGCCACGGCTTTTTTCCTCTACGGCGTGGCCTTGGCCTTCGGCGCGACCGGTTCGACGAATATCTACGCTATCGCCCATGGCCTTGAGACCACCGCTACCCCAGCGCTCGCCTTCACAGCACTCGCACTGATCCTGATTGGCCTGGGCTTCAAGGTGTCAGCTGCTCCGTTTCACGTCTGGACCCCAGACGTCTACCAAGGCGCACCAGCTCCCGTTGTCGGCCTCATGTCGACGGCTCCAAAGGCTGCGGCCTTTGCCGTTTTACTCCGTATCACATTCACTGGCTTCCCCGTTTATCAACATCGCTGGGCCATCCTCATGTGGTGCTTGGCTGCTCTCTCCATGACGGTCGGAAATCTCGGAGCTCTGCTCCAACGCGACGTCAAGCGAATGCTTGCCTACTCCAGCATTGCCCACGCCGGCTATATCCTCGTCGCCTTCACCGCCTTTCCCTTCTACGGCGTTGCCGCCGCGTGCTTCTACACCGCAACCTACGCCGCCATGAACGTCGGCGCCTTCGCGGTCATCACGCAGGTCAGCGGTTATGATGAACGCTCCCGCACGATCGACGACTACACCGGTCTCGGCCAGAAGCGCCCCTACCTTGCCGCCCTGCTCTCCTTGTTCCTGCTTTCTTTGATCGGGATCCCGTTCACTGGCGGCTTCTTCGGCAAGTTCTATGTCTTCTCCGCTGCTATTAATGGCGGCAACATCTGGCTCGGCGTTATCGGCCTGCTCAACAGCGGTGTCGCGTGCTATTACTATCTGCGCCTGCTGGCCGCCGTCTATACCCGGCCGGGCACAGAAAGCTCCCGCCTCGACCAGCTCCGTCCAATCAGCGTCTCCGCAGCCGTCGGTATCGCACTTGCCGCAATCGCCACTTTATCTCTCGGCATCCTGCCTAGCGGCGCAGTGTCCTTCGCGGAATACGCCAGTCACTCCACGTTGATCGAACAAGGTCGTCAGGAGTGCGCAGCATCCCCCGATAACTGCCATCTCCAGCTCGACTTCGACGTCAAATAAACAATCGCCGCAGATCATCAGCGACAGAAAAGCCTCCGCTAAAGCGGAGGCTTTTCTTGTCACATACTACAAAAGGCTGAAGCTTACTTGACCTTCAGGAAGATGATGACGAACGTGAACAGCGCCAGCGACTCGATGAATGCGAGACCAAGAATCAGGAAGATGAAGATTCCAGGACGTGCACCCGGGTTACGTGCCAGCGCCTCGGTTGCCGAAGCGGTCGCCTTACCCTGACCCAGACCGCAGAGACCAGCAGCAAGGGCCATGCCCAGACCTGCAGCAAGCGGAACCCACTGGTTGGCAACTTCGCCACCCTGCGCAAAAGCCGGCGTTGCAAGCAGCATCGCGGCCAACGACATAAACAGATATTGCAACTTCTTCATGGTATTACTCCTGCCTCCGTCGGATACGCCGCCAGTGGGTGGTTGATGCTCACCGTGCTGGCACCCTCACGCTATGCGGCGTTGTTGCACACTGCGAGAGGAGGCCCCAACGCAGCGAAACTCAAAGTGTTTAGTGGTCGTGTGCTATTGCGAGTGACAGATAAATTGCCGCCAGCAGCATGAACACGTAAGCCTGAATGACCGCGACACCAAGGTGCAGCCCCAGAAAGACCAGCGGAATGCCAATTGGAATCAGGGAAAAGAACGCGATAGTCAGCAGATCGCCGGCAAACATGTTCGCGTACAAACGGACGGTGAGCGACAACACGCGAGCGAAGTGCGAGATGATCTCGATCGGCAGCAGCAACGGATATAGCCACCAAACCGGCCCCAGGAACTGCTTGATATACGCGAAGCCATTCTCGCGCACGCCGTGGTAGTGGTAATAGATAAAGGTCACGATCGCGAAACCAAGAGGCACCACCACGCTCGCGGTAGGCGACTCGAGCCCCGGAATCAGCCCGAGCAGGTTGCTAAGCAGGATGAACAGAAACAGCGCGGTCAGGTAGGTTACAAACCGTTCGAATCCATGGCCGATAATCTGTTCGCCCTGATCCGACACGAACTCGTGGGTCATCTCCGCCAGATGCTGCACGCCACCCGGCTTTTCGACGTTCAACGACACGCGTACCAGGGCGAAGTAAGCAATCAGGACCAAAAACACCAGCAGCTCCATCGCGAACGCGTTCGTAATCGGCGCCTGGGGATACTTCGGCTGCACATGCAAAGCACTCAGAAACGCCGTCACGGGCGCGGCAAAGTACTGATTCAGAAGTCTGGTAAGTAGTAACTGTGTTGGCATATAGAGAAAATCAGTAAAGTTTTGTTCGAGAAATCTGCGAATGTTCGGCCTAGACCGTCCACGCCTTCATCAGCCTCAAACCCTCGACCGTAAGTGCAAACACACCTAAAGCGAGGCCAGCGGCAAGCGCGTAGACCGAACCATTCAGAATCTTAAGGCTAACATAAAGCAGCACCACGGTCAGCCCCAGGCGCAGGAAGAAACCGAACAGCACCAGCCCCATTGGCTTCGCCTTTCCGCCGCCATCCATCCGTACCATCACCGCCGTCATCAAGCGCAGCCACTCGAATAACCCGGACCCCGAGATCAGCGCACCCACCAGCAGCAAAACCGCACTCTGCCATCCCAACTTCCACCACACCACCGGTGCTGCCACGGCCGTAATCACCACCAACAGCCGCAGCGCGCTCAGAATCGTCCGCTTGAAGTCCGCGTCGCTGAAGCTCTCCATCGTTCTCACAGTTCTGCCCTCATCTATCACGTCAGCCACGCTTTATGTATCGCGAAGCCGTCCTGAAAATCTGTACAAACCCTGCCGCCGCCCCTAACAGAATCCCCGCAACGGCGATCCAACTCTGATGGAAGTGATGGTCCAGCCACTCTCCCCCCAACCACCCGATCACGCAGCCAGCCGGCAGTGCGAGCGCCAGTTGAATCATCGACTCTGCCTTTACCAGCTCGCCGAGCGCACCCTTTCCTCCGCCACCTGATGCGTTATCGTTGTTCCCTGCTCCGTCATCCGCCATAGCAGGACCATTACACCACGCACGCCCCTCGATGGGACATTCTTCTCCGTCAGAAGATTGCCCTCGCCTCGCTATACTGGGATGTCAGCAACATCCAGCCAAAGGATCCATAGTGTACGAGTCGGAGTTTGAAAAAAATCTTTACCAGCAGCGCCGTGAGAAGCTCCAGCAGATAGCCGCACTCGGCCAGCTCGACGGTCTCAGCTACGCGCAGGCAACCTACCCCAATAGTTACGCCGCCACCCATATTATTCCCGAGCTCCGCGCCGCCTACGACAGCTTTACCGTTGAACAGCTTGACGTCAATCCCATCCACGTCAGCATCGCCGGCCGCATCATGGCAATTCGTGTCCAAGGGAAGGCCGGATTCGCGCAACTCCAACAGGGCGGCCTACGCTTCCAGATCTACGTTCGCAAGGACGACGTCGGCGAAAACGCATTCGCCCTCTACAAACTTCTCGATCTCGGCGACCACATCGGCGTTCGCGGCCATCTCTTTCGCACGCGCACGGGCGAGCTTACGGTTCACGTTGCCAGCTTCGACAACCTGCCTGCCCTGACCTTCCTCGCCAAAGCGATGCTCGCCCTGCCCGACAAGTACCACGGACTTGAAGACACCGAACTCCGTTACCGCCAGCGCTACGTCGACCTTTTCATGAATACCGGTGCCACCAAACCGGCCACAGCAATAGCAGAGCGGGGTGCCACTGAATCGGGTGTTACATCTCCCCTTGCGGACACAGGTGAGAGCCCACGGTCCACCCTGGAAGCTGCCGAACCCCAAACTCCCAACGTGCGCGAGGTCTTCGTGAAGCGCGCTGCCATCCTCCGCGCCATCCGCAAGTTCTTCGACGGCCACGGCTACCTCGAAGTCGAAACCCCCATGATGCACCAGATCGCTGGTGGCGCTGCCGCACAGCCTTTTACCACGCACCACAATGCACTTGACCTCGACCTCTTCCTCCGCATAGCGCCCGAACTCTACCTCAAGCGCCTTGTTGTCGGCGGCCTCGACCGCGTCTACGAGATCAACCGCAACTTCCGCAACGAAGGCATCAGCACACGTCACAACCCTGAATTCACTATGCTCGAGTTTTACCAGGCGTATGCCAACTATCACGACCTGATGAAGCTCAGCCAGGAACTTGTAACCTCCGTCGCTACAGAAGTGAACGGCTCTTTGCTTACAACCTTCAATGGTCACGAGATCAACCTGGGCAAGTGGACCAAACTTTCCATGCGCGAAGCCATCATCAAGTGGTGGCCGAAAAATGCCCCAATTCAGCCCACGATGGATGACTTCTCGTCAGAAGAGAAGTTCAAAACTCTCCTGACCGAGGGGAAAAAACTGGCTTCGCCAGAGGTCGCGGATGGGCGAGTGCTCAACGAACTGGGCGGCGATTGCCAGTTCGTTCTCTTTGAGCTCATGGAAAAACTCGGCGTTCCTTTCGGCAAAGCGATCTCGGACTTCTTCGAGTTAAGGGCTGAGTCGATTAAATCCGCATCGAAGTGGAGCGACGAATGGGAAGAGCCATTGATCCAACCTACTATCATCTACGACTTCCCACTAGCCGTTAGTCCCTTGTCCAAGAAAAAACCAGACGAGCCGGACTGGGTGGAGCGTTTCGAGTTCTACATTGGCGGCTTCGAGGTTGGCAACGCCTTCTCCGAGCTCAACGACCCCGACGACCAGCGCGCACGCTTTGAGCAACAGATGTCTGAAAAAGAACGCGGTGACAACGAGGCTCATCAGATGGATGAAGACTACGTCCGTGCCCTTGGCTACGGTCTGCCTCCCACCGCGGGCGAAGGCATCGGGATCGACCGCCTCACCATGCTCCTGACTAACTCCAAATCTATCCGTGACGTAATCCTCTTTCCCCTGCTGCGGCCTCAGACAGACGCCCAGACCAAGCAAGCCGCGGCGTTGGAAGCAAAACATGGAGAGTCAGCCGAATAGCGGTTTGGGACTGCCCGTCGCGCAGCCCCAAACCGCGTTATCCTTATATCGTGGCTACCTCCGCGACAACCGATAACGTCCTTGCGACCGCGAAGCCCCATTCGCTGCTTGCTGACTACGCCACTCTCTTTAAAGTCCGCATCTCCCTGATGGTCATCATCACCGCGGGAACCGGCTACTACCTCGGCAGCCTCCGGAGTGGTATCAGCCCCTTTCACGCGGGTATGCTTCAAGCGCTCTTCGGGATCGCCGTAGTGACCTGCGGGAGCAGCGCCTTAAATCAAGCCATCGAGCGCAACACCGACCGTCTGATGCGCCGCACGGCCGACCGCCCCATGGCCGCCGGGCGTATCTCGCTTACTCACGGGTTAGTCCTTGGCTTCGCAGCAACCTTCCTGGGTTCGCTCTACCTTGCCAATACGACGAATCTGCTGACGGGAACCCTCACACTCCTCACCGCGATTGGGTACGTGGCCATCTACACGCCGCTCAAGCGCTTCACCACGCTCAATACCTTTATAGGAGCCTTCCCCGGCGCGCTTCCGCCACTCATTGGCTGGACTGCCTCCCGCGGCATGATCGAGTGGCCCGGAGTCGCTCTCTTCGCCATCCTCTTCGTTTGGCAGTTTCCCCACTTCATGGCCATCGGCTGGATGTACCGCGAAGACTATGCGCGCGGCGGCATCCGCCTCACCGCCAACCTGCCCAACACCCAATATGCCGCCCAGAGCACGGTCATCCAAGCACTCTTCTATGCCGTCCTCATGATCCCGGTCAGCCTCTCTCTCAGTTGGCTGCACGTCACCGGATTCGCATACACGATCGTTGCCACGCTGCTCAGCCTTTGGTATCTCTATGCGACGATCCGCTTCGCCCGCATTCTGCGCTCCCCTAACGCTGACAGCATCGCGCTCGCACGCAATCTTCTCAAGGTCTCGGTCCTCTACCTGCCGTTGCTGATGCTCGCCATGATCCTCAACGCACAGGGCCGCCTGCTCTTCTAACCAAGCATCTTCATTCATCCAGTAAGGTACGAAATGCCAGCACAAGCACCCATCGCCGCAGCTAATCCCGACTACCGCACTCCGCCCTCTGTCATTGTCTCGATCATCGGCATCAGCGCCGTCGCATCCCTCTTTCTCGCATGGCTGGTCTACTATCACCCGCCAGTCGACGTCGCCGGCACACACCTGGCCTTCCTTCCCGCCTTAGACGCGGTCCTCAACGCCCTCTGCGCCGTCTTCCTCATCGTCGGCTTTCGCTACATCCGTCGCAGGCAGATCACCGCGCACCGCAACAGTATGTTTGGTGCCTTCATTGTGTCGAGCGTCTTCCTCGTCGCCTACGTCGTCAATCACGTCATGCATGGCGACATGCTCTTCCCGAAGGCATACCCTGTTGCCCGCTTCATCTATCTCTGGATACTGTTAACCCCGCACATCCTTCTCGCCATCGTCTGCCTTCCAATGATCCTCATCACCTTCTTCCTCTCGCTCACCGGTCGCTTTCCCGCGCATCGCCGCCTCGCACGCTGGACCTATCCCATCTGGCTCTACGTCTCCGTCTCAGGAGTCATCGTCTACGCCATGCTTGCCTCCTACCGCTAACGCAATCCCGCAATCCGCAAGCCGAACTCTCGCACCCTATGCAGCCAGACACACGCAAGCTACTCCGCACCGGCCTCCTGATCTTCGGCACCGGAGCCATCGCTGCCGCGCTCATCTTCACCAGCTTTGGCGGCATCACCCGCCATCAGGGGCCCCACACCAATCTCGGCTGGCTCTCGCTGATGCTGGCCATGGGCTGCCTTCCCACCGGCTTCCTTACCCTGCTTCTCGCAGCCCTCAAACTAATCGGCGACCGCCGCCGCTAGTCCCGCCCGGCCAGCTACGCACAGCGTCTCATCTGCTATCCTCAACGTTGCAAACCTGCATTGACCGGAGCGTTTCACATGGCAAAAGGCGTCAACAAAGTCTTCCTTCTCGGCAACGTCGGCAAAGACCCCGAGATTCGTTCTACCGCAGGCGGCATGACCGTCGCCAGCTTCTCCCTCGCCACAGCCGACCGGCAGAAGGACGCTCAGGGAAACTGGGCTGACAAGACCGAGTGGCACAATATCGTCTGCTTCCAGCGCACGGCCGAGGTGGTCCGCGACTACGTTAAGAAGGGCTCGCAACTCCTCATCGAGGGCAAGATCCAGACTCGCTCGTGGGACGACAAAACCAGCGGCGAAAAGAAGTACAAGACCGAGATTCTCTGCAACGAACTGACCCTTCTGGGCGGCAAATCCGAAGGCGGAGGCGCAACCAGCGGCGGCTACTCGAAGTCCAGCACTGCTAGTTTCGACCAACGCTCTCCATCCAGCCAACCGGACTACGCTGACGTAGGCATAACGGATGACGATATTCCGTTTTGAGGTTTACCTGGGTTGATTCGTAAACAACTCTAAAAACTAAATACCTCGCCGTCGCTGTAACTGTGGGAAAGTGGTAAACGCGCAGCGCTTTCCAAGCGATGTGGGAAAGTCCGTTTTTTGGACCACTACCCCAGGATCACGCATTCGAAATCATTCACGACCTTGGTGGATGGAAGAGAGGTTCGACTGTTCCGATGCACTACGCGAGGCTTTTAGACAATGAAGACGGCCGGCGCTGCGATGAAGGGGTTTGAGGTGATGCGGATGATCCGCCGAGGACATTGCCTCACGTGCAGGCCACATGTCAAAGAGGTCCGCTTCGTAAGCAGGCTATACGACATCTTCGTTATCGCTGCCTGATGAAACCGCGTAGGGACGAACTGCGACCAACAAAGCTAATGCACCAAAGCCCAAACGCAGGATCTCAGCGTGGTGCTTGAATGGCTATGCGCAGAAACACAGAAACATGTTTCAACTAGCTACGGTATTTTCGCGGTGCATATCTTAAGCCGTGTTGAATGTTCATTGAATTGACTTGCAGGAGACAAGTTCGTCCGGGAGTGGCTTACTTAGCTCGACGTCTCTTCAGAGGTGAGGTGTACACTCTGAATAAACAATCATATGGACAGGGAATCAAACGACGGCCAACAGCAAAGCGGCATCTCGATGCCGTCGAACCCCTTAATCTCGATTATTATTCCTTATCACAATCTTGAAGCCTATATCAGCGAGACGGTTCAGAGCGCGCTACGGCAGACATACCCCAATCTTGAAATCATTGTGGTAGACGACGGATCGGCGGTGCCCGTTACGTCCTGCCTCAGTGGTCCCCAAACTGTTAAGATCCTGCGAACGGAAAACCGCGGTTGCGCGGCAGCGAGAAATTTTGGGTTTGCACACAGCTCGGGTGAATTCCTGATCTTTCTTGACGGAGATGACCTTCTCATGCCTGGAGCCATCGAAGCTCACCTTCGGGCTTTTGAGCGCAAACCGGAGGCCACATTGAGTTTTGGCGCAGTCCGAATAATTGATGAGTTCGGCTTGGAGAAACGAGCAGCGCACGTGTGTCGACCTCGAGAGAACTACTTCCCCATGTTATTGGAGAGCAATCCAATTGAATGTCCAGGCGGAGCAATGATTCGGCGAGGCGCGTTCGAAGAGGCTGGCCTTTTCGACGAAAGGTTGCGGAATGCGGAAGATTATCATCTCTATCTGCGATTGGCCCGACATCACTCGTTTGTACAGCATGCTTTTTGCGTCGTCGAATACCGAAAACACAGTGGTGGTAAATCGCAGCAGAAAGAGAGAATGCTCGCGACAGTAATGACTGTGTTAGATCAGGTTGAAAGGAGCGAAGACTTAAGTCCCTCTGAACATCGACGGTTGCTCCATGGACGCCGGCGCTGGCTTCATACATTCCGACCAAAAGATACGTTATCCTATCGCATTCGAACCCTCTATTACGGCTTCCGCGCAATGCTTACCGTCTCGGTCTCGCAGTATTTCCGAGGAGATCGTAACGTCTATTAGGAAGCAGTTGACGAAACATCTGGTCGATATTGCGTAACCGCAAGCTGGTTTCCCTCATCTCGACGGCCATCCTTACAGAACGGTCGACTACGCACTTGATACAGGCGCATCTAGGGCTTGCGCTGTTCACGTCAACTCCGGATCACGCGTACCCTAAGCCGGTCCGGTCGGTGCGCTTTTTCCCAACCTAAACCAAGCCTTGTCCGATCAAGTTGCCGTCTGCCGGATCATCTCAGGCAAGGGATCAGACGAGCGAGTCTGATCGCCAGCAGAAGAGCAGGCATCTGCAACACGAAGTAGAAGCATATCCAACCGTCTCATTTACAATGATTTACGTAATTGGTCATGGCAGAGGCCATGCACTTCTTCTTAGTGTCCACACTTGTTTTATTTATCGTATCTTCAATGCAAAAGGCCTCTCTCGACAGAGGCCTTTTTAATATCAACGCTTGCATGCACGACTCGATCACGCCATCAGAGGATTGACCAAGTTACGGTTGCCATCCGCCGCCCAATGCCTGATATAGCTGAACGTAATTTTGCATCTCAGCGTTCCACGCCGACGCCAACGCCAGCTCCGAAGTAAAGAATTGTTGCTGGGTTACAAGCACTTCTAGGAAGCTGGTGACTCCTCCGTTGTACCGGACATTCGCGAGGCGGGCGGTCTCCTGGTACGTGTTCGTCTGCTCTTCGATCTTCAACCGAAAGAGTCGCGACTGGTTATAACCGACCAGACTGTTGGCTACATCGCCGAAGGAGTTCAACACCGTCTGTTTGTAGACTAACTCCGCCTCAGTGCGCTGAGCCCAGGCGAGATGGTAGGAACTCGTGATCGCGCCACCGGCGTACAGTGGCTGCAGCACCTCTCCAGCCACCGACCAGACCGTCGCTGGCCCCTGCAGGAAGCTGGTCAGAGCAGTGCTCGCCGCCCCGAACTGGCCCGTCAACGATATCTGCGGGAAGAAGGCCGCCTTGGCCACCCCCACGTTGGCATTCGCCGCAACCAACGCCTCTTCACTCTCCCGGACATCCGGGCGGCGTTGGAGCAGGGCCGAAGGCAGCCCTATAGGCACAGTAGCCAGATGCGGTTGATCGACCAAGGGGAGACCACGGGCAATCGGTCCCGGATTGCGTCCCAGCAAAACGCTGATCTGATTCTCTGTCTGAGCGATCGACTGCCGGCTGCTGATCACCTGAGCTTGAGCTTGTTGCAACAGCAGGTCCGCTTGGTACACGTCTGTAATCGAGGCATCGCCACCCTTATATCTGATGGTGTTCAAATTCAGGATGTCATTGTCGGCTTCAACGGTCTTCAGTGAATAGTCCAGCTGGTCGTCAAACTGGCGCAGCTGGAAGTAGGCAACCGCCACGTCGGAGATCAGAGTTGTCTGGACGACAGACCGTGCATATTCGCTCCCGAGCAACTGTGCACGCGCGGCCTCGGTAGCACGGCGATACTTCCCCCAGAAGTCCAAAATGTAGTTAAGCTGAATACCAACCGAGTCTATAGTCGGTCCATTAAGAGCAAGCGAGTTGTGTTGATAATCGACTCCGGCTGCACCGGAGACGCTGGGCAGTTGGTTGGCGCGCGTGATCCCCACCACTGCCTCGGCTTGCAGAATGCGTGAGGCCGCG
>Ga0210398_10004310_pt1 | contig 13388 bp, 17 predicted proteins | sample IncBWC4OmetaG_FD_161047 | JGI IMG/M metagenome (GOLD analysis project Ga0210398, IMG submission 161047) | Forest soil microbial communities from Barre Woods Harvard Forest LTER site, Petersham, Massachusetts, United States - Inc-BW-C-4-O | ecosystem: Environmental > Terrestrial > Soil >... | reverse complement strand
TGAGCTATGGTCTGGGATGGGGACTCTACTAGACTCTCTATGGCCGGGCGTTCTTTAAAGAGGGACATGACGAAGGCTGGCGGCATTACGCGGTCTGCTTCGACAAGCCGGGCACCTGAATCCTGATCATGACCAACAGCTCCAACGGCGAAGGGATCTACAAGGATCTGCTCGAAACCCTGCTCGAAAACACTTTCACGCCAATCGAGTGGGAGCAGTTCACACCTTACAACCAACTGCCACCCCGTCCACCATTGAAGCAGCATAAGGGAATCGCGGTCGACCCCAAACTCCTGGACAAACTTGTCGGGCGGTACGAATTCAATCCCGACACAATGCTGACCATCACCCGGGAAGGGAACCGGCTTTTTGTGCAGGAAAATGCCGAGCCGAGGCAGGAATTGGGCGCAGAAAGCGAAACGCGGTTTTTCTCCAGAACCGCTGACGACGAGTACACCTTCGAATTCGACAGTGAAGGCCACGTAACCAGAATGGTGCTGCACACCGACGGCAAAGATCTGCCGATCAAGCGCATCAACTGACGCCGTCGCTCCGGCTCATGTAAAATGGTCTTGCTACCCGGCGAGTAGAGAGTGGCGCTCAACGCGCCCCAACTGCAGTCGAAGCCGCTCCTCAGGAGCGTGGGCTGGAGACATGTGCATCTCGCGCTGCCGCGCCCATCCGCTTCGGCCTTGCGTTTTACTCCCAGCCATGTAGACATTGGTACCGCAGCAGCCTGCGGAAAGAATCGCTTGGGTTCAGGAGAGAAGAATGGCCAAAATCGCAAAGACCGCAGACCGCAAGAAAATCATGGACACTACCAAAAGCACGGATTGCCCGAAGTGCGGCAAACCTACCCGCGTCGTCAAGCGCGTAAAAGATCGCGAGCGCGATATCGCCGGTGGCATGTACATCTCGTGCTCGGCGTGTGAGTTTTACGAGAAGCTGTAGCCCGTTATGCGGCGTATTAGCAGAGCGCGGAACTCCCGCGCTCTTGCTGTCTGCGTGTTCATTGCTTGGGCAACAGCGCAGGGAACGTCCAGCCCTTGACCGGCGTTGGAATCAGGCTTTGGCGGCAGGTTCTGCAACTGCGGCGTCTATTTCCGCTTGGATCTGCCTGCTGATCCGTTTCTTCCACCCGTCGTCCCACACGCTTCGTTTTCGCATATAGTGCTCCATCTGGGCCAGCGGGTCCTTGGCCGATTCCATTGTGCAATCGATCAACGTTGGTCCCGAGTCGTTTCGCGCCCGATGCAGGGACTCCTGCGCCACCCGCCAGACAGCGACCACGTCCCTTCCATCCACGATGATGCCGGGAAAACCGTAGTCGCGGGCCATGAAGCTGAAGTCGTCCAGATGCTCATTCTGTGGTCCGCTACAAGCCGGATCAGATGCGCGGCTCTTGATCACGTACAGGATAGGCAACTTGTGGGTGCCGGCGAACTTCAACGCCTCGCCCCAGCGATCGAGTGCGGGCGACTCCTCAGTGCAAAGAGCAATCACTACGTTCCCCTTGCGCTCAACCTTATGCACCAGCGCCACGCCAGTTCCCAGGTTGAAGGGATCGTTCGAAAGCGAAGCCGGCGTGACCACGGCCCCTAATCCAGAACCGCAGGAATTATTCGTATCTCCTTGCGCCAGCGAATTCTGTAGAGGTGCAGCGGCGCCGACACGCGCTGCGAGATTTGCGCCTGAGGCGGTGATTGTATCCTCTGCCCTAAGTCTAAAAGTCGTAGCCACCACGACTGCTTCGTGCCCTATCGCAAAATCATAATTCGCAGATGGCAATTGGCGCTGCACATACTCCGCCACCATCCGGCACTTCAGCAGAGCAAAGTAAAGCTGACGTAGAACTTCTCCGTTGGAAGGAGACGTGCCATTCCCATTCGCCAGTTTGGCTGGCGCGGCCGCTGTTGATGGCTTACTGACGGTTTTCTTGCGCGGTGAAGCATCAGAGCGTTTCCTGGTGGGTGTTGCCATTCACTTGGTCCCCGGGAGAATCGTCATTGTATCGTAGCCGAACACCGCGGAACGAAAATGCGCGGCGAGGTTCTCCGCTGCGCTACGACAAGCGGCTCAGAACACGTCAAGTCGCACGAGTTTGCGCTCTTCGTGAATAAGGTATGAACAGTTTTCAACAGAAATGTGTATAAGGCTGTGGAAAAGGCAGGCGCATACGTCCTAAGTTGCACGGATTCAAAATTTCTGACACTGTGCACCGAACCAAGTGCGGATTGCGGCGTGGCCCATCCTGTCCAAGCAAATTGAAAGATCGATCTGCCAGTTCGAGCGCCCCGGCCCGTGCTAGTCTGACGCGGTGAAATCGCGGCTCGACAAATTACTTTTTCAGCGCGGTCTGGCGCCTTCACGCGAACGGGCTCAGGCGCTAATTCTCGCCGGACGGGTGCTGGTCAACGAGCAGAAAGTGGCCAAGGCCGGGGCTGCGGTCGCTGATGACGTTTCCATTCGTATTCTCGGCGACGATCCCCCTTACGTCAGCCGCGGAGGATTGAAACTGGCGCGGGCACTGGAGCATTGGCGCATCGACGTCACCGGTAAGGCTTGCCTTGACGTTGGTGCGTCTACCGGCGGATTCACCGATTGCCTGCTGCAGCATGGCGCCGCCCGGGTGATCGCCATCGACACCGGCTATGGACAAATGGACACCAGATTGCGCGACGACCCCCGGGTACGGCTGCTGGAGAAAACGAATGCACGTTACCTTACGCCCGAGCAGCTCTGGCCGAGCGGCGAGCGCGAAGTGATTGCCTTACTGGTCATGGACGTCGCGTTCATCTCTGCTACACTCGTTCTCCCCGCGGTTGTGGGCTGTGCAGGCACGGCGGCGGCATTTGAACTGGTGGTCCTGGTGAAGCCGCAATTTGAAGTTGGCCGTCAGCAGGTTGGCAAGGGCGGCATTGTGCGCGATCCGGTGGCGCAGCAGGCGGCAGTGGACAAAGTCACCGCGACGGTTGTCGAACTCGGAGGTTCCCAGGTTGAAGACATCGAATCTCCAATCCTGGGCACGGAAGGCAACCGGGAGTTTCTGCTGCATGCCCGCTTTGCTTGACTTGCAGCCGCCAGACGGGCGGTCGCGGTACACTGGACACTTCTCCATCAAATGACATGAAGTCTGCCGCGATCATCTCCAAACCTTCAAAGCCTGAACTGGCCGGCATTTTGCCCGACTTGCTGGCCTGGTTTCGCAAGCGCGGATACACCCTTTATCTCGATCAGGAAACCGCTCAATACACTGCCGGCGAGGAAGTAGTTTCGCGTACCGCCATGGGCGCGAAACATCCGAATTTTGCACTGGTGCTGGGAGGCGACGGCACGTTGCTTGCGGCGGCGCGCGCCCTGGCTCACGAAGACGTCCCGATTTTGGGGGTCAATCTGGGCTCGCTTGGATTCCTTACCGAAGTGCCTCTCAGCGAGATGTACATCACGCTTGAGGCCGCAGTTGCCGGCCAATGTCCGGTGGAGAACCGCGCCGTTCTCGACTGCACCTTGTTCCGCGGCAGCCAGGAACTGGCTCACCACTTCGCACTCAACGACGTAGTGGTCAATAAAAGCGCCATCTCCCGGCTGATGGATTTCGATCTTCTCATCGACGGCATTTTCGTTTTCAGTTACAAAGCCGACGGTGTGATCATCGCCACGCCCACCGGTTCGACTGCTTATTCGCTGGCGGCCGGAGGCCCGGTCCTCATGCCGTCCGTCGAATCGTTTGTTGTAACTCCGGTATGTCCTCACTCGCTTACCCACCGTCCTCTGGTGGTGACCGATAAGGCTCAGATTGAATTGCGGGTTGAGACCAGTGTCGAAGATGCCTTCCTCAGCATCGACGGCCAGATCGGCACGCCGGTCAAGCAGGGTGACCGGATTCTATGTCGTCGGGCCGAGCATACCGTCCAGCTGATGCGAGTCCGGCGAACGTTTTTTGACGCGCTGCGCAACAAGTTGAAGTGGGGACAACGGTAGATCCCGCCAGCAGGTCCGGCAATTCAAGCTAACAACGTGGGTGGAATGATAAAAAGGCGCGGCCATGAGACCGCGCCCTTGGTTATTCGCTAGCGGACTTTACACTTTCCTGCAGCCAGGAGCGTGCTTCCATCTCGCACTTCTTGGAGCAGAACGTGTGTCCCTCACGAGCCCGGCTTGTGCTTTTGAGGTACTGGGAATAACACCAGAGGCAGACCGCAGCGGAAGTGGCGGCATCAGATCGGTTTGGTTGCATGGGCTCTCCAGTGGAAAGCGAGCATAGGACAACTCGAGGCTAAACGCAATCGGCAAAATCGCGGTACCTAAACAGTTACGATTGCTGGAACGGAAGTGGCTGGGCTATAGCCGCTCAGGTGCCAAAAGGTCGGCAATCGATTCCCGCTTTCGTATCAGCCGCGACGTGGCGCCATCCACCAGCACTTCCGCTGGCCGCCGGCGGGTATTGTAGTTCGACGCCAGCACCATGCCGTATGCCCCAGTGTCCAGGACGGCGAGCAACTCTCCTTCTTGCTCGCTTTGAATCACGCGGTCGCGAGCAAAGAAATCGCCGGTCTCGCATACCGGGCCGACTACATCAACTTTCTCGGTTGTCGCAGATCCTTTGCGCAAAACCAGGGGCACGATTTCGTGATAGGCATCATAAAGCGATGGCCGCAGCAAGTCGTTCATGGCGGCATCTACCACTACAAATTGTTTCCCATTGTTCCGCTTGCGGTAAAGAACTCGCGTCAGCAAAACGCCCGCCGGTCCAATAATGGCCCGTCCGGGTTCCAGCAGCAGATGTGCCCCCAGTCCCTTGAGCGGGCCGCGCAAGGCTTTGGCGTATTGTTGGACCTGCCCCGAGAACTCCCCATCCGGACTCTGTTGGTAGGAGATGCCCAGTCCTCCCCCCGCGTCTACGTAGCGAATATCGAACCTTTCCGCTCGCAACGCCACTACCAGCGAGGCAACGCGCTCCATGGTCTCGCGGAATGGGTCTACCTCGGCGATCTGCGAGCCGATGTGCACGCTGACACCGGCAGGCGTTAGATAGCGTTCTCTGGCACCGTGACGGTAAAGCTCGGGGGCATCGCGCCAGGGAATGCCGAACTTATGCTTGTGCAGGCCTGTCGAGATGTAAGGATGAGTCTTGGCCGCGACCTGCGGGTTCACCCGTATGGCAAACCGCGCGAGTTTGCGATGATGTGCGGCCCGTGACGCCAACAGTTTAAGTTCGCTGCTGCTTTCCACGTTGAACATGAGGATATCGGCTTGCAAGGCTTGGTCGATCTCCTCTGCCATCTTGCCAACGCCCGAGAACACTACCTTCAGCGCGGCTTTCGGAGCAACAGCCATGACGCGCTGCAATTCTCCGCCCGAGACAATGTCGAATCCTGCGCCCAACCGCGCCAGCATCCGGACGAGCGATAGATTTGAATTCGCCTTGATGGAATAGCAAATCGTATGCTCACACCCGCGAAATGCCCGATCGAACTCCCGGTATCGTTCCCGGATGGTTGAAGCCGAATAGACATAGAGTGGAGTTCCGTATCGCTTCGCTAAACGGGCCAACGAAACATCATCAACATGCAACTCGCGATCAGACTTGCTGAGGGATGGCCTTTCGCGACGGTAAGTAAAGCCCGGCGGCCGTTCTGCTGGACGATTGCTTTTCACTTCTTCGCTTTCGCTTCGGGGGCTTTCACCTCAGGGGGCGACGGTCCTTTCACCTTCAGAGCGACGATCGTCTGGTCGTCGAAGGCTTCCACGCCCTCGGCATGCCTGGACACCGCAGTGAACGTTGCGTCCACTAACTCTTCGGCGCTGCGATGCGCGTTTTCGCGAGCGATCTTCTCCAACCGGTGGCGCCCGAACATCTCGCCCTTGGAACTGGTGGCATCCAGAATGCCATCGCTGAGGAACAGGAAGACGTCGCCACGTCGGGCGCGCAGGTTGATTTCGTCATAAGTCGCGTTGGGGAAGAGTCCGATGGGAAGGCCGGTCGCCTGGATCTCTTCCAGCTTGCCATCATGCAGATAGAGCGGCCGGGGCAATCCTGAATTGGCCAGTTGCAGCAGTTGCTGATTATCGTCCCAGATGGCATAGATCATGGACACGTACTGGCCCTCAATGGGCCGCTCCGAAAGCGAGAGATTTATGGCTTCGAGCATTCCCGCCGCGCTGGGCTCTTCGTTGGCATGCGACCGCGCGATACCGCTGACCAGCGCCGCGTAAATTGCAGCCGGCGCTCCCTTGCCGCTGACATCCCCGACTGCGATGCCCGTAACGCCATGTCCGCTGTACTTCAGGAAGTCGTAGAGGTCGCCGCCGATTTGGCGCGCGGGAGCAAAGCGCGACGCCACCTCCGCATTTTTGAACACCGGCAGCTTCTGGGGTAGCAGGCGAAATTGCAACTCTCGCGCCAATGCCAGGTCCTGCTCAAGTTTTTTCTCCTGACGCGCTATGCGCTCATACAGGGTGGCATTCTCGATTGCGATCGCCATCTGCGCCGCCATGGTAGTCATGATGCGAACGTGGTCTTCGTTGAAGTAGTTCCGCCGCGTGTGTTCGATATCGAGGACGCCAATGACCTTGTCCTTGTAGATCAATGGAATGCATAGCTCGGAGCGCGTCTCGGGGTTCGCCTTGATGTAGCGTGGGTCCTTGCTTACGTCCGGAACCAGTACAGCCTGGCCATGCTCGGCAGCATAGCCGACCAAGCCGACGCCCAACGGGATTTCGTGCTTGAGCTGCACATTCTCTTTGAAGCGCAGCGAGAAGCGATGCTGCAGCACCGTGCCGGTAGGATCGAGCAGCAGGATGGAGAACATCTGGTAGTCGATAATGCGGGTGAGCAGGTCAGCAATCCGTTGCAGCAGTTGATCAACATTCAGAATCGAAGTGAGCTCGCGACTGATCTCGGTCAGCAAAGTGAGCTGCCGCGCCTGCCGTGCTACCCGCGTGTACAAGCGCGCGTTTTCGATCCCGATTGCGATGCGGGATGCAAACAGCGTCAGCAAGCGTTTATGTTCTTCATTAAACGCACCAGGCTGGTCGGCTTCCACGTCGATCACGCCGATCACTTTGTTCTTGGCGATCAGCGGCACGGCCAGCTCAGAACGCACGCCGGGCGCGGAGTTGATGAAGTTTTCCTCCGCCGCAACATCATTGACCAGCACGGCTTCTCGCCGCAATACTGCCTGTCCGGTAACTCCCTGACCAACTTTAATTCGGATACGCTCGGCCACCTCGGGCGGATGACCCACCTGGAAACGGACCCGCAACTCATGGGTTTTCTCGTTCAGCAGCAGGATGGCAAAAATTTCGTAGTCGATAACCTGCTTCAGCATCTCAGCCACGCGCTGCAGCAGAGTATTTAAGTCGAGCGTCGTATTGACCGCCTCGGCAACCTCAAGCAGATAAGAATCGAGCGTCGCAGGAGTTGCAGGCTGTGGGATGGAGGGTGACATTAAACCGGAACTCTTGTCCTTCATCATAGCAGCCGTTTTCGCAGAGCCAGGCTCGGGATGCGGGTCTTGCGGGAGCATGAAGGCTGCTCCAAATTGCATCGCCATACCACCGGCAATGCAGCATGGTATCACCGCCGGCGGTGGGCACAAGAGTGCCGAGTTGCGGGCCGCTTACGCACCCACTAGAATTCCTTTCTGCCAAAGGAGAGAGAGAGTCATGCCTCTACCTGAGTTCAAGCAACTAGTGGACGAAGCGAAATCGCAGATCAGAGAGATTAATCCTGATGAGCTGAAACAGATGCAACAATCGGGTGAGGATTTCACTCTGATTGACGTGCGTGAGCGCGACGAGCAACAGAAGGGAACAATTCCCGGTGCGGTTGCCATGCCGCGTGGAATTTTGGAAGTAAACATCGACCAGATCACCACCGATAAGGATCGCAAACTGGTTCTATATTGCGGCGGAGGCAGCCGTTCGGCGCTCGCCGCCCTCAATCTTAAGAAGATGGGTTTCAGCAAGGTAATCTCGCTATCGGGCGGTTATCGCGGCTGGCATGAGTCGAAAACCCGTTGATCCTTCCTGGAATCCAAAATCGTACGAGGGCCTCATGAATCTGCAAGGCAACAAGCTTACCTGGCTGGGACACGCAACTTTTCGTATTGAGACTCGAGACGGCGCGACCATCTACATCGATCCGTGGCTGAGCAATCCGCTATGCCCTGAAGATGAGAAGCAGGTGAAGAAGTGCGACCTCATGATCTGCACCCACGGCCATGGCGACCACATTGGAGACGCAGTGCGTATTGCCAAAGATCTGAATCCCATGGTGGTCGGAATTTTCGAGCTTTGCGCCTGGCTGCAGAAAAAGGGCGCCAAGCAGACTTCCCCCATGAACAAGGGAGGCACGCAGACGCTCCGCGGCGTTAAGATCACCATGACCCACGCAGTACACTCGTGCGGTATCGAGGATGACGATGGCAGCATGGTGTATGGCGGCGAGGCCTGCGGTTACGTGCTGGAGCTGCCTGGCGGCGTCAGGCTCTATCACGCAGGTGACACGGCCGTATTCAGCGATATGCAAATCATTCACCAGCTCTACGCGCCCGAGATCGCGATGCTGCCCATCGGCGACCATTACACCATGGGGCCGCGCGAGGCTGCCCACGCTTGCATGCTGCTGCAGCCGAAGACGGTCATCCCCATGCACTTCGGAACGTTTCCGTTGCTTACCGGCCGGCCCGGCGAACTGAAAAAACTGCTTGGCCCCGGGGGCCCGGAAATCCTGGAGATGAAACCCGGGCAGACGCTGGGCGACGAATAGTCGTTTTCACCATGAAGACACGGAGAACACCGAGGGTTATCCGCAGCCGTGTCGTGACCGGTCTTGTAACTCACTCAGAAATCCGAGGAGCAACTACATGGAAAGTTTCACCGACGAACATGTTGAGAATTATCTCTATGCGATGCTTCCGCCGCGCGAGCCCGTGCTGCAGGAGATCGAGCGCCAGGCCAAGGAGCGCGATATTCCCATCGTCGGTCCTGCGGTCGCCCGGCTCTTCTACCAATACGCCAGGCTGATCAACGCGAAGATCGTGTTCGAAATGGGCTCGGCCGTTGGCTACTCCACGATTTGGTGGGCGAAAGCGGTGGGCGAGGGCGGCAAGGTGCACTACACCGATGGCAGCCGCAAGAATGCCGACGAAGCTCGCCGCTACTTCGCTCAGGCAGGCGTAGCTGACCGCATCGAAGTCCACGTTGGCGATGCGCTGGAAGTGCTTTCCGAACGCAAGGAGCAATTCGACATTCTCTTCTGCGATGTCGACAAGCACGACTATCCGCGCGTTTTTCACATGGCAGCAGCGCGCGTGCGCAAGGCCGGACTCTTCATCATCGACAATACATTGTGGAGCGGCAAGGTGGTGTATGCAGCGGGCAATCCCAAGCTGCCGAAGCCTGAGCCCGACAGAGTCACCGAAGGCGTCGTGGAACTGAACCGCCTGCTCTACTCATCGCCCGACTGGTACACGACAATCATTCCGCTGCGCGATGGCGTTGCCGTGGCGATGAGGCTGTAGGCGGATGTCCGACGCCGCACAAGCCGACATTCTCGCCATCGCCGCGCACCGTGACGATGTGGAGCAGACCTGCGGCGGCACGCTGCTCAAGATGGCCGAGCGCGGTTACCGCACCGCGATCCTCGATCTGACGCAGGGCGAGATGGGTACGCGTGGAACGGTTGAGGACCGCGCGCGCGAAGCAACCGAAGCTTCCCAGATCCTCAAAGCGGGCTGGCGGCAGGCGCTGGATATCCCAGACGGCCGTGTCGAGAACACTTACGATAACCGGCTCAAAGTCGCGCGTGTTATCCGCCTGCTGCGCCCGCGAGTGCTGATTCTTCCTTATTGGCAGGCGCGCCATCCCGATCATGCCACGGCGTCAGTGCTCGGATATGAGGCGACATTCCTTGCGGGGTTGGCCAAGCTCGACCTGGGTGCTCCGCCCCATCGTCCGTTCAAAATTATTTACGCCAGCCTCTATGCCGACGTCCGGCCGACATTTGTGGTCGATATTTCGGCGCAATTCGAGACGCGCTTTGCCGCATTGATGGCCTACCGCTCGCAGTATGAGGACCAATCGGCGGGCAGCGGCCTATTCCCGCGCCAGGCGGAAATCCGGGAACGCCTCGCCGCCATGGCCGGCTACTACGGCCTGCTCGCGGGCGTGAAGTACGCTGAGCCCTTCGTGCAGAAGGAAGTGGGACAGGTCGAGGACTTGCTCGCGGTGCCGGTGCAATCGGTCTAAAAGACCGCGTTAATGTGATATCATGATATCAACACCTCTGGAGGCGCGCATGGCGCAATTGGTTGTTCGCAATATCGAGAGCCAAGTCAAGCTTCGGCTGCGACGGCGCGCTGCCGAGAACGGCCGCAGCATGGAGGAGGAAGTACGGGAAATTCTTCGCAATGCGGCAAATGAAGAGCAAAGTTCGGCGGGTGGATTGGGCACGGAGATTTCCGCATTGTTCGCCAAGGGAGGTTTGCGCTCTGATATTCCGGAGTTGCGCGGACGCACGATCAACCCCGCGAAATTCGAGGAATGATCATTCTGGACACCAACGTGCTTTCCGCGCTGATGCGCCATGCCCCCGATGACGAGGTTATAGACTGGCTCGACCACCAACCCCGAACCTCTATCTGGACGACCTCCATTACAGTTCTTGAAGTCCACTTCGGACTCCAGATCATGGCAGCCGGGAAGCGGCGAACGTTGCTGGCGCAATCATTCGAAGCCCTTCTCGACAAACTCGACCACCGGGTTGCAGTTCTTGACGTTGAGGCGGCGCGGCAGGCTGGTGATCTAATGGCGTCGCGCCAAAAGCAAGGGCGCCCTGGCGATTTGCGAGATACTATGATTGCCGGTATCGCGCTGTCGCGGCACGCCGTTATCGCAACCCGCAATAAAGCGCACTTCGAGGACGCAGGCGTACCGCTGATCAACCCGTGGAGCACCGATCTACGATAGCCCGCGCGTCAACTGCCGTCTTATAAGTCGTATCAAGCTAACTCGAAGCGAAGGCCTTGAATTGATCCAACTCACTTCTTTCTCTCCACCAGATAATGTGCGATCTCCCGTAGAGTTGCGGCGCTTTCGCCAAAATCATCCAGAGCCGCGATAGCTTTCGCTACAAGTTCGTCCGCCTGCTTCAACGAGGCGTCGATTCCGAACAGCGCAGGATATGTCGCCTTCTCGGTAGCATTGTCTTTGCCGGCCGTCTTGCCGAGTTGCTCCGAAGTCTGCGTCACGTCGAGCACGTCATCGACGATCTGAAACGCCAGCCCGATGTTCTGACCAAACGCTCGCAGGCTCTGAATCTGCGTTGCGCCCGCTCCTGCGTACATGCCTCCGCTGACGACGCTTGCAGTCAGCAGAGCGCCGGTCTTCGAGCGATGAATGTATTCCAGCGTCTTCGCTTCGGGGCGGGTGTGTTCGGCTTCCAGGTCCATCACCTGACCGCCAATCATGCCGTCAATAGTTCCAGTAGCATGCGCGACTTCGCCGATGATGGCCACGCGTGCCTTGGGCCGACACTGTAGCTTCGCCATCACTTCGTACGCGTAAGTTTGCAGGGCATCACCGGCCAGGATGGCAGTGGCTTCGCCGAAAGCTTTGTGGCAAGTAGGAAGACCACGGCGCAGATCGTCGTTGTCCAGCGCGGGCAGGTCGTCGTGAATCAGAGAGTAGGTGTGCAGCATCTCCAGCGCCGCTCCCAGTTCCTCAATGCCGGTGGGAACGCAGCCTTCTACCATTTGCCCAGCCTCCATGCACAGGATAGGCCGCAGCCGCTTGCCTCCTGCAAACACGCTGTGCCGCATGGCCTGGTGAATGGAGGAGGGATATTGCGTCGCGGGCGGAAGAAGCCGCTCTAATGTCTTGTCGACGATGCTACGAGCTTGTTGCAGAGTGTCTTTCAGCATGAAGAAGGAAGTATAACAACGGCGCGGGAGACGATGCCGCGCCTCCGAGTGGGACTCGGCTCATTGCGCACTGTGGGCCGGTTGCGAAAGGGAGAACCGCAGGTCCATACGGTGCGCTATTCTGGCGAATGACAAAGGTGCGGATGAGGGATGATGCGAGCGTCGGTCTGCTTTGGACGCCCGCACCAGATCAGGCTAGGCTGCGGCTGAACGCGAACGGCTGAGGACGACGTATCGTTCCGACGCCAGCAGGATGCCGGGCACGTCGGCGGCGTAGCAACAGTCGACCGCGCCCGCCGCCAGAGCCTCAGACCACATGCGGTCGTCTGCCAACCGGTGAACACAGACAAATGCAGTTGATGGAAATTTCCGGCACAAGTCGTTCAGTTCGGTCAGGCTAAGCAGTTCCAAGTCCACTACCGCGAACGGAGAATGAAACCGGGTCACCGCCGACTTTAGTTCTTCGCATGACTGCGCAGTCACGAGATTGCGAAATTGTTTATTGAGTGATGCAGCCAGACGCTCGGCCAGTACCGCGTCGTGGTGAGCGAGAACAACATTGATGGGCCGCATGATGAACCTCTTTGAGATGGTAGATGGATGGCTGCAAGCCGTCCGTTAAGCAATTTGGTTTAACTGTTGAACCAAGTCGCACCATGCCGGTACGAGAGCATCATCTTATCGAGCGGGCCGGCGCTACTTTGGGGCGTCGGGCTGAGCTGTGGTTTCGAACGCTTCCGGCTGAAGCTTGCCATTGCGCTTCAGCAGGATTTCCACTTTGCCTTCGGCTTCTTCCAGTTCCTTCCGGCAGGAACCGGAAAGTTTCATTCCCTCGTCAAAGAGCTCAAGCGCATGGTCGAGCGAGACATCGCCCTTTTCCAATTCCGCCACGATTTTTTCCAGTCGCTCCAGACACTCTTCAAACTTGGGCAAGTACTAACTCCTGACGTTGATTTTAGTGCAAATTGCGTCCAATGAATGTGAAAATTCGCTGCCGAAAAAATGTCTGCGATATGCGATAAAGGGTGGAAGCGCACGACGTTAGCTGTGCAGAATGCCCGTAATCTCAGAGGGGCTTTAGCTCTCGCCAGCCTTGGATGGAGCCATTCCGCTAGCGTCCAGACCCTCTTCGCGATACGTCAAACCTACACTGCCGCCCGTTTGCTGGTACCGCCCAAAGCTTCCAGCACATCCACGGCACAAGAGTAGCGTCCGAAGGGAGCGCTGATCTGCGCGCCTTGTACGATGTCTTTGGCGGCGGCCAGCATGTCGCGCGCGATTGCCACGCCTTCAGCGCGTGCGGCGTCGGCAGTCGTCGCCTTTGCCATGCGAGCGAAGATTTCGTCGGGAATCGAGACCCGCAGCTCATTCTTCATGAACTCAGCGTTGCGCGTACTGGTGAGGGGCCAGATGCCGGCGACCACCGGAACCCGGCAGTGTTCGATCCGGCGCATGAATTCT
>Ga0210398_10004309_pt1 | contig 13391 bp, 7 predicted proteins | sample IncBWC4OmetaG_FD_161047 | JGI IMG/M metagenome (GOLD analysis project Ga0210398, IMG submission 161047) | Forest soil microbial communities from Barre Woods Harvard Forest LTER site, Petersham, Massachusetts, United States - Inc-BW-C-4-O | ecosystem: Environmental > Terrestrial > Soil >... | reverse complement strand
GACCGAGAACGAGGCCCTCGTACGGACGCGTATTTGCCAGTATCGCCAGCCCGAAGCCGAAAACGATCGCTGGAGCGCGAGCCGGACGCCGCATCAATCGCGCCATCGCTCCGACCAGGAGCGCACCGCCAATGGCGGCCAGCGTCCCACCCCAATAGCTGTCCCAGTAGCTGCCGGTGAGTTGAAGAGCAGTCAGAAGTCCGCCGGCGATCGCCCATTCAGGCGGCAACCAGGCCCAAAGCACCCAAGTGATGAGCCCGCAAAGAACGGCCATGCTGATCCACACGGTGACCCAAGGCGCGTGAAATACCACTTGTCCGACGGCCAGCATCAGACCCATGCCAGGAGGATATTTCGAGGCGTATGTAGGGCGCGATAGTTCATGCAACGTCTCAAAATGGATCCACATGGGATGAGTCGGATTAGTGAGGCGTCCATGCGAAAAGGTATCTGCTGCAAGCAGATAACTGAATTCATCTGGGATGGCGGGTCTTGGCGGCGGGATGACGGTCAGTAGCAGCAGCCGCAGACCAAAAGCGGTCATGCCGACAAACGTCGACGCGATTACGGCATGGCGCGTTAGTAGTGTGACTGCTCTCTTGAGAGATCCCATGAAACTAATCGAGCGGCGTGCGCCGAACTACCGCACTGTATATTGGCCCCCGAACTCGCAGGCAACATTCAGGACTGAACGCTCATTTTTTCTTCCATCTCGGCACGTAATCAGGCATAATCCCGCCGCAAAAGCAGGTTGAACCTGATTTCATGGGCGGAGACACGTCTTCGCAAGATTTTGTAAATTTTACCGTCCGGCCAACCAGCCACCTGATTTTTAGGCAATCGCAGTTTGAGGAGTTTGTATGAGCTTCAGGTTTGCAGACCCCCGTCACACAGTGAATAAGTTCGCGCGACCGGGAAATGCCTTGTGGATGCTGGTCGCAGCATTGTGGCTCGGCCTCCTGCCGGGATCCTCGTCGGCAAACGCGCTCGATCCGACTCAATCGACGGTGGCCCAAAGCGGCGACTTCGTTCGAATTCCCGGGCACGTGCTGCCCGCGCTATCGAAGGCGAGCATTGTTCCGTCGAATCCGAAGAGCGAGAGCGAATCTGTCACCCTGACGATTGTCCTGAAGCGCGACCATCAGGCGCAGTTCGAACGGTATCTGCACGACGTTTACGATCCGCATTCGAAAGTCTTCCACAAATTTCTGACCCAGTCGGAGATCGCAAGCCGCTTCGGTCCGTCGCAACAGGTTTACGATCAAACCCTCCAATACATGCACGCGAACGGCTTCGGACTCCTGCGTGGATCCGAAAATCGGCTGACTCTGACGATGCGCAGCACGCGCGCGAACGCCGAGCGTTTGTTCAGCATCCGTATTCACGAGTACCGCACGAAAGACCAGAAGTTTTTCGCCAACGATGCCAACCCCGCGATGCCGGCGGAGTTGGCCGCGCACATCCAGACGGTTGCGGGACTCTCAAACCTGGCCAGGCCTCGTCCGAGCGAAGAAGCGATTAAGAATAGTGCTGGCCCGGTAATATGCGGGCTCGCGGCACTCACGTGCGTCAACATTAGCGCGACGTCGCGCAACAACGTTTACAACAAGTGCGTGACCGCATTCAGAAGCATGCAGGGCGGTAACTTTGCCGGCCTGGTCAATCTTGTAAATCTCGAGTGCGCTGAACAGGGTCCTGCCCCGGGTGTTACACCCGGTCTCGAGTCGCAGGTGGACGCACTTTCATCGGCAGCGAGCTTTAGCGGTGCGGGACAGAAGATCGGCTTGCTCGAGTTCGATACATTCCAGCAAAGTGACGTGAGCGATTTTCTCAATCTGATTGGCGCGTCTTCGTCGCAGATCAATCAGCTCAGCGAAGTGAACGTTGACGGCGGCGCAACTGCCGGACCCAACCAATCCGAAGTGCTGCTCGACATTGACACAGTAATGACTATCGCGACCGGCGCGAACGTTGTCGTCTACGACGCGCCGTTCGATGGCCGCGGCAGTTTCCAAGCGTTGTTCAACCAGATGGTTGAAGACGGCGACACTGTGATCAGCAACAGTTGGGCGTACTGCGAGGATCAGACGACTCTGGCGGATGTACAGGGAATCGACACAATTTTTCAGAATGCGGAAGCCGGTGGCATCAGCATCTTCAATGGCAGCGGCGACACCAGCAGCACGTGTCTTGATGGCAGCGCGAATACCGTATCGGTTCCGGCTGATTCTCCCCATGCTACCGCCGTAGGCGGTTCGTCGCTCGACACCGGCCCGGGATTCACCTACCTGAGCGAGACCTGGTGGGACGGCACTAACGACTCACCGCCAACGGGACAGGGTGGTTTCGGTGTCAGCAAGTTTTTCGCGGTTCCGACGTACCAGACTGGCCTCGCCACCGGCGGCAGATCGGTGCCGGACGTGGTCGCGAATGCCGACCCGGCCAAGGGCGTGATGATTTGCCAGGCGAGCGCCGGTGGATGTCCGAGCGGGTTGCTCTACGGAGGCACCAGTTACTCAGCGCCGGAGTGGGCCGGATTCGTCGCGGTGTTGAACCAGGCACTGGGCAGCAACCTGGGCAATTTGAATACACAGCTCTACGCAAAGTCGAGTACTTTCCACGATGCGGCGTCGATGGGTAGCGATTTCGCGCATGTTGGATTGGGATCGCCGAACCTCGATGCGCTTTTTCTAGCGCTAAGCGGAACGTCCGTCGGCGAGGCAAGTGCCGGGGTCTCAACAGTGACTCCCTACGTCCCCATCGCGTCGTCGTACGTCGTAGCGGGGCCGTCGGGAGTCTTCGCGGACGGCACCACGACCGGCAACATAGTCGTCCAGTTGCTTGACGCCAACGGCAACAGCGTGAACGGGAAGACGGTCTCGTTGAGCGCTCAGAACGGCAGCCCAACGATAACCCCGTCGAACATCGTCACCAATTCATCTGGCCAAGCGGTATTTTCGCTCAAGGATGCCACCATCGAGACTCCAACTATCACTGCGACCGACACCAGCGACGGCGTGCAACTGACATCGAAGCCGATGCTTCCGTTCGTCGCACTGCCCGCTGCGAGCGGGGGTATCAATGCCAGTCCGGCCAGTGTTCTTAACGACGGCATGACCGCGAGCACCATCACCGTAACGTTGCAGGACAAGAACGGGCACGGCACACCCGGCAAGCTCGTCAACATCCAGCAAACCGGTAATTCGATCATCAGCGGTCCGACGCCTCAGGTGACTGGTTCGAACGGTGAGATAGAATTCACCGCTACCGACACCGCGAGCGAGACGGTCACTTATACTGCGGTGGACGTAACCGACCAGAACCTGCCGGTTCCCGGCTCGACCGCGGTGACATTTAACGGCGATCCCAGCGCCGGCTGTGTGGTCGGCACACCGCTCGCGGCTCCGGGCTTTATCGTCACGCCGTACGCGACCGGCTTCGCGGCCGAGAACATTGGTATTTTCAGCAACGTCAATTTCGGCTGTGCGGGAGTGTCTGGCATCGCGTTCGATTCGTCCGGGAATTTGTATGCGAATGACGAAGTGAACGGCAACATCTACAAATTCCCGTCCGGCGGCGGCGTGGCGGGTCCCAGCACGCAGCTTAACAGCACCTCGCTTGGCGAAGCTCTGACCGGCTTGGTCTTCGATTCGAGCGGTCGTCTGTTCGCCAGCCGTTCAGTGACCGGCGGCAATTTCAACACCGGCGTAGTCTTGCAGATCAATCCTTCCAACGGCGACGTGATACAGACAGATTCTTCCGGATTGACCTGTAGCACCGTACTTGCGATCGACCCGTTGAGCCAGGATCTGTTTACCGACGACTCCTGTTCAGGCAGTGGTTCAGACAACGCTTCGATCTTCCGCATTTCCGATCCAAGCAGCACCACGCCAACGACCTCCGTGTACGCCACGCTTACGGGCACGCCTAACGCGACGTTAGCGTTCGCTCCGGGAGGGACGATTTACGCATGGGCGGACTCCGGTGGGGCGCCCCAGATAACTCAAGTGAGCGGCACCAATGGTCCGACCACTCCCACTGTTACTCCCTTGGCCGGACCGCAGTTGGCCTACCTCGGACTGCTGGCCGGTGGAACCGGCGACGGGACGTTTGCGATCGCTAACCCCTTCGCCAACGGTCAGACTATCGGGATCAACAATGTTGATTTGACGACTAGTCCTCCTAGTGTCGGCACTCTCTTCATGCAAAAGATTGGCGCCAACTACATGGTCTTTGGGCCCGACGGTTGTATCTACACCTCTCAACTGAACACGGTCTTCAGAATCACTGACACCAGCGGCGGCTGCTCATATGCGTCCACGCTGGCGTCGCCGACACTAGCGCTATCGCCAGTCTCGGTATCGCCGAATCCCGCGCAGGGAACGTCCCAGACCTTCAATGCTTCGCTTCACTATGCGAGCCCGCTGGCGGGGCGGCAGGTGGTGTTCAGCATCGCAGGCGCCAACGCGCAAACCGCCGCAGTGCAGACCGACGCCAACGGCAACGCGCCGTTCAGCTATGTCGCCGCGATGCCGGGGCAGGACACGATTACCGCCGCAACAGTCGTCGGCAGCAACACGATCAATTCCAATGAAGCCGTTGTGACTTGGGGAGCGGGTTCGCATGCCACCTTCCTGAGCCTCAACCAGAGTCCAAAAGGAGGCACGCCGGGACAGGCGGTCAACCTTATCGCAACGCTGACTGATGTTTCGGCGAATCCGGCTAGCGCGATTTCGGGCCAGACAGTCGATTTCTCAGTCGGCGGTCAGAACTGCAACGCATCAACCAACGCGCAAGGCGTCGCGACTTGCGGGATAACCGTCAGCGGCAACGGTCTCGAGACCGAGAGCGCAAGCTTTGCCGGCGCAGCGAGTCTGCTAGCGTCGAACGCGGCCGAGGGCTTCAACGTCGTATCCGCGGCGACCCCGACGCCGACCGCGACGCCGACCGCAACACCGACTCCGACTCTGACTGCCACTCCCACCGCGACGCCGACGCCGGTGGCTGGCAAGCTCAAGATCCGGCCGAAGAGGCTCAACTTCGGCGACGTCGAAGTCGGCTCGGACAAGGTCAAGTCGGTCAAAATCACCAATGCCGGCAAGATCAAAAAGAAAAGGGTTCCGCTACCAATTCTCATCGAGATGGAAAATGGGGCTACCAACCCGTTCAGCATCACTCAGGCTTGCGACGACGACGATCTCGGCCCGAGAGGCAAGGGCATCCCTGCCGGCAGCTGCGAGGTCTCGGTGACTTTCACGCCGACGGCGGCGCAGAAATACAGCGGGACGTTGATGATTGATACCAACCTCGAGTCGGGACCTGATAAGAGCGTCAAGCTCGAAGGCGTCGGGAAGGTGCCGAAAGTCAAAAAATGAGTCGCTTCAGCGATCCCTCGGCCTCTCGAACAAATCGGAGGCCGAGGGCGGCGCTATTCCATTTTCACCAACAGTCCGTGCGATCGCGCCGACTCGAACATCCAGCGGAAGAACATGATCGCGAATATGAAATAGACGACGTTCAATCCGAGGCCCCATTGGAAATGCGAGGCCGAAAATCCGCCATTTCCGATAGCCTGCCGCATACCTTCGAATGATTGAGTGGTCGGTAGTATCGAGGCCATCGGGCGCAGGAAGCTTGGCAGCGAGCTCAATGGGTAGAAGACGCACGACAGCGGCATCAATATACCGGCGAAGCTCCACGCCATCGCCTGTAGCTTCGTGGTAAAGCGGAAGACTAAACCGGTGACGACGATACCCATCGTAAGCGCGAACAGAGTCAGGTTCAGTATGAATGGGATCAATTTCGGCATCGTTGGAAAAATATTGTAGTGATAGAAGAGCAACGCGATCACGGATTCGACGATAAGCCCAATCAACGCCTTGACTGACGTTACAATAATCAGCCCGGTCACGTACTCCGACACACTTAGAGGTGAAGCGAACAGGCTGACCAGGTTTCGCGACCATAGCTCTTCCAGAAACCCTACTGCCATGTCGCGCTGGAAGGCATTGAAGAGCCCCCAAAGAATGACTGCACCTAACAGGCAGCTGATGACTCCGGGCTGCATGCGATCGCCGTGTCGGAGATACAGCGTGAAGAATCCCCACACCACGATGTTCACCACTGGCCAGTAGACCATGTAGGTGATGTGATTGGCGTTGTGCATCACCTCGTAGGTGTGCCGCCTGATAACTGCGTTAATTCGATACAGCTTCATCAGGCTGGCGTCCCGCGATGCGAATGAACACCTCGTCGAGCGCAGGAGCGTCGCGCTCCTCCTTGAGGACATTGCGGGTTACTTCGATCGGTGTCCCCGTCGCGACAACGCGCCCATGACTCAGGAAGATGATCCGGTTACACATGCGCTGGACTTCGTGCATGTTATGCGACGTATAAAGAATCGTCGTTCCACGACTGCGCTGTAGCTCGAGCAGAATGTCTCTGACCTGGATCGCCGCGTGAAAATCAAGGAAAGCAGTCGGTTCGTCGAGCAACAGCAACTCCGGATCGTTCAGAAACGCCTTGCATAGACCTACCCGGGTCGTCTCGCCGGAGGACAACCGTGAAATCGGTTTGTCCCTCAGACGGCCGATGCCAAATCGCTCGAGGAGTTCACTGATTTTTGCCTTAGGATTGCGAACATTGTAAATGCTCGCGAAGACCGTCAGGTTCTCGAGCACACTCAGCCGGACCGGGAACGCCATGTAGGGCGAGGTGAAATTCAATCTCTGGAGGATCTGCTCGCGATCTTTCTCGAGGCTCTTTCCGAACAGGCGGATCGTGCCCGCGTTCGGCAGAATCAACCCGAGCATAGTGTGAATGATGGTCGTTTTGCCGGCCCCATTAGGACCGACAAGACCAGCGATCTCACCTTCCTGGACGACGAATGAAACGTCGTCGACTGCGGTGAACTTGCCGTAGGTTTTTGTCAAGCGCTCGATGGTAACGAGCATCGCGCCACAGTACGCCAGCGGGGCGTCGAGGACAAACTGTTCGCAGAGTGATCTTTTTGTGCCTGAATGATACTTCGCCGCCGCACGATATCCAGAAGGTGCGTGAGATTAAATGTTCTGCAGATAACTCCAATAGGTGTGCAAATTCACCAAAATAATCACTTGAAACTCGTAGAGAAAATTCGTATGGTTCCGCACCAACTGCAAGGGAAAAATGCAGACTACGGCTGCCATCTGAATCGAGATTAACTGGAGCGAAAAAGAGGACAACCAGTGACTGCCACCTTTCCGTCGTTACCCCAAATTGACGTCGCGCGCGGCGCCCGCCTACCCCGGGTGTGTATCGCCACGTGGGAAATCGAGGGACCGTCTCGCAACGCGGGCATTGGTACCGCTTACACCAGTTTGGCCGATGCGTTGAAGCGGGCAGGCTATGACGTGACCATCCTATTCCTGCTCGGATGTCATCCCACCGACGGCAATATGATCGATTGGGTTGACTACTACCGGACAGAAAAAGGCATGCGGTTGATCCCTCTGCCGATGGCGCACGAGCCGCGAATTCACGCCGCGTGGGCCTCGAGTGTGTCGTATCACACCTATGTTTGGTTGAAGGAGCATCAGCACGATTTCGACATCATTCACTTTCCCGAATGTCAGGGACTGGGATTCTACAGCTTGCTGGCAAAGCGCCAGGGCCTCGCCTTCACTGACGTGACCTTCGTGGTAAGTGCTCATGGCCCTACATTTTGGGTAAAGGAGGGTAGCCAGGATTACATCCGCAACCTCGGCGAGCTCGAGATAGACTTCATGGAGCGAACCAGCGTCGCGGTCGCCGATTATCTTGTTAGTCCCAGTCAGTACCTTCTAAGCTGGATGCAACAGAACGGCTGGGAGCTTCCTGAACGAACCTATGTCGCGCCGTATGTTCTTCCGCGTACCGCGCAGTTGGCGGAAAACGCCGCAACGCGGCAGAAAAACAACAATGAAATTCGCGAAATCGTGTTCTTTGGACGATTAGAAATAAGAAAGGGGCTTAAACTATTCTGCGATGCCCTCGATGAACTTTGCGCCGATCGCTCGGGTCCAAAATTCGAAGTCACATTCCTTGGTAAAGAGACGCAGCTCTATGGTCGTTCGAGCATCGGCTATATCAGCGACCGGTCTAAGGCATGGTCCGTACCGTGGCACATCGTTTCGAATAAGTATCAGGGCCCAGCTATTGACTACCTTAGAGGGGCTGGAAGGCTAGCTATTATATCGTCACTCTCCGACAACTATCCTAACACTGTGTTGGAGTGCGTCGGTGCAGGAGTACCGCTGCTGGCCAGTAATGTTGGTGGGATCCCTGAAATTATCGATGCGGCCGATAGAGAAAAGGTTTGCTTTGAGCCGCGCCCGGATATCCTCGCGCATCGTATCCGCAGCGCGATTGATCACGGCGCCCCGTCGGCACGCCCGTCGACGTCATTCGGCGACACCGAGCGCAAATGGGTGAATTGGCACGCCGGACTATCCAATCGAGACAAAAGAGAGTCGCCGGTTCGCAAGCCTCGCGACGAAAGCCGGGAGTCAATCTTCCCCTTGGTGAGCGTGTGTTTTGCGTACAACGTGCGTGAGAAAGGCGCCGCTGCAACGTTAGCTTCGCTCAAGCGGCAGGACTATCCGCATTTGCAGATAATCCTTGCGGAGTGCGGAAGCGACGGTTCCTCGCCGTCAGATTCGTCGAGCAAATCAGACGGGTTCAAAGGTCACGAAGTGCGCCGGATCTCTCGCCGCGGCGCCGAACTCGGCGCGGGCAGAAATGCCGCGGCCCGCGAGGCGAAAGGCGAATACTTGTTCTTCATCGACGATCACTGTCTGTTGTTAGCGCCTAACGCTATCTCCGTTTTTGTACAGGTCGCGCAACGAGTGGACGCCGACATTCTGACTTCGGCGGTCAGCTTTTATCTAGGGTCATCGAACGGTTCGTCGGAGAATCGCCTGGAGCATTCACGCCGGCCATTTCTCGGTGGTGACGCCGCGACGGGTGCCTTCGTCAACTGCTTCGGCAGTACCAACGCGTTGGTGCGGCGTGACGCATTTGAGACCGTCGGTGGATTTAGCGATGAAGCAGTCTCAACCCTCGACGACTGGGAGTTTCTTTCCAAGGCGGCGCTCACGGACCTGCGAATCGAAACTATGCCGGAAGTCTATTTGTGGTACCGCGAAGATCAGGATCGCGACAGCCTGGTTCATTCGCTCGTTAACGGGGTTCGCAGCGCCAGGCCGTACACCGCACCCGGGCGCAAAGTATCCCCCGCTATCGAGCTGGCGCTTTCGAGAGTTATGCAATTTGGTCAAGGTTTGAAATTTGAGCGTGATGCTAACACTGGCACTCCTCTCTCACGCGGGGAACAGGGTCCAGCTGTGACCGGCTAGGACTCGCGCCATAAGATAAGCGTTTGAGAGACTCATCCGACGGCGGAACGAAAGGCCGCGCTACTTAGCTGATATGCCATCTTCGCGCGCTGTACTGGTGCTTGGGATGCATCGCAGCGGAACCAGCGCGATCGCCCGAGGCCTGCAGATGCTGGGCGTTTACCTCGGCAATCACTTCCTGGGCGCCAAGCCTGATAACCCGACGGGTTATTGGGAGGATCGGAACATCTACGAGATCAACGAACGTCTCCTGGCCGTGCTGGGACTCAAGTGGGAAGACATTGAGCTGATTGACGATGCTCGATGGCATGAGCCTGAAGTAGAGGCGTTGCTGGCCGAGGCTGTCGAATACCTTCGATCGCAATTCCTGAGTCATCCTCTCTGGGGATTCAAAGATCCGCGCACTATTCGGCTGTTGCCATTCTGGCAATCAGCGCTCCGCCGTCTCGACGTAGACGAGAGTTACCTGGTGGTGCTCAGAAACCCTCGCAGCGTCGCAAGCTCCCTATTCCAGCGACAGGGTATGATTCCGGTAACTGCGCACTTACTATGGCTCGCGTACATGGTCCCGAATCTGGGTAAGATCGCAAATCGTCCATTCGTGGTCAGCGACTACGATATGGTCATGGCCGATCCGCGACGGCAGCTTGAACGTATCGCGCAATGCCTAGGACTTCCGCTCGACCCTGCCGGCACCGAACAATTCGCCAGCGCGTTTCTCGATCCCACATTGCGTCATAGTTATTTCGACGTGTCCGACGTTGAATTGGATGCCAATCTTCCACTTCTCGCTCGGGAAGCCTTTCTGTGGCTCCATCGGCTCGCTACCGATCGAACCCCAACCGATTCGCCTCGATTTTGGTCGGCTTGGGAAAACAACCGCCACGCCGTTGAGAGGCTGATCGCCGAGACCGGCTGCAGGTGATCTTTGGCTGACATCGGCAACCAAAGCTCTCTGAGCAACGATGTTCAGCTGTTCGCCGTGATAGGTGCTCAGCGTACCGGAACCAACATATTGCGCGAGATTCTCAATACTAACGATCAGATTGCGATGCTCGGTGAGGTACTGTCGCCGAGTTCAGCGCCCGCCCACTGGGACAATTTCTGCCGCGGCTTGCCGGCTCGCAGTACTCATCCGGAGAGCGTCGACGAAGCCGAGGAGCTACTCGATCGATACTTTGAATTTGTGCGCTATCGCATTCGCAATCATTGGGAAGGCAACCGGAAAAGTCGCAGCCATGCCATTGGCGTCGACATCAAGTACAATCAACTGAGACTTATCGCACCATCTGGTTGGGATTCAAAGCTTCCATTCATGTTGTCTTATCTGCGCTCTCGCGGCGCCATTCTCATTCACACAACAAGGAATGTAATTCACTCGGCGATTTCGACCATGATCGCTTCGCAACGAAATCTCTGGCACAACTATGACGGAGTCATGATTGAAGGCGGCTATCAAATCGATATCGAAGAATGTGTGACGCAAGCACAGGCAATAGCGCGGGAGCGCGAATCTTTCCTGAACGTTACTCAGGGCTGCAAGCTCGTCAGTTGTCGCTATGAGATGTTGATTGACGATCTCAACCGGACTGGATCGGGAGAAACGATACCCTTAGGCCCGGGACCTTTACGGAACATCGCGGAGGCGCTCGTGAGTTCTTACGACTTTCGCTATGACGGACGTCTCCAGAAAGCCATCAATGTCCCCTACTCCAGATTGCTCTCCAACTATGACGCCTTGATCCGGCGACTGGAGGTCTCGGAGTTCGCCACACTTGTCTCAACTCTGGACTAGCCGCGGCGGCAGAGAGCGAAGCTAAGATCGTGAAACCGGTTGCAAACTCAGGCGTCGCCAATGCTCAGCCTTGGCGAGCTCCCGATGCGCAAGCCGGCAGCTACGCCTTGGGCATGCTTGGCCTCGATGAGCGAAGGCTGCTCTATCACCTGGCCAGGAATAGTTACACCGGCGAAGGGTCTGTGGTTGAGCTCGGAGCCTTTTGCGGAGCTTCTACTTGTTGCCTCGCTGCAGGCCTGAGGGACAATCCTCTCGTTTCCGGTCGTTGGGTTGATTCTTTTGACAACTTTATTGCGAGCGAGCCTTACCTGGTCGATTTTCTACGGACGCAGTTCCGAGAGACGGTGAAACCGGGGAAATCTTTCGAGGCGATCTATCGGCGTTCTGTTGCACCGTTTGCCGATCGTGTGCGGGTTCACAAGGGGAACTTGCTGGATCAGAAGTGGCCCGACGACGATCCGATCGAGATCTTGTTTGTCGACGTCGCTAAGACACTCGCGCTAAGCGGCAAAGTACTGACGGAGTTCTTCACACATCTCATCCCGGGAAAGTCACTCGTCATTCAACAGGACTTCTATCATCCGACCGCCTTTTATCTTCCTGTCGTGATGGAATTTCTCTCGGACTACTTCACCATCATAGAAGCGGGTCGCGATTGGTCGGTAGTGTTCAAGCTCGAGGCTGCGATACCACGAGACAAGTTGGAGATTGCCGGCCGATACGAGTTCTCTTTTGTACAACAACACGCTGCTATCCGACGCATGATGCGCCGCGTCGGCACGCCGGGGCGTGATTACCTTCTCCTATCGGAATGCGCTGCTATCGGAACCACATTCGGCGAAGCTCGATTTCATGCAGCACTCGATCACGCTATTCGGCGGTCCACTCTTGAAGCGGATCGCGTGTGGTTGGACGGACTCAATTGGTGCAAGAACTTCAACGCATCTCGAATTCGCAGCAGATTATATGGAGCGCCGTCTCTGATGCCTCCTCCGACCTTCGCAGACCAGCATTACGTCAAAGTCTTGGCGAAAATGTCCGCGATCGCCGACCGGCTCGCGAGCCGCTGAGCTGACTTCCAGAGCATGCGCAAGGCATCTCCACGATTCATTTTTCTCGCTCTAGTACTTCTCGCGTTGACAAGCATTCTGTTTCTGGAACTTGCGGCGAAGATTCCTGCTCCCCTTGTCGCCGTGTTGCTGTTAGCAAGCGTATGGTCATTAGGGCCCGTTCTACTCTTTCGTTCCGAATCGCTGCGCAACTGCGCGCTTTTGTGCAGTTCACTATTGTTCGGTTTGGCTGTTTTCGAGTTCTGCATGTTCTTCGTGTCGAAGTCCGAGATCATTGTCACAAAGACGACCCCTAAGATGTGGCGGCAACTTGCGACAGACATCGGTTCGCTGCCGATTCCAAATACGGCGACCCGGTTTGAGGAATTCCTCGACGGCCGCGAAATCGCCGACGTGACCTATAGAATCGATGGCAAAGGCCTTAGAGAGATATCTGCAGCAGACCAAAGCCGGCCTCATAAGGTAGTTTTCTTCGGCGATTCGTTTATGTTCGGTCACGGTGTCGAGAACGATCAGACGCTGCCCTATTACTTTGTTCAGGAAGCAGGCGGCAACTTTGAGGGCTTCAATTTCGCGGGCGAAGGCTGGGGCCCGCATCAGATGCTTAGAGAGATAGAGAACGGCTTCGTTCGTAGCGTGGCGGGTAAACCTGATCTGGCGATCTACGAGGCAATCCCGGATCACCTGCGCCGCGTCGCCGGAAGAGCGCCGTGGGAAGACGGGCCACAGTACGAACTATGCCGAGGCGACGACGCATGTTACTCCGGACCGTTTCATAGCTCCTGGTACGCCGCATGCCGGCGCACGGTCGACAAGAGCTGGACTGGGAAGTTTGTTGAGGCTCATTTCACGAAGCTCTCTCAACCATCTGACATACCAATATTCCTGGCAGTGCTGAAGAAGACTCGATCTCTGCTCGAAGGAAACGGGACTAGATTTGTAATCGTCCTTTGGGATCAAAATGAGCTTGCCAGGACGATGATGAGAGTCTTGAGAAAAAATCAATTCGAGGTGATCGCGCTTTCTTCGATTTTCCCCGGGAGCGATCTCACAAAGTATCCGATCACTCAGCTCGATCGACATCCGTCGCCGGCGGCCAACAAAGCCATCGCAACATATCTCTGGCGGCACATGGGAGAACACTCGATCGCG
>Ga0210398_10004306_pt1 | contig 13397 bp, 10 predicted proteins | sample IncBWC4OmetaG_FD_161047 | JGI IMG/M metagenome (GOLD analysis project Ga0210398, IMG submission 161047) | Forest soil microbial communities from Barre Woods Harvard Forest LTER site, Petersham, Massachusetts, United States - Inc-BW-C-4-O | ecosystem: Environmental > Terrestrial > Soil >... | reverse complement strand
GGGAGGAGCCGGCTTGAAAAAAGAAAACATGGGCCACGAAAAACCGGGAAATCGTGAGTGTGCCCATGTCCGTGCCGCCGCGGACGAGGCGCTTAAGGCTCTCGCCGATCCAGGGAACCTCGCTGATGGCGTTGGTTCCTACGGCAGTGGCAAAATACGCTCGCTGATCCCAGGGCAGCAGGTAGCCGGTGAAGGCCATCGCAAGAACGAGACCGAAGAGAACGCATCCCGAGAGCCAAAGGAGTTCCCGCCGCCCTTTGTACGATCCGTAGATATAGGTTTGCGACAGGTGCAGGAATAAAACGATTACCATCGCGCTGGCGCCGTAGGCGTGCAGACTGCGGAGAAAAGAGCCAGCCGTCACCGCCTTGGTGATGTAAGCGACCGTCGTGTGGGCGTGATCGGCGGAGGGAACGTAGTACAGGGCGAGAAATATTCCGGTGATCACTTGCGAAATGAAAATGAAGAGCAGCCCGGAGCCAAAGATGTAGGCGAAACGCGCGCCGCCGGGGATGGGTTCATCGAGAGCGCTCCGCAGCAGATCGTCCAAGCCGGTGCGGTGGTTCAGCCACGCCCATGGCCCGGACTCGCGTCGCGAAGAAGAACCGCATTCATTGGTATGCGTCGAGCCCATTCGCTCTCAACCTATGACTTCCTTGTCGGAAACGAGTTGCCGGAAATATTGGAATCGGACGACAAGTTGGCCGTCCTGAACCGAGGTTTCGAGAGTGTCCATCCCCCGCAGCGAGGGGCCGCTGACGCGGGTTCCGTCGGCGGCAAAGGTCGCGCCGTGGCAGGGACAGACAAACTGTTTTTTCTCCTTGTTCCAGGGGACTGTGCAACCAAGGTGCGGACAGATTGAAGTGAGAACGCTGAGCTGGCCCTGAGCGTCCTTGGTCACATAGACTGCCTTTTCCGATATCTCTTTGCGCCAGCCATCTACCTGTTCGATCTGAATGGTCCGCATCGCGGGCTCGGACAACTGGGAAAACTCGGTGAGTTCTCCGACGGGTGAACCTTTGAGTTCAGTGGTCCGGCGTAGCAATGGGAATAGCGCAAATCGCATGAGGGGCACGGCGAGAAGGGCCCCCACAACGAGCGAGCCCAGTCCCAGCAGCACTCCGAGAAACGAGCGCCTGCTTTTAAGAGACGTTACGGAGGGTGAAGGTTTTGCGGTCGCGGATTCTGAATCTGCTGCGCCTTCGAACATGCGATGCCTCACGTCTTGAGTCAGGCCATGAGTCGTTGCCCAAGCCCACGGCTGGTCGAGGTGTTATTTCTTAGGCGCAATGCTTCGGATGTAGGCCACTAGACTCGCCACGCCGTCGGGCTTGATCTTCGTGCCAAACGCCGGCATTTTCCCTCTGCCCTTGGTGATCACTTCAGCGAGCGCCGCGTCGGTTTGGCTTTGAACCTCGTCTGATCGCAGATCCTTGGCTTTCATGGCTTTGCCGGTTGGCGAACTACCGCTGCCATCGTCCGCATGGCACAGAGAGCAGTTCGTCTTGAAGACTTTTGCCGCGTCGGACTGGGCTTGTGCAGCGGCCGTGGCCAGGCAGCATAGGATGCTTGCTGCAATGAAATACAGAATCTGCTGTCGCATATGTCACCAATGCCTTTCTCTTGGCCGGGTGGTGTTAAGACTTTTCTAGTTGACTCCCAGATCGAGGTGCGCCACTTTCAGGCTACGAGTCTACAATATCGCGAAGCGATTGCCGAGCGAGCTTGCCTATCATCCTCTGTTTCATCACACACGACGTTTCATAGGAAACTGACTAAAATACGGCCGACGGCCTTTTGATCCTCTAAGCATCAGGCGCTATTAGAACGGAACCAGTGAGAAACCCCAGATGACGAGTTCGGCACGAACTGTTGCTCAAGTGATATTAGGTCTCTCGATCGTCCTCTCAGCCACGGCTCAAGCGCCGACTTCGGCGTCCGCTGAAGCAACGCTCGTGGATGAAGAAGGAACTCTCCGTGCGTTCGCAGCGATCCATCCCATCGATGTGCACGTTCATGTTTTCAAGACTGACCCTGCATTTCAAACGATGCTCGAACGGCTGAACCTGAAGCTGCTGAATATCCTTGTGATGGACGACTCGAACCCCCATCGCAAGCAGTTGCAGCGGCAGATCGACGATGCGCAGGCGCTGGTGCAGTCGAGCCGCGGCCACGTTGCTCTGTGCACAACCTTCGATCCCTACAAGTTTGGGAGTGCGTCATTCAGCACTGACGCGATCCAGCAGATCGACCGCGACTTCGCGCGGGGAGCCGTGGCTGTAAAGATCTGGAAGAACATCGGAATGGAAATCAAGGACATCAGCGGGCAATACATCATGGCCGATGATCCGAAGTTCGCCCCGATCTACAAAGACATCGCCAGCCATGGCAAGACGCTGATGACGCACCAGGCGGAACCGGACGTGGCGTGGGGGCCACCGGATGCGGCCGACCCGTCGTGGTCGTATTACCAGGAAAATCCGCAATGGTACGTTGCCAACCGGCGTGGGTTCCCGTCAAAGCAGAGGATCCTCGACGCACGGGATCATGTGCTCGCCAACAATCCCAAGCTACGCATGGTGGGAGTTCATCTGGGCAGCATGGAGCGGAGTCTCGACAACATCGCGAGCCACCTGGACAAGTATCCGAATTTTGCCATCGACACCGCGGCGAGAATGGAATACCTGATGCTGATGCCGCCGGAAAAGGTGAGCGCATTTCTGATCAAGTATCAGGACCGGGTCCTTTACGGCACGGATCTCGATTTGCACGCGGATGCCGACCTGCCGGACGCATTGACCGAATGGCAGTCCACTTATGCGCGTGACTGGAAATTCCTGGCGACGGGCGAGACGCTTACCGTGAACGGCAAGCAGGTGCGCGGATTGAACCTGCCCCGGCCGGTGCTGCAGAAGATATTTCGCGACAATGCCATGGGGTGGATTCCAGGATTGTGATCGGCTCGCTTCGATGGCACGAGTTGAACGAGTACGAGTTCATTCGTGAGGAAGCGCGAAGCTGATCACATCGCTGCCCGCCGCGATGGCCACATACTGGGTCCCGTCGACCGCATAACTCATGGGTGAGGCGTGCATGGACTGGCCAGTGTTGAATTGCCAGAGCGGGCGGCCGGTTCGCGCTCCAACGGCTTCGAACGCACCCGTGTCGTTCGCGAAAAACACCAAGTCACCCGCCGTGGTCAGTGTCCCGCCCCAGGAATTGCCCCGGCCTGCCTGGGGATAACGCCAAACGATTTTCCCCTCGAGCACAGAGTATGCCAGCAGAACCTTTTGGGCATGATCATCGGGCGCAAGCTTCGTGCCTGTGTCGTAGAAAGTCTGGCCTTGGGCAAACTCCTGCGGGTGCGAGAAAAAGACGCTGCAACTCTCCAGCGCCATGACGTAGAACAATCCGGTGACAGGATTGTAGGAAGGCGAAAACCAATTCGTGGCTCCGTCGACGCTCGGACAGATTTGCGTGCCCTCGGCGGTGGGTATTTTTTCTGACAATATGGGCCGGCCCGAGGCGTCAATTCCCTTGGCCCAGTCCAGCTTTTTCACAAATGGTGTCGCCTTCAGAAATTTTCCGTCGGTGCGGTCGAGGACATAGAGAAATCCATTACGGTTAGCCTGCACCAGCAAATCACGCATTCGGCCGTCTACTTTCGCACTCAGTAGCACGGGCGTTTCGTTGGCGTCGTAGTCGTAGAGGTCGTGAGGAGTGAACTGGAAGTACCACTTCAACCCACCTGTATTTGGGTTCAGGGCAAGCACGCAGGCGGTGTAGAGGTCGTCGCCGGGGCGGGAGTCTCCGATGAAATCGGGAGCGGCGTTGCTGGTCGTCCAGTAGACGGTGTCAAGTTTCGGGTCGTAGGTACCGGGCATCCACGTGGTGGCGCCGCCATGGAGGTAGGAATCACCCGGCCAACTGGAAGAGCCGAATTCACCGGGCCCGGGAATGGTCCAAAAACGCCATTTCATTTTGCCGGTTACGGCATCGTACGCGGCGACGAAGCCCCGCACGCCAGAGTCGCCGCCAGATGTTCCCACGATCACTTCGTCTTTTACGATCAGCGGAGCGCTGGTTGCGCCGTAGTGCTTCGCTTTGTCTGCGTACGTCACATCCCAGAGCAGGCGTCCGGTGCGCGCGTCGAGACAAAGCAGGTGGGCGTCGTCGGTTTCCATGTAGACGAAGTTTTTCCAGACTCCGACGCCGCGGTTCTTATGAGCTGCGGCATCGTCGAGCAAGCCTGCGCTCACCGGCCGCTGGTGATGCCAGATAACCCGGCCGGTGCGGGCATCGAGCGCCCATGCATCGTTGGCCGCAGTGACGTAGATCACGCCTCTGACGACCACGGGGGTCACTTCGAGCCTCTCAGTATTCGAAGCATGAAAGATCCACGCTGCGCGCAGGCTGGCAACATTCGTCGCAGTAATCTGGTGCAAGGCGCTGAAGCGGCGGCCGGTATAGTCGCCGTTATAGGACGTCCAGTTGGCTGCGGGAGGCTGGGTAAGCAGGTCGTCGGGGCTCACGTTCACATCGGCAACGACGGGAGCCTGGCCTTGTTGCCTCTGCTGCTGTGCTGCGGCGGAAAAACAGAACAGACTGAAGGCGGCCAGCGCGGCCACTGTGAATTCTTTCTTGAATGATTTCATTTCAATAATTCTCGGATCAGTGATTCGCGGGCTCGGTCACTTGAACTTCCTGAAGAACGCCACGGTCCAGACCGTTCGAGTCTTCCAGATGGAGCGAGATGCGGGAGGACTTTGCGGGAGGGGTTAACTTCGTCTCCAGCACGACAAGATTTGTGGGGTCTGCCTGAGTCAGAGGCATGGTCCCCACACTGGCACCGTGTTCGTTGTAGAGATGCGCGATTAAGCGTCCCGCGAAGAATACTCCAAAGGATCCTGAGAGCCGGATGTGGCCGTTTTCCAAAGGCGTAGCCTGAAGAGGACGTACCACGATGCCTGCGTCCTCTACGCCGTGGAATTCGCCGCCGGCGCGGGTGGGAAACCATTCTGTGTCGAGATCGCGAGTTTCGCCTGGCCGCAACTGGACGAGCGGGCTATTGATCTCGGCTTCCAGATAAATAGGAATTCCGTCGCCGCCGGAAGTCAGCGAAGGCTCGCCCTCGGAATTCAGCCTCGTCTCGGGGCCATTCATCCAAAAAATCACCGAAGCCTTGCCGGGATAGGTTTGGTCTTTTTCGTAGCGGAAGCGTTCGACCATGGCGTAGCGGCTGTCGCCGTCGACAACCGCCAGCCAGCCCGGCGTCGAGTCGAGCCACAGCTCGGCGGCAAGGTGCACGTAGTGCAGTGCGAAGAGGCCGTCGTCCCTGACGGAGACAGATGGATTCTCCGCTGGGCCGAAACGCACGTGGTAACGGTTGAGATAGCCGCTGGAGGGATTCGCCGGGGTGAAGGTCCAGAAATTTTGGTTTCTTCGCGATGGAGCGGATGTGTCTGCGGTGTTGTACTGCGAAACGGATTGCATCGACCACTCAATGACGTGTCCAGTCTTATTCTGCATGGTGGCGTGAAAACGGATTCGCGGAGAATCGGCATCCAGGTGAATCGTGCGGCGGATTTGAATCCCGGTCTGCGGATCAGCGGGGCTAGTCAGCTCGATTTCACACTCCTGGCCTTCCGAAAGGTTTCGAAAGGTGTAGGGGCCGTCGTCGATCAGATCAGAGTTGCCCACCCACTGCTGTTCGTTGTCATTTCCCTCGGGCAGGAGCCAGAGTTTGTCGCCACCGTAGTTAAACCACCGCGATGGGTCGGGCGGCAGATATTTTCCTTCGTACTTGGGATTCACGAAGAGGTACGGATGCCCGTTGAAAATCACCTGCATCAACCGTCCGCCATTTTGCGGTACGATTTCCAGTTTGAGCCAGCGATTGGAAATCTCCTGTGCGCTCCAACCCTTGTAGCTCGTGGCCTCGACACGACATGACGAATTCGGCTGGTTCGGCTCAGGTTTAGCCTGAGCTGATGCAAGGTTCAGGTTCAATAACCAAAAAAGCAAAGCTACCACGAAGCGCCGCATCATTCCCTCTTTCTGAATCCTCGTTCTTGATCCGCGCTGCCATGATACATGTCGCGCAAACGAGCGGAGTTCGCGCCCCGGCATTTCCTCGATAGCTGCTCCAGGATGTAATGCACGTTTTCACGGAACGAAACCAAAACCAATCAAACGCAATAATTTGATTTGCGTCAAGCAGATTTTGTGGTATATCAGGTTCACCGTTGATGCAGCCCTCCCAAAGTGTCTTTCAGTACGGATTATGAGAAGAGCGATGTGACCTGGCGAATCGTCCGTGCGTTTGGTTTGATCTTCATGCTTTTCGGTGCAATCGGCAGTGTCTTTTGCCAGAACTCTTCCCGAGGGAAGAACATTTTCGAGGCGAAGTGCGCGACTTGCCATGGACTTGATGGGCTCGGTGGTGAGCATGCCCCTGATATCATCCGCCGGTCTGCCGTGAAGGCGTTGTCGGATCAGGCGCTGCTGAACTTGATTCACGATGGAATTCCGGAAGAAGGCATGCCGAGCTTCCCGAGTATTGGCAAAGACGATGGTCAGGCGGTCGTTGCTTATTTGCGGTTCTTGCAAGGCAAAGAGACTGGAGATTCAGCGCCCGGCGATCCGGTCCGAGGTAAAAGTCTTTTCTTCGGAAAGGCCGGTTGCTCGACCTGTCACCAGATCGGAGGCCGAGGTCAGTTCGTCGCCGGAGACCTTGCAGGTTTTGGACGAGATCATCCGAGGAACGAGATTCGCGATGCGATCCTCCGACCGAATGGAGAGCCGCAGGAGACTGCGACCGCGGTGGGACGGGATGGGCGCACGTTCGTGGGCATGATTCGCAACGAAGACAACGCCTCCCTCCAACTGCAGGATGGAGATGGCCGGTTTTATTTACTCATGAAATCGAGTCTGGTGTCGGTGCAGCGGAAAGCCGCAGATCCTATGCCGATCGATTACGCGCACCGACTCAGCGGCTCCGAGCTTGATGATTTAGTCGGCTACATCTTGCGCGAGGCCCGGTCGGGTGAGGATGAGGAGCCTCATGCCAAGGATTGAAGGCCGGCGGGAATGGGATCGATCGTGAAATCGGGAGCATTGAAAAAGCTGCTGTTATTCTCGCTGTTTCTGGCACAAGGGCTGCGAGCACAGGAGCGTCCAATCGATCCCACATGGCTGCATCGTTACGCTCCCGATCTAGCGGAGGCGAAGGCCGCTCTCTCCTCTGACACCTGCCATTACCGAGCGATGTTCGGGGAGGGTGACAAGGACAATCGATCCTTCGAAACTGTAACTCGGTTCGGTGAAGTCACCGTGGATGCTCGCGGGAATTGCCAGACTGTAACCTACGACAGGCAGGAGGAAATCTATTTTGTAGTCGAAGGTGGAGGCGTGCTGCATTACGAAGACCAGGTTCAAGGGATGCGCAAACATGACTTCACGTACTTGCCGCCGGGAGTGAAGCATTCGATTTCCAACAACGCCGATCAGCCGCTGCGTGTGCTTGTGATGGGGTTCAAAATCCCGAAATCGATTTCGATCGGCGCTGCGATGCCTCATCCAAAGGTGGCGAACCTCGAGGATGCCAAAGAGGAGACTGTCAGCGGTCACCCCAATTCGGTTTTGTACAAACTTTTGGCCGGATTGCATACCGGCAAACGGGACTTGATTGACTCGGCTTACGTGATGGACAGTTTTTTCTGGATGGACTTTACGCCCGGAGGCACGAACTGGCCGCACCATCACGAGTCGGCGGAAGAAATCTATCTGGTGATAGACGGGCAGGGTGAAATGGTCGCCGGTAGTGGAATGGACGGAGTCGCTGGCCGCTATCCTGCCAAACCCGGAGACGCTTACTACTTTCGTCCCAACTGCACGGTCGGCTTCTATAACCGAAACAAACCGGGGGCGAAGGCATACATTTTGGCGGTTCGAGCGCGCGTTCCGTTGCATGAAGATGAAGAGTAGGCAGCTAATCCTGGAGGTTTTGAAATGCAGGTTTTAAAATCCAGCCGTCGATCATTTATGAAGTGGGCGGCGGCCGCTCCGCTGCTGAGCCAGATTGCTGTAGCGGACCTTTATGCCAAAGCTGCCACCGCAGTGGGCAAAGATCCGCGACAGAATTGCTATAGCCGCCTGGGGGTGAAGACCGTCATCAATTGCCGAGGCACGTGGACCTTTCTCAGCGGCTCGCTGGAGTTTCCTGAAGTCAGCGAAGCAGAGATCGAGGCCGGGAAGTATTTCGTAAATGTGCTGGACTTGCAGCGTGGGATTGGCCGTCGGCTGGCGGAGCTTACTGGTGCGGAGTCTGGAATGATCACCTCCGGTGCCGCCGGCGCGATGGCGGTTTCAACCGCAGCATGCATGGCAGGCTCGGATGACAAGCTTGTCTGGCAACTTCCCGACACGACTGGCCTGAAGAACGAAGTGATCATGTGCGGCGGACGGAGCGCTTTCGATAGCGCGATCCGGCTGACGGGCGCGAAGCTGGTGCTCACCTATTCACCGGAGGAACTTGCCAGCGCCATCAACCGGAAGACGGCAATGATCTACACCACACACCTGGGCGACGAGTTGCAGAAAGAACTCGCGATCGCGAAAGACCATAAGGTGCCGCTGCTGCTCGATGATGCCGCGGGCATTCCTCCGGCTGACAATCTCAAGCTGTACGCTCGAATGGGAATTGACCTCTACACGTTCTCCGGCGGGAAGGGCCTGCGCGGGCCGCAGTGCAGCGGAGTGCTTCTGGGGCGAAAGGATCTGATCGAGGCAGCCCTCATGAATTCCAGCCCGCGGGAGGGAGCCGTGTGCCGTCCGATGAAGGTAGGGAAAGAAGAAATGATTGGCTGCCTCACTGCGGTTGAGACCTGGCTGAACCTGGATGAAAAGAAACTCTACCGCGAGTGGAACGACCGCGTGGATAACATCAGGAAGCTGGTCGAGACTGTGCCGGGGGTAGAGACAAGTATCTATATTCCGGATGATGGGAACCGTTATCCAACGCTGAAGGTCTCGTGGGATCAGAAGGCTTGGGGATTCACCATCGCCGACTGCGTGCAGGCTCTGCGTGCGGGCGACCCGGTCATCGAAGTGCTCGGGGCGGATAATCCCAGCCTGGTAAAAGCGGTTCGCGAAGGCAAGCCGAACCCGACGAGGAAAGAGCGGCCGCAAGCAACCCACATCGAACTGGTGTCGATGACGATTCAGCCCGGCGAAGAGGTCATCGTGGGACAAAGATTGCGCAGCATTCTGGGAGCGGCGCAAAAAGGAAAAGCAGCATAGGATCGCGTCGCGTTTTTTCCGAGTGTTGAGGGCTGGATGAGATTATTTCTTGCTGGATTGTTGCTGTGGATCGCTGTCGGCGTACAAGCTCAGGCAGGGGCCGCGCCTTCTGAACAAGCCCCTGCTGCGCATCGTGCCGGCCCATCCAGTGTGGATGCGGGAGACTACATCTACATTTCGGGTCAAGGGCCTCGCGGCGCGGATGGCGTATTGCCGACAACTTTTGCGGCCCAAGTCCGGCAAACCCTTAATAATTTGAAATCGGTCGTCGAAGCCGCGGGCTTGACGATGGATCACGTCGTCTACACCACGGTCTACCTCACCGATATCAACCAATACGAAGAAGTGAACCGCGTATTCGGTGAGTTCATCGGAAAGATTCCGCCGGCTCGCGCTGTGCTTGGCGTTGCGGGGCTTCCCAATCCTCCAGTTCAGATCAACGGGGTCGCGGTACGCAATCTGGCGGAGAGGCGGGCCGTTTCTCCGCCGGGCTACAAGTCGAATGAATCGTTTTCGCCTGGCATTCTTACTCATGATCGCTTGTTCGTTTCTGCGATGCCTGCTAACGCAAGCGACAAAGTTTCAGACGATCCGGCGGCCCAGGTGGACTTCGCGCTCGACCGCATGAAGGCAGTGGTGGAAGCAGCGGGACTCGACCTCGGCCACATGGTTTTCGTCAACCCTTACTTGCTTGCGAGTTTTCCGGCGCGGGTCATGAATCAGCATTATGCGAGCCGGTTTGAGTTTGGAAACACTCCGGCACGCGCCACGATTGAGGTTTCGAGCCTGCCCGGCGGTGCGCAAATCGAGTACACCGGCGTTGCGGTTCGCGACCTGAAGGATCGGCGGGCCGTGCGTCCGAAAAACATGCCACCCAGCCCAACGGCGAGCCCTTGCGTTTTTGCCGGCGACACGTTGTACTGTTCCGCGAAGAGTGGTTTTATCCCCGGAGCGAACGGGGGAGTCTATACCTCCACCACAGCGGTCCAGCTTCGGCAGACGATGCGCAACCAGATGGACAATCTTGAGGAAGCCGAAATGGATTTCTGCCAGGTTGTATCGACGACTGTTTACCTCGATAACATGGCGGATACGCCGGCGTTCGACGAAGTGTATGGGAAATATTTCCGGGGTACGCTGCCGGCGCGGACCACCATCCAGCAGATCGCGCCTGCGGACCGCGCTCCCGACAAGGACGGGCATTATCCTGACTTGGAGCAGGTTTCGCTGATCGCCGTGCGAAAAGACTGCAAGCACTGAAAATCGTTTGTCCCGGCTGCTATTTTACCGCCTGCAATTTTCCTCGAAGCACAGTCAACGACGCGGCTGGCAAATTGTACAGAGCATTTTCTTCCCCTGTGATTTGCGAGGTCGCGGCTGGACCGTCGGGATCGGCATAGCCCTTCTTCCTGTCGGCATGCCACTGGTATTGCGCTTCGCCGAATGTGATCATCGCGACTGATCCGGTGAAGAACGCATCGCGGTTCTTGTCTGCGTCATGAAAGACAATTCGGACTTCATGAGCGTGGTCGCGATCTTTGTTAATGAGCATGACCGACCATTGACCATCCGGGCGTTGTAGAGGATAGGCCGTCACCAATACGTGTCCGTCGGAATCTTTCACGTCGCTCGAAGCCACATAGAGCCTGTGCTCGGCATCTTTGGGTTGGGCCCACTCCTGCGTAAGGAGCTGTGCGCCGAAGAATTGCGCGGTCTTCTGCTGAATCTGATAATGATCGTCGACCATGAACATGTGGTAGGTTCCCCAACTGTTGGCGCAGGCGGGATGCGGCGGCGAGTAGGACAGCGCATGATAGTAGTGCGTCGATTGCCCGCCCGCGCTTAAGAATCCACCGAAAGAGTCAGCGAGCCAGAGAGCGCCGAAGATGTCGACTGCGGCCTCGCCGCCGTGATCGTTGGTTTCGGTGTCGAGCAGCGGAACGCCGGGAGGCAAGCCGTCGTCGCGCCAAACCTTCATGATGTGACTGATCAACTCGGGTTCCTGATAAAGATTTTCCCAGGGTGTTTCGCATCCGTCGTAGGGATAATGCTCGAATGACATGAAGGCCAGATCCTGCAGACGGCCGTGAGCTTTCAAGTACTCGAGGAAGCGAGCTAGCCAGGACGTGCGGCCTTGCGCGTCGGGCCAGGCCTTGATGTCCTCGGTGACGCCTTCGAAGACGGGGCCGCCTAGTTTGAAATCCGGATCGACGCCGTGCAGTGCGGTGGCAAATTGTAAATATAGAGTGGCGTAGTCCTCGGGCTGCATGTATTGGCCGTCGGGCTCTTCGCCCATTTCGATGTATGAGACTGGATAACCGCGCTTTTTGATGTATGCCATTTGTGCTGCGGCGTCCTCGGGCGTGCTGTACAACATGGCCACGGGGACGATGGCAGGCAGACCACGCGTGATTCCGCTTGTGAAGAACAGGTCAAAGCCAGGCTGATCGCCTGATTCCATGCGGTCCGGCGCTATGTAAAGGTCAGAAGGCTCGTGCCACGGGTCGACCGAGGAGCACAGCGTGAGCGTTTGTTTCTGATCGGGCGAGTGATGCAGAAGATCTTTGAATTCATTCTTCTCGTCGATGGTTCCAACGTAGAGTTCGCGAATGGCGTAGCCGACGCAATTTCTGCGATCACTGGAACCATGGGTGTCGCAGGTATTCGAAGAGCGGGCCATCAAAACGCGCACGAATTTAGTGGTCACCGGGGAGGAATCGAGACGAAGTGTAGTGGTGCGGCCTTTTCCATCGGTCACAGTTCCTGACGCGAATGGCTTCCAGGTTCCTTTATCTTGGTCATCCATCGCGTCGCCTTCGCCCATCCAGTACTGCACTGCGTAGGCTTGCGCGTAGGGCTCTGCCCATGCGATTCGAATCGCGTTGATGTTTTCTGGCTTATCGAAAGCGATCACCACCCATTGCGGATGCAAAGAGTCGTCCTCGCCGGTGAACTCTTTGGTGAGATAGGGATTACTCTTCCAGTACGACTCGAGATCTCCATCGTCGAGTCGCGAGAAGCCGTCGAACTCCGACCCGCCATTGCGGGTGAAACCGCGGTGACGGAGCGCATAGCCGTAGGAGTGGCGAATCATTTCTTTCGTGGGAGTAGCATCGCCGGTGAAATATCCCGTGCCCGCGGGATCGCTCCAGCTGCCCCTGGGATTCCAATGCCAGGCTTGCACGAACAAATCCGTATTCTGCCGGTAACTGATGACTCCCCAGCCTGCGGAGAGGACTTGCTCGATCTGATCGGGCCGGAAGAACATGTCAGTGGCGTTGCTGGGCACGCGGTCGACCGTTGATCCCAAAGCGTATAGAGGGCTGAATTTGTTTACGACATGGCTGGGAGTCGAATCGACACGAACCGTTTGCGCGCTCCCATTCGAGCTAGAGACGAGGGCGGCCAACATGAAAACGAACGCGCTTAGAATTCGCGACATCAACTGGGGAAAAGATGGCAGGTTGCTTCGCATGGCATCCCTCTGGGAAAATCTTAGCTGTGCTCTCCGCGTAAAAGTCATACATCAAATTGCAACTCTGGTGCTATCGCGGAAGCCGGTGGCTTTCACGTAATGAAACTCGCGTTCGGCGCAGCGTCTGTCTCGACTCGCTCTTTTGTATAATTTGCCCACTCCACGAGGCGCAATCCTGCGGTGTGCTACCGGAGTATTTCTTCATGCTGATCAGGGTATTCGAAGATCGAATGGCGCTGGGGCAGACGGCGGCTGAACAGGCGGCCTCGGCCATTCGCCGTGCCATCGCCGAGCGTGGCCGGGCGCGCATCGTTGCTGCCACGGCTGCATCGCAACTCGAATTTCTCGATGCTTTGACCAAAATGGCAGGAATCGACTGGTCGAAGGTCGAGGCTTTTCATCTGGACGAATACATCGGCTTGCCGGTCACGCATCCGGGAAGCTTCCGCAAGATGCTGCTCGAGCAGCTGGTGCAGAAGACTGGAATTACGAACTATCATCTCCTCGACGGCGATGCCGTTGATCCGTCGGAAGTAGTGCGACGCGAAGGTCAACAATTGGCATCGATGCCCGTCGATATTGCGTTTCTTGGTATCGGCGAGAACGGACACATCGCATTCAA
>Ga0210398_10004305_pt1 | contig 13397 bp, 11 predicted proteins | sample IncBWC4OmetaG_FD_161047 | JGI IMG/M metagenome (GOLD analysis project Ga0210398, IMG submission 161047) | Forest soil microbial communities from Barre Woods Harvard Forest LTER site, Petersham, Massachusetts, United States - Inc-BW-C-4-O | ecosystem: Environmental > Terrestrial > Soil >... | reverse complement strand
CCGCATGTTTTCGCTCAATCACTGCGTCGAAGCTCGTCTGCACGCCGACGGCCGTGGAGTCTTCCTGCGCACGGGCGACATCGATGAGTTCTATCGGCTGCTGAACTCGATCGCTCTCGAAGGCTTGATCCGGATCGACGCCGTCGCGCCTGTTGATGACGACACACAGGCCATCTATCAGTACCTCATCGGCTCGGAGGGCACTGCGTCATGAGCACTGCCCGCGGCAATGTGCTGGTTCGATCTCTGCAGAAACAGCCGTGGGATCTGTGGTGGCTGCAGGCCCGCCGTCTCGTGCGTATCGAAGTCCGCCGCAACCTGTTCTCCGGGCGCGCATGGTGGATCTACTCCCTCGCGTTTATCCCGACCGGCATCATCCTCATCCACCTCTTGGTCAGATCGCACCCAGTGTTTGATCTCGATGACGACACGAACGTACTGGCCGGCATCGTCCAGTTCTACTATGTGCGGCTCGGCGTCTTCTTCGGCTGCCTTGGCATCTTCGCCCGCCTCATCCGCGGGGAAATGATTGAGCGCAGCCTGCATTTCTATCTGCTATCGCCGGTCAGGCGCGAAGTGCTGCTCCTCGCCAAGTACGCCGCGGGATGCTTCTCGGCGCTTCTTCTCTTCGGCGTCGCCGTCCTTGCCAACTTCATTCTGATCTACGTCGGCTTCGGCGCCGCCGGCCAGGACTACGTCCTGCATGGCCCGGGGCTCGCCCAACTCGGCGCCTATCTTTTGGTTGTGTCTCTCGCGTGCCTCGGCTATGGAGCCGTCTTTCTCTTACTCAGCATGGTGTTCCGCAATCCCACACCCGCGGCGATGCTGGTCATGGGCTGGGAAGCCATCAACCCGATCATGCCGTCCATGCTGCAGAAGATCAGCGTTGCTTCCTACCTGCGGCACCTCATGCCCATTACCGTGCCCGGCCAGGGTATCTTCACTCTGCTAACCGTACAGACTGAGCCCGTCCCCGCCTGGATAGCCGTCGCCGGACTTCTTGTGCTCACAGCCGTGGTCTTGGCGTATTCCTGCCTCCGGATCCGCCGCCTTGAGATCCGCTACACCACCGATTAGCCTGCAAGTCTTCAAGACAATTTAGCGTGCGAAAACACTAACTGCGTCGCCTTCATGCACCGCTGACGGTACACGATTCAAGATTATTGCCTCATACTGCGGCGCCTTACCTACCGTCTGCGAATCGATTGAGCCTCCGCCTTCGATTATGGGAGAGGGCTAAACCCAACTTAAGTATTCAGCCGTGCTCGATGCTTAGGCTCTGGCTCTAATCCGTCTTCGGTCGGTTCCGTCAAAGCGCTGATGAGGTGTACTGCAGCGATGCCGAGTGGATCTGATAAGGAATACCCGGCTTGTGACATTCTGCCGCTCCGATCGACCGCGACGATTAGGCCGGCCCTCTCTAACTCGCGCAAATATTGTGTCAGCTTTTTTTAGACCCCGGAGGAAGCGTGCTGCGTAGCCGGCTTAACTGAGTTGGGCCATGCTGGAGCTGGGTAAGAATCTGAATGCCCATTTGCCCTGAATGCGCGTGACACAACGATTCTCGTTTCCCCATCGGGAAGGAAGCCCTGGGAGCGATCGAATGGCAGTCATATACGCCTCGAGCAAGGGACCGTGCAAAGGCCTGAAAAGGCCCTCTACATATAAAAGGTTGTGGAAATCGTCAAAAGCGGACGCCCGTCGTAGAAATTTAGCTCACAATATGAAATTGGGTCTGTTTTCGGTAGAGTGGCGTCACTGACTGACGGCGCCGCGGTCTCTGTGCTCGGGGATGAGACCCTCGGTGCCGAGACCATGGAAGGGCAATCGAACGACCCGTCGCCTACCTCGCCAGCAATGCGGAAGCTATCTGTGAAACCGTTGCTCGGCCTAAATTGCGCGTCGCTCCGCAGAAGTCGATTGCGCAACAGACCCTGCAGTGCCTGCATCGTGTGTGCAGCCGCCTGGTCGCCTTCCGGACCCAGCTACATCCCAACGTAAAGTGGAACAGCGATTTTCTTGAAATTTTCAATAATCGATGTCCGATTCCGCAGTTTTCCACAGCCATATATAATAAGTAGAGGCACTTTTTGGGGTGGAGTGCGAATGCCGGTTAATACGTTACCGAAGGCGGACTTATTGCTGGATGAAGCGGATTCCGATGCACCGGTAGCACGGCTTTGGACACCTCGAGAGACCTGCGATACGCTGCGGAGGATTCGACCCACGAGTGATGTCAGGTGTTTCCAGAGCAACATACTGATGCCCTTGCTTTCACCGATTTATTTCGCTTGCGCTGCCATGCTAATGCTTCCTCAGAGATGTGAAGAACGAGGAGAAGGTCAAACTGGGTTTCTGTTTGCTTCAAAGGATGAGACGTTGTGGCCGTCCGATCGATAGGCAGCAACATAGCTTACGGGTGTGGAAGATATACGCGGATAAAACGTTCCAACCCAAAGCTTTATATCAAAATGCCGTTTCCACCTTGTCTGCGTGAACCTAGTAGTGGCTCAGGTGATCATTTCGACATTCAGATCGGAGTCCGCGGAACAATGCGGTTGAGATTGCCGTCGAGTAATCGGTCTCCTGGTCGCCTTTTGTGGGAGTTTTTCTCCCATGAAGCGGCAACCCAGTTCGCGCTGTGTCTCCGCAGGGATACCGGTGTCGCTCGTGGTGAGAATTTGCATCGGTGAGGAACGACCGGACTCGAGGGCTTCAGAATTACCTCGTAGGCCCGACGTTTCGAATCGGGAGGCGCCGTCACGGTTGGCGTATTACTTCCTGTTTGCCGACAAACAAGAAATAAAGCAACCGAAGGGCGTTCTCAGGACCTATCCGGCATTCTCTCCTAGAAACGCACGTTACACCGATTGAGTCACCAAATCGTGCAACGCAATGGAGAGGAATTCGGCAAGCAGCATTTAAACGATGCCTTGCGGAAGAGCCGGGCTTTCTTTACCAACTCTACTTCCCTCTTTCGTGGAAAGAGGTCCATCAATTCAGTGCTCACGACAGTACGATCACATCACCCTCGTTCTGGCCCGATGCTAAGGAGACTTACCTGCGTCCCGCGGACGATTCTTTTCTGTCGATAGACAGTCTCGAACGGTTATCGGGTCAGGCAGCGGCTCTGCGCCGAACCCGCCAAACGAGATAAGGCAGAACCGCAAGCGAAACAATCGCGAGCGCGTAGACCACCGTGCCCCAAATGTCCGGTCCCAAGCCGAGGCCCAGGCTCACGTGCGCAGTTCCGCCCGGAACCAATCGGGTCGCGTGAACTCGAACTGTGCAACCGATGAATGCGACCAGAGCCAACCCGGCAAAAGGCCAAATCGCTTTCAATCTTTGCCGGGCTGCGACCATCACGAGCGCCCACCCTACAAACAGCGGCGCCCCAAAATAGATCATTCTGCCGGTCTGAAAGTAGATATTCTCGATCGCGTAGGTTGGGCCGCCGATGCGGACCCCGAAAGGCGTAATGGCATCCGGCAGAAACATCTTCCATCCCGACCACAAAATGAATAAGGCAAGATAGTAAGCTCCGGCCAGAACCAGCAGCGGAACAATCCCGAACGTTGCCCACGGCACTCGGACACTCCACGACTGAAAGTTCTGTTGCCCGATCATCGCCTTCGCAAGCTCATCCATCCCGCCCAGCCGAGCCAGCGACGCCGACTCCGCGTCCGCCCCGCTGCGGCCCGCGCTCACTTCCTCCGCAGTCAGGTCCGCCAGATGATCGGACAGTTCGCGCAAGTACCGCCGCACGTGCCGCGGCGCGACTCCGGCGCGCAGCAGGCGCTCACGGAGTTCATTGAATGGCTTCGCCATGTTGCCCTCCCGCCAGCATCTTGTGGATGGCCCCTGCCAGATTGATCCACGTCTCCGACAGATCGGCCAGCCGACGCGACCCTGTACGCGTTACCGAATAGTAGACGCGGCTGCGGCCATTCACCACTTTGCGCCGCGATTTGAGCGCTCCTTCGCGTTCCAGCCCATGAAGCACCGGATAGACCACGCCTTCGCCGACTGCGACCACGGCATCGGTTCGGCTGCGAATCGCCTGGACGATCTCATAGCCATACATCTCCTCATGCGCGAGCAGCCTCAGGATCAGCAGCTCCGGAACCCCATTCATAAAATTCGGATTGGTCGCGCGCTCTGCCATCGATGACCACGATACCTTTCAGTTCAAGGTATGTCAACCGGTCAGCGTAACGGAGGTGATCTGCGGTTCTACCGTTCTACCCTGGGCTGCCGCGTTGATCCCGGATCACGGGCGACCGGGAATTGGCCGCTCTAATCACCCCAGCGTGTTTATCACGAACAATAGGCTATGTCTCCTTCAGTTCAGCCGCTTCAAGATGTAGGCGGTCCTTCCCTTCGTTGAAATCTCCACTTTACTGTCGGAGCCAACGATATAGCGCTGCGCTGTGGCAATGCTTGGATCGACCGGAGTTACGGATATCCTGGCCTGCGCCCACTGCGAGGGAAGAGTCCAAACAACGGCGCCGCCATCTACCGAGTAGAGGACAATCTCTTTGTCACCGATCGGAATCACGCGCCGTTGACCGTCGACGCTTTTGAAATCGTGGTCAACGACCGTCCAGGAACCATCGTCAAGAACTGTCGAGACCGTCCCGTCGCTAAATCGAGCAATGTAGCTGTTGCGAGGTATGGTGACGGTCTTTCCATCCTTTTCCACCTGCTTCTCGCCCACCTTCTCGGTCCCAAGCCAAATCAGGTTCTTCTTTAATAGATAGGATTGGGTGAGATTGCCGAGGTAATACATGTCCGCGATCTCGGTTTCGGTGTACTTCGTGAGATGCATACCACCGATCTCGTTGGTCTCTCGAAACGAGTAGCCCAGATTCATGGACCATCCCAAGGCCTGTCCCATGCCTTCCTGAAATTTACCGCCACCGTAGAGCTTTCCTTGCATCATCATGAGCTGGAAGGGATCGGAGATCACGAAGCGATGCTGCACCCCCTCTGCTTTTCCGTAGTAGGCATCCACAGGTCCTTCTGTCAAAGGAACGATGCCACGTTCCGTAAACCAATCAAGTATTTTGGCGCCGTAAACTGTCTCGGAAACAAATCCGATGTCTTCGCCGGGGCCGACACTAATGTCACAATTGCGGAACGTATCCAGACGGATGCCTTCCGAAACCGGAACTGTATCCAGGAATGATTTGATACGGTGCTGAAAGTAGCCTGACCGGAATTGTTTGGTATTGGAAATCCGATAGTCCGGCGGCGCGCCGTCAAACTGATGTGACCAGACGTAGGGTTTGCCTTCTCGATTGAATTGCAAAACACTTGGATCGAAAAGCGGGTTGTCAGGATAGGCGTCGTTGAGATTGATGTGATACTCGATGTTCGCGTTATATTCGGCCGCATCTTTCACCAGCTTTCGCAAGGCCGCCGCTCCGCCGGCTCGTTCGTTCACTTGATTCAATGCTGGGTAGCCGGTGTCGTGACCTGTGAACTGCCATCCAACGAGAGTCACCCGCTGTTTGGCGTTGCCTGTCACCTTGGCGACCGCGCGCACAATTTCCAGGGTTTCATCGAATGAAGTAATCGGCGGAGCGTAACCACCAGGTGGCTCTTTGACTGGCTTTACCCAATCAATAAAAACGATGTAGACAAAAGTCTTCGGTTCGTAGGTATCGCCGGGTGTCCGCATATGGTCGCGATGCCACAGAGCGGCTTCCATCCAGTCGACGGCACCATCGTGATTGCGATCTTCGGTAAGTACTGCTACGCGAGACTGGAGTAGGGGCTGAACGTCGCCAGCGATGCGGTAGTAGTAGGTACCCAGCCACATTGCAAAATCCGTGCCAGGACCCTCGTCCCCCAAGACTTGAGTCTTGAGTTTCCAGTAGGGGATGTTGTCGGAGATGGTCGCTACAACTCCCGGAATATCGGCGGACGACCAGTTTGTGTCTTTCGGGTACTCTTCTCCATCTGCTTCGCTGATCTTCATGAAGCGCGCGGTCGACTGCCAGAGAAGGTTCGCGTACGGTTCACTCCATTTTTGCCGCCCGTATTCTCCGCGATAGGCTTCACCCTTCCCATCCGCTGCAGGAACCCGGACAAGATAGTGATATGGGAACTCCAAGGTCTGCAGTCGGAAACTTCCGCCCTCCGACACTTTCGTCAATTCGAAAACAAGCTCGTTGTCTTCGATTGCAAACCGCCAGTCCAGCTCCAAATCGAGAGATGAAACCCGCATCCCATACGCCACAGCCGAGGCCGTGGACTGGACGCGGACATCCAAGTCGCTAGTCGTGTACAGTTGTCCATTCAACTTGATGGTCGGGCGCGACGACTCCAATGCCGCCGGGAGGCTCTTTCCACTCGCCGTCTGATATTTGAAAACACGCGGAAATTGTGCATCCATTGTGACCGAAAGAGTTTCCGATCGGATCTTCAGCGAGTTCGGCGATTGGGCCCGCAGATCCTTCGGCCCCAAATGCCCCAGAAGGACGGCGCCAATGATTGCGATTCTCCTTACGGGGATCGATTTGTAAAGGACGGCATGTCGCATTGCGCCCGAATCCTCCTGCACGCTCAAAACACATAAATTTTGGTTGATTGGCCTCATGGTAGATCGTCGCGAGGCACCAAAAGGTTAGCCCACATAATTTTGTCTTGTCAACATTCATGCTGACAGTAACAAAGTGCAGGCATTGGGGCGAACGTGCCACTCTTTGGATTACGGCCCCGCTCCGTAATTGGCATCGATTCTGGACGGATTACCGGCAATCCGGAAGTTTCGAGGAGTCGGGTCGAAATGTCCGTATTGCCGACAAACCACCGCGAACCCTGTCAAATGAGTGACTCACCCTGTTATCAATAGCCGAGCGTGACAAGTTAGTGAACTAAATTCTCTTGCTCGCGATCAAGGTTAACGATGCTGTAATTGATAAGGGCAATGGCGGACCAAGAGACGATCGCACATCACCATGGTTCAAGGACGGCGTAGCGAGCGGCGGGACTGATAAATACGCGTTGAAATGCAATGGTAGGAAGCACGCCGTCTTCGCGCGGGAGTCGTCCGTTGCCCACCGTATTCATCGGCACGGCAAACGAGATTTCGTGAAATCGATGTTTGCCCACTTCCAAATCCTGTCCCGGGAGAACCGCGAAAACCTGTTCGATCCCCTCTACGACGCGCCTCAGAGTGGGAGTTCGGCTGTTAAGCATCGTCCTCATCTGCGGATTTGCGGCGTGAAGCATAGCCGCGTTACTGCCGGAGTCAAGTCTCAGAAGTAGAGGCGTTTTCTTAAAGCCGGAGAGACTGGCAGTCACAATCATAGGTCCAGTAAAAGGCAGATCAGTCGCCGGACCGTAGGGCTCCATGAGAGGAACACGTTCACCTTTGGCAAAGAGAGCAAGAGTGTTTGAGTCATCCAGACACAGAAGGCGCTCACGATTATCAATGAGCAGATCGAAATGTTCGAGAAAATTGTCTCCCAGGATACCGCGGATCCGGGGATCGGCTGCCTTCAGTTGGGAGAGATTCTCGATAACGACAAGCAAATCTGAGACGGATTTCGTACCAGCCTGCAACTCGCCGAGATAGGCGAAATCATAACGGCCATAAGTTGCGGCTCCCCCGACACCGGTAGTCCCACGGACGCTCAGCTGTAATTCTGATGCCAGCGAGGAGTCGACAATGGTAATCTGAGCACCCGTATCGACCAGAAAGTCGTAGGGGCCATTTTGGTTTACCCTCAGCGGGACGATGACCTGTGAGCCCTGGACGATACGTGTGGGCAGACTGGCCACCTTTTCCGGACAGCGCGGTTCAGCCAGGAGCGTGAGGGAAATGGCCGCGAAGCTGACACATGCAAAGAACGGGTGGAACAACATACAAGTGCACCTCAGCCGGATTGGCTGGGTGCAATCTCGCAGTGCGCTTCCACGCTGTCATGACTGCGTTGTGACGGGTCCCTGAAAAGAAAGTGACGGATTTATGACTGACAATAAGTCGCGTGTTTTCAGATTCGCGGATGTCGAAGTCATAGAGCGTGAGTTTCTTCTGGTCAAAGCAGGGAAGACTGCGTCGGTCGAACCGAAGGCATTTCGGGTGTTCCTCTTCCTGCTGGGCAATCCGGGCAGGCTGGTCACGAAAGACGAGATTATCGATGCGGTCTGGAATGACTGCTCAGTCTCTGATAATTCCCTCACAAAGAGCATCGCTACTTTGCGGCGGCTGCTGGGGGATGACCCGCGCGAACCCCAGTACATCGCCACGGTGCAGACGGTTGGCTACCGTTTCCTCTGCGATGTGACTGTAACGGAACCGGACCCAGGACCCTCCTTACCGTCCAATTCATCGGCAGACATCGCTATCCGTCCGGAATGGCGGCCGGTCCTCAGCGATCCCGCGATTCTTCCCGACTACACAGTCGCGATCCTGCCTCGCCCGCCGACCGCCGCTCGTCGGAAAATGATGGTAATCGGGGCAAGCGCCGCGATCGTCGTTCTCGTCGCAGCAATAGGATTCATACAAATCAGAAAGCCTCGCCGGGCCAACGTCGTCGAATCGAGAATCACCGCCAACCCGCAAGATAGACCGGTCCTGAGCTCCGCCATCTCACCTGATGGAAAATATCTTGCATTCACCGACAAAACCGGGATGTATCTGCGGCAGGTCGAAGGTGGAGAAACGCATAAGCTCTCGTTTCCAGAAGACTTCCCCCGTGCTGATATCGAAGGCTGGTTTCCGGACAGCGTCCATCTTGTTGTCTCCTCATGGACCGAAGGCACAAGAAATACAAGGAGCCTCTGGCGAGTCTCCACGATGGGTGGAACGCCGATAAGACTGAATGGTGCTGGCTCATTCGCCCGGGTTTCTCCGGACGGATCACAGATAGCTTTCCTTCAAGCCGGGCTCGGTCGAAGTGAACTGTGGTTGATGAGTTCGGACGGCGAAGCGCCGCACAAAATCGTCGGAGCTGACGAATCCGACGAGCAATATCTAAGTCCTGTTGCCTGGTCGCCAGACAGCAGGCGAGTCGCTTACGTCAGGAGAACCATTCATCTGTGGGATAGAGATACTGCAACGATCGAGATCTTTGATCTTGCAAGCGGACGAACAGATCGCTTGATCTCGAATCCGGCCCTCGGCCAATTGCTTGCCTGGCCACAGGAGAACTCGCTGATCTACACACGCAGTGAGGATGCGCCTAATGAAAAAGACTCCAATCTCTGGCGCACCCAACCGGACTCCCGGGATTCGGGGGTGCGGATAAGCAACGGTCGTGGATTTATAGGTCAGATCAGCGCCACGAAGGATGGAAAGATATTGGCTTTAAAAAGGGTAGAGTACCAAGCCGATATCTACATTGCAGAGCTGGGAGAAGGCGGCAAAAAGTTACTCTCTCCCAACCGACTGACTAACGAAAAATGGGATGACGAGGTTCATTCCTGGACGCCAGACAGTAAGGCCATTTTATTGGTTTCCGATCGTGACGGACGGCAACATATTTTCAGGCAGGGCATCGATCAGGCACAGCCTGAGCTTCTGATCGGCGGAGACCACGACTATTCGCTTCCGAGATTGAATCCTGATGGAGGTGAGATTCTGTATCTTCAGATGCCAGGGCGGGACGAAGCCTCCCATGACATACGCGTCATGCGTACGCCGCTCGAAGGGGGAGGACCGCAACAACTGTTGCGCGGCCCGGCAATCTGGAACCTGCAGTGCGCACGCATTCCTTCCACACTATGCATTTACAGTTCGGGACCACCTTATCAGGTCAAATTTTTCTCCTTCAAAGCAAAGTCAGGGGAAAGCGAACGATTCCTGGCCTCGAAACTCGCTGACGTCGATTGGCCAAGCTGGTCTCTGTCGGCGGACGGAAAATATCTCGCTGTGAGCGTGACGAAGCTGGGCAACGACACGGCGATTCGCATCCTCTCGACCTCTGGTGATTTCGAGAAAATCATACCTCTGCCTGGATGGCGCGAAGTCAGTGGGGTGGACTGGGCCGTTGATAGCAAAAGCCTATGGGTGAGTGCTTGTACGCACCTCTCTTCCTGGGGTGCGTACAGTCCCTGCACCCTGTTGAAAGTCGATTTGGACGGCAGATTCACAGTGGTACATGAGGATGGAGGCGAGCACTATGTGGCAGCCCTACCTTCTCCTGATGGCAAGCGCCTCGCGCTCCCGGGCAGTAGTGCAGACGACTCAAACATATGGCTGGCAAGAAGTATCCCTTGACCGCACTCGCCAGACAGATTGGAGAAAAGAATGCCGATCCGAGGTGACCCACAACGGAATGCAGAGAGATGTCGATGCATACTCTGCAAGTCCTGGACTCTTCTCACACCGGCCATGATTATGTTGCTCCTGCCACTGTCTTCAGAGAGCCTGGCAACAGCTCAATCCAATTCACAAACGATCCTGCGCGGCGTGGTGACGGATGGCTCAGGAGCTGCCATTGTTAATGCTTCTATCACTCTCGAGGATGACCGCTTACAAGCAGTCGCTCATGCGACAACAGATGACACGGGGCGCTACGATTTAATAGCTCCAGCATCGGGTATCTATCGCGTGAGGATTAGCGCCGTTACATTCAGTACATTTGTCTTTGACGATCTGGGTCTAACGGGCGGCAACCTCAATCTCCCCGATGCAATGTTACGGCCTGGCACTGCCATATTTACTGTCAACATAAGCGCAGCAGCAGCCAAGCTGGCTGGAGGTCAGATCGCTACCGTCGGTCATGTAGGTATCTTCGGCGACGTGCTTCTTCAGGATGTGCCGTTCAGTGTTCAGTCTTATGCGAGCACTTTTCTTGTGAACCAGCAGGCTTTGACTTTGACTGACGTTCTGAACAGCGATGCTGCCTTCGTTTCACCTCTGGCTTCTTCCAAGGCGTCGCCGTACGCCGATGTGTTCCTTGTGCGGGGGTTCAGGCAACCCACAGGTAGCCAGGCGGCGGTGAACGGGCTCTTCGGCCTGTACGCTGGCCAGCCGACCATGGAATTCGTAGATCGTGTTGACGTGTTCCATGGTCCAAGCGCTTTTGTCATGGGCGCTCCTGAATCTGTTGGCGGCGTAGTGAATATGGCACCAAAGCGAGCAGGTGAGCGGCCGTTTCTGATCTTGGAGCCCACCTACCTCAGTAAGAGTGTTTATGGCGGACACGTGGATGCATCCGGCAGGGTCGGCCCCCACAAAGCTTTCGGAGGGAGGGTAAATGGGGCCTATCATGATGGTGAAGGGCAAATCCGCGATTCGCGGTTGCTGCACGGCGGCGCAGCGGTCGGCCTCGATTATCGATCGAAGCTTGTGCTGCTCTCGTTAGATGCGCAATACCTGCGCGATTACAATCAGGCGTATCAATACGTAGTGATACCAGGACCGGGGGTGCCAGACCTGCCTCCGGCGATGCCGACAAATCTGTCCACCATACCTGTCTGGATGCATAATGGTTTCAACCAGAAAATCATCCTCGGACGTGCGGATATCAACCTTTCGCCGAATTGGACAGTGACAACGGGCTCGGGTTTCTCTCACTCATTCGGCGGCGTTCCAGCTTATTGCCCGGTCATACTTCTGGACTACTCGGGCACGCTTCTCTGCGAGCAATACAGTCAGGTTCACACCCAGGAAAACTACAGTAATGATGTCGGCATTCGTGGTAAGTTCAGGACCGGTTCTCTTACCCACTCGGTTGTCGCCGGATGGAACCGTGTGCAGCAAACGGGAAGCTACGAAGAAGACCATGACTTCGGTCCATCGCAGCCCTACAATTTGTACACACCGTATCGCCCGACCTCTCCCAACTTTATTCTTCCCGAATCGACACCTATAGGTTTGGTAGACAGCCACAGCACCAAAGGTTGGTATCTCGGCGATACCATCAGCATGGTACGTGACAAGCTGTTAGTGACAGGTGGTTTCCGGAGATCCACTGTCAAGCTGCAAGACACTTTTCTCGATAACATGCCGCCACCAAGTCTCTACCTTATGAGTGCGGTCACGCCTGCGGCTGCGGCGCTGTTTCAGGTAACACCGAATATCTCGCTCTATGGCAATTTCATCCAGGCGCTGGAGCCCGGAGCCGTTGCTCCTCCAGAGACGAAGAATGCGGGACAGGTGTTTCCGCCAGCCCTCAGCAATCAGGTGGAAGTCGGAGCGAAAGCCCATTTGGGCAGATGGGCTGGAACGATCGCCTTTTACCGCATCAGCGAAGCCTACGGCGTGGTGAGCGCCGTTACCGATCCGCCGACATTCACACAGAATGGGCGCCAGGTAGATAAAGGAATAGAGATTGGTTTTACAGGAGATGTCCTTCCCAGCCTTCACGCGATAGTCTCCGTGAGCTTCATCAACTCCAGACAGCACTCTACTGGAATTCCAGACACCGAGGGGAAAAGTATCTCTTCAGTACCGGGCGCAACGGAGCGTGTGGACTTGAGTTGGGAGGTGTTTCACGTTAAGAACCTGATGCTCATTTGCAACTTGATGCAAAACGGGTCCGCCCCATTCGATGACATCAACAGCTATCGTGTGCCTTCATGGACAACGCTGGCCTTGGGAGCGCGGTATGCGTTCGGTCGCGAAAAGCCGCTGGCGATCCTGGCACAGGTAACAAACGTCTCCGACAGTAGGTTCTGGATCTCAGGTTTTTCGGGCGGACTCGCTCCGGCTGGCCCACGTGCGGTAAATCTCACGATCTCCAAGACGTTCTAATCATCTTCTTCTGGATTCCGGATGAGCCAAGGGGAATGCGGACACCAGCTTATCGGATAAATGCTTGTTGTCAATTGACTCGTTAAGGCTTTCTCAATGAGCGCTAAAATCTCTGATATGGAGTGACCGCGTCAAGCCCCGCGAGTCGGGGGGTTTTGTTTTGTCGTTGTTTTTCGAGGACAGGGCCAGCAGCACCTTCGGCGCACCTTGGGCTTGATCACCTCTTGATCGAACCAGGTCTGCTTCAGGGTGCGCGTGTAGAGGAACTTCAGTGCCGATCTGGCCCCTTGAATCGTTCCCCAGCCCAGCTTCCGTTCGTTGAGCAGATACAGCAGAAACGTGCGAACGTGCTCCGGGCCCAGCTGATCGGGTGACCTGTGAAAGTACTTGGCGAACTAAGCGACGGTGTGGGTGTAGTGACGGATCGTGCGTTCGGAGAAGTTGCGCAGCCGCAGATCTTCTTGCATGCGCTGACGTAGGTGAGTCATGGACACCTCCTTGGGTGTCCAAAACTCTATCCAAATGCCACAGAGGCATAACCTCCCGCGCTAGCGGGTTAGTGCAAATCGCCAACTCACGCATTATGAGAGGGCGCCCTGCTTAGAAGGAAGTTCTGAGGCTGACGCAGGGTGCAAGGGCTTTGCCCCCGCACCCCCAGGATTTATTGCTTGGTGCCTCTCCCGAT
>Ga0210398_10004303_pt1 | contig 13401 bp, 10 predicted proteins | sample IncBWC4OmetaG_FD_161047 | JGI IMG/M metagenome (GOLD analysis project Ga0210398, IMG submission 161047) | Forest soil microbial communities from Barre Woods Harvard Forest LTER site, Petersham, Massachusetts, United States - Inc-BW-C-4-O | ecosystem: Environmental > Terrestrial > Soil >... | reverse complement strand
TGCCTATCCTGCTCTTCACCCTCGCGGCAACCACGCTCGCCGGACTCCTCTTCGGCTGTGCACCCGCCTGGTACGCCTCGCGCGTCGACCCCGCCGAGGCCCTCAAGGAGGGCGGCCGCTCGGGCATGGGCGCCGGCCGTCACCGCCTGCGCCGGGCCCTCGTCATCGGCGAATTTGCCCTCGCTCTGGCACTATTAGCCGGAGCCGGCCTCGCCATCCACAGCTTCTGGAACCTCATGCGCGTCGACCTCGGCGTCAAGTCCGACCACGTCCTCACCTTCTTCCTCAACGTGCCCGACTCCCGCCCCAAAGATCCTGTGCTCATCACCACCTACTACCGCCAGATGCTCGACCGCGTCGCCTCCGTTCCCGGCGTCGCGCATGCCTCCGCCGAAACCGGACTGCCGCTCGAAGGCACGGGCTTCGGCATGCCATTCACCATCCCCGGCGGACCCACCTACGCTGACCCCTCGCAGCGCCCTGGAGCCAGGTTCGGCATGATCACGCCCGACTACTTTCAGACCTTCGGCATCCGGCTCGTCCGCGGTCGCACCTTCACCGACCAGGACAATGCCTCCAGCGTCAAGGTCGCCATGGTCAATGAGAGCTTCGTCCAGAAATACTTCAAGGACAAGGATCCCCTCACGCAGCGCGTGTCGGTGGAAGAATTGATCCCCGGCGTCACCCGCCTCGGCCCGCCCATCGACTGGCAGATCGTCGGCGTTTTTCATAACGTGCGCAGCCGCGGCCTGCGCGAAGATAACCCCGAGATCGAAATCCCCTTCTGGCAGATTCCCTGGCCCAGCGCCGGTATCGGAGTTCGCACCGCCGAAGACCCCGCGACCATGACCCGAGCCATCGCCGCCGCCGTGCATTCCGTAGACCCCGAAATCGCCCTCGCCCTCCCGCGCACCATGGACCAGGTTCGCACCGACGTGCTCGCCGAAGACCGTTTCAGCGTGGTGCTCTTCGCCAGCTTCGCCGTGGTTGCGCTCCTGCTCGCCGGAGTCGGTATCTACGGGGTGATGGCCTTCTCCGTCACCCAGCGCTCGCATGAAATCGCCTTGCGCATGGCCCTCGGAGCCGACCGCGCCCGCGTCGTCGGAATGATCGTGCGCGAAGGCGTCATCCTGGCCGGCATTGGCCTCACCCTCGGCCTCATCAGCTCTTACTTCATCGGCCGAGCCATGCGCAGCATGCTCTACGGAGTGAGACCCATGGACTACTCCGCCTTCGCCATCGTCGGAGTGCTCCTGTTAGCAGCGGCCCTTCTGGCCTGTTATCTCCCTGCGAGGCGCGCCGCCTCTGTCCACCCCATGCAGGTACTGCGCACCGAGTAGGCCTCCGCCGAGTGCCCCGTAACCTGATCTACTTCACCGGCTGCGATCCCGCGATTAGGATCTCCACCAACCTCCTCGCGCTTTGCTTCCAGTCTGGCCCGGATGCGACGTTGGAGACGCCCACCAGCGCCCGCAGCAGATCGAGCGGCTCAAGGTCCGCACGGATGTCGCCGCTCTTGATCGCACGCTCCACCAATGCGTTGATCGCCCCTTTGACCTGAGCGCCAGTCGCTTCAAACAACTTTGAGGGCCCGCCGACCAGCGTATTGAGAGCAGGCGCGATGATGTGCTTGGCCGCAATGTAGTCCACAAAGAGCAGCATCCACGCCCGCAACGCCTCAACCGGAGGCATCGTCTCGGCAAATTTCCCCTCCGCGGCCGCCAGCTTACCTACCTCGCTGCGATAGACCGCCTCAAGCAGCGCTTCCCGCGTCGGAAAATGGCGATACAGCGTTCCCGGTCCAACGCCTGCATCCTTGGCAATATCGTCCAGGTTGACGTTCGCCCCGTTCGCCCCGGCACGCGTGAACGCCTCTTTCGCAATCTCGAGTATGCGCGCACGATTGCGCACCGCATCGGCACGCGGCTTTCGACCAGCGGGTTGCGAGCGTTTGGTAGCCATCCCAAAGATTTTGAAAACCCCAAAAGAATTTTGAAACCGGAGAGAGTCTCCGTTTATCTATTCTATTACGGAGACTGTCTCCGTAATAGCCAATCATCGCCGCGGGTCAATTCGCGGCTGATACCGGTGCTATCGCGTTCGCTGAACAGGAGAAGAGAGAAATGGCAGAAGTGGCAGAAGTATTTGGTGCGACCTCAACAACAGAAGAGGTTTTGACCGGTATCGACCTTCACGGCAAGCGGATTCTCGTAACCGGAGTTTCGGCGGGGCTGGGCGTGGAAACGGCGCGTTCTCTCGCCGCCCATGGCGCCCATGTAGTCGGTGCGGCGCGAGATCTGGCCAAGGCAGAAACGGCAACCGCTCAGGTACGCAAGGATGCCGCTGCGGGTGGTGGAAGCTTCGAGCTTGTTTCCCTCGATCTCGCCAGTCTCGCCAGTGTGCGCGCCTCCGCCGACGGGCTGCTCGCAAAGGGTGACCCCTTCGATGTGGTCATCGCCAACGCCGGCGTGATGGCCACTCCATTTGGACATACGGTTGACGGATTTGAAACGCAGTTCGGCACTAATCACCTGGGACACTTTGTCTTCGTCAACCGGATCGCTCCGCTGATCCGTCGAGGTGGGCGTCTCATCAACCTCTCTTCCGCCGGGCACCGCTACTCGAACGTCGATCTCGATGACCCGAACTTCGAGCGGACGCCCTATGAGCCCTTTGTAGCTTACGGCCGGTCGAAGACGGCGAATATTCTCTTTGCCGTTGCTTTTGATCGCAGGCATCGGGACCGGGGCGTGCGTGCTGCTGCCGTGCATCCCGGGGGGATTCAGACCGAGCTGGGTCGCTATGCCGAGCCCGGCCGAATCGAAAAGCTGATCGCCCAGATCAATGAGCAGCTGGCGGCCGAGGGCAGGGGACCATTCCAATGGAAGACGATCCCACAGGGATCCGCGACTTCGGTGTGGGCTGGTGTGGTTGCGGCGGCTGATGAGGTCGGCGCGCAGTATTGCGAGAACTGCCACGTCGGGAAGGTCGTGCCGGTCGATCAGCCGATCAGCGTCATCAGCGAAGGAGTACGCGCGTATGCGCTGGATCCGGCCAACGCTGAGGCACTGTGGAAGAAGAGCGAAGAAATGGTCGGAGAGTCCTTCTAATTTCCCGTCCGATGCATGAGTGGGCTATCGCTTGCTTCCGGGCCGATAGCCCTCCTCTGCTACACGCCCACCAATACGTGGGAAGCTTTTATGATCGCGCTCACCTTGTCCCCTTGCTGCAGATCGAGCGCACTGACGCTCGCCTTCGTGATGGACGCAACCACCGCCGTTCCGCCGGGCAATCGGATTTCCACCTCACTGTTGACCACCCCTTGCTCCAGCCTTGCAACTTCACCGGCGAGCACGTTGCGGGCGCTCAGTTTCGCGCCTTGCACATTCTTCCCGACCATCACTTCTGACGCTTTGATAATCGCGTAGGCGGAACTGCCCTCGCGCAGGCCAAGGGAATCAACGCTGTGATTGGTAATGATCGCGGTCACGGTATCGCCTTCTTTGAGAGCGATCTCCACCTCGGCGTTTACGGATCCTTTGGTGACCTTCCTGACCGTACCGGCCAGCACATTTCGTGCACTGATCTTCATTCGCACTCCCTGAAATCGCCAACCGCGCGACTGCATCGACACCGCGTCAATCCTCGCAGGTTGATGGTCGGAGCGCAACGCGGCTGGAAAGACACGGAGACCGCGATCGGGCCACAGAATAGGAACAGCTAGCTCCCTTCGCGTTTGTTCTTAAGCCGGCCGATAAATGGCCGACAATTTCGCTCAACCAGCTAAAATAGAAATAGAGGGAAATGGGCTTGACTGCCACCGCGGTCAGGCCCGTTCCCTTTGTCCAACAGCGAGCGGCAGCTTCCTTCAAGGGCATCCGGCGGTCCCAGCCAAAAGCGGACCTCGGGTTATCTTGCTTACACTGACGATGCGGCGCGCAGATCGTGTCCAACCTCACTTTTGCGCACGTCGACTCAAGCTAATCTGAAGAATCTGGGGCGGAGGTTTTGTAGCATGGCAAAGCTCGTGTATGGATTGAACCAGTCCCTGGACGGCTACGTCGACCACCTGAAAATTGGGCCACCCCCTCCCGCCCTCGTTCGTCACTTCATGGAGCAGGTGCGCGGCCTGACCGGCATGGTGTACGGTCGCCGCATGTACGAGGTAATGCGTTATTGGGACGAAGACCGTCCGGATGATGACGCGGAGGACCACGACTTCGCGGCGGTGTGGCGGAGCAAGCCGAAGTGGGTTGTGTCGCGCACGTTGAAGTCGGTCGGACCCAACGCCACACTTGTCGAGGATGACCTCGAGGCGGTGATACGTGGGCTGAAGGCACAGCAAGTTGGGGAGATTGACGTTGCCGGACCAGACTTGGCAGGAAGCCCTAACCAACCTTGGTCTTATTGATGAGTATCGACTCTACCTCCACCCCGTCGTACTTGGTCGCGGCACGCCATTCTTCTCCGGCCCCGGCCGCCGCTCCGCCTTGTGACCAGCGATCGAATTGGCGAGGACGTGATTCGGTTGACGTACGTGCCCGCTTAGTCGCGCAACTCGCCCGACGGACTGCACCGACGCGTCAGGTCCGCTTTCGGTCACGTCCAGGCATTCCAGCTTGCGTGCCAATCTTCCCCGAAAGCCGCACAAAGGAAGCCTTTCTGGACATTGCAAAACCCACCCTTTGCGAGATCTTGAGGAGAGCCTTTAGGAGCGCATCAAAGGTTGAGTCTCAGAAGTCTTGCATTCATCCGATGGTCAGCCATACGACGCGCGCGCGCCCTGTCCTGCGCTGGTCTCCATTGCTCTCCCGACAGAATGAGCGGGAGGAAAATAGCTACAAATAACGCAAAGAAAATGGCTACAGACGCTCCCATGTGCAGTCTCCCACGAACAGGATACCCCTCCCGAGGCGATCATGGCTCGGGACGCAAGGGACTTGATCTGCATCACGCACGGGAGGGACCTCCTCTATTGCATCTGAGGATCGCTGTAAACGTGGGTGCATGTCCCACAAAGGACCCATTTCGGGACAGATTTAATCCCAGCAGGAGAACGTTGACCATAACTTATTTGGAATCCAACGCTTACAGGTTTCTCCATTGTTTTCTGTGAGATCCGCTACCTCATAGATTCCATGGGAGATACCAGCAAGTCATTTGTTTTCTATGATCTGGCGGAACCGCAGCTCGTGAATGTCTTTTAGAAACAATGAATTACGGAGCACTCGGCAAAACGGAGGGAGGGGTCAGACCCAGGCAGCCGCCCCTGAATGCTCCATCCCCACCAGATCCCGGTCGCGGACCCCGATGAGATAGAGCAGCCCATCGAGGCCGAGATGCGTCAGCGAATGATCGGCGCTCTTCCGCACCAGCGGCTTCGCCCGGAAGGCGATGCCCATCCCCGCCAGATTGAGCATGGGCAGGTCGTTCGCGCCGTCGCCCACCGCGACCACCTGTTCGAGCGAGATTCTCTCCCGCGCTGCAATCTGCCGGAGGAGGTCCGCCTTGGCAGCGCCATCCACGATCGCGCCGCTCACCTCCCCGGTGACCAGACGGTCGGTGATTTCGAGAGTGTTGGCGTGAACGTAGTCGACGCCAAAGCGCTCCTGCAGGTGCCGCGCGAAGAAGGTAAACCCCCCGGAAAGGATGGCGGTCTTGTAGCCCAGCACTTTCAAGGTTCGAATAAGCTGCTCCGCGCCCTCAGCCAATGGGATGCGGCCGATCAGCTCGAGGACCCGCTCTTCGGGCAATCCCTTGAGGAGTGCAACCCGGCGGCGGAAGCTCTCCTGGAACTCGATCTCGCCCCGCATGGCCGACTCTGTAATGCCGGCCACCCGGTCGCCGACGCCCGCCATCTTCGCCAGCTCGTCGATGACCTCGCCTTGAATCAGCGTCGAGTCCATGTCGAAGGCAAAAAGACGGCGGTTGCGACGGAAGATGCTCTCCCGCTGAAAGGCAATGTCGATTCCCAATTCCTGTGCCGCTGCCAGAAAGTCAGCCCGCATCCCGTCCTCGGACGCGACCTGCCCGCTCACCTCCAGCTCGACGCAGGCATTCGAGCTGCCGGCATGAATGGCCAGCGAGAGCCTCCCGGAGAGCCGCTCGATCCGGTCGATATTGAGCCGGTGACCGGCAATGATGGCCGTCACCCGTGATAGCTGCCTTGCGCTGATCGTCCGTCCCAGCACGGTGATGATGAAGCGGTCTTTGCCCTGGGTGCTGATCCAGTGGTCCAGCGCCTGCTCGGAGACGGGCGTGAACCTCACGTGCAGCCCGACCCCTTCAGACCTCTCGATGAGCGCGGTCTTCAAGGGTGCAAAGTCCCGCCCTTCCGGCACCTCGATGAGCAGCCCGAGGGCCAGCGTCTCATGCACCACCGCCTGCCCGATATCGAGCACGCAGGCGTCGTATTCGGCGAGGATGCCGGTGAGCAGTGTCGTCTGACCGAGGTGGTCGTGCCCAGAGAAGTGAACCAGTACAGTCTCGCGCAAGAAGTCTCCCAATCACAGCCTACCAGCGGGGGAAGCGTGTGGTTAACTCAGCAGCGACTGGAAAATTTGGAGTTAGAATATTGCAGGAAGATCGAGTGATGCTTCTCTCTCCGCCAATCAAGCGCTTCAGACGTGGCCGTCCCGACCGTGGACGAAGCCTCTCCTTCTAGATAATCTTTTTCCGGACGGATTTAACGGCAGCGTCACGCTGCCCGCGTTGTTACGCGGCGAGTCCGGTCGTGATCGCACGCCCTTGAGCCGGGCTCCCACGAAAAAGGAAGGATGGCTATGAGCCAATCAGTTGACAGTTTCGGCAGCCGGTCGCAATTGAAATCCGGCAACCGCACTTACGAGATATTCCGCCTCGACGTTCTCGAGAAGAAGGGCGTGAGCCTCCACCGCCTGCCCTACAGCCTGCGCATCCTGCTTGAAAACCTGCTTCGCCACGAAGACGGCAAATCCGTCACGGCCGAGGACATCGAATTCCTCGCCAAGTGGGACCCCAAGGCCGAGCCTTCCCGCGAAATCGCCTACATGCCTGCCCGCGTGCTGATGCAGGACTTCACAGGTGTGCCGGCCATCGTCGATCTCGCCGCGATGCGCGATGCAATGAAGGCGCTTGGCGGCGATCCAGAGAAGATCAATCCGCTGCAACCCGCAGAACTGGTCATCGACCATTCCGTACAGGTCGATGAGTATGGCACCGCGAACTCTTACTCGCTGAACGCCATGCTCGAGTTCCAGCGCAACCGCGAACGGTATGCCTTCCTGAAGTGGGGACAGTCAGCCTTCCGCAACTTCTCGGCTGTTCCGCCAGGCATGGGCATCTGCCATCAGGTGAATCTCGAATATCTGGCCCGAGTGGTATTTACCTTAGAAAATGGCAGCAAGACCATCGCCTATCCGGACACACTGGTCGGCACCGACTCACACACCACCATGATTAACGGCCTTGGCGTGCTGGGTTGGGGCGTCGGCGGCATCGAAGCCGAGGCTGCGATGCTTGGCCAGCCGGTGTCGATGCTTGTCCCCCAAGTGGTCGGATTCAAGCTCACCGGCAAGCTACGGGAAGGCGCCACAGCGACTGATCTCGTGCTCACCGTCACCGAGGTGCTGCGCAAGCTGGGGGTGGTAGGCAAGTTCGTCGAGTTCTACGGAGCGGGCATCAGCGAGCTTTCGCTGGCCGATCGCGCCACCATCGCTAACATGGCGCCGGAATACGGCGCCACATGCGGCATCTTTCCGGTCGATACCGAGACGCTTCGCTACCTTAAGCTCACTGGCCGAAGTGCCGGGCTGATTTCGCTCGTCGAGACCTACTACAAGGAGCAGGGTCTCTTCTATACCGCCAAGGCGCCCGAGGCTGAGTATTCGCAGACGATCGCGCTCGACTTAGCCACCGTTGAGCCCAGTGTCGCCGGGCCAAAGCGCCCGCAGGACCGTGTACTGCTGAAGGACGCTGGATCGAGCTTCGCGAAGCAGCTGCCCAGTCTGCTCGGCCCCACCGGGAATAAGAACGGAGTTCGCCAGGTGGTGCGCTGGGAAGGCGAAGGTGGACATACCGCCGAAACCATCGACGCGGCGCAGGGCGTCCACGAATCCGGCCCTACCACCTCCGTTAAGGACCGCTTCGGCGTTGATGTGGACAAGTATCTCGACAACGGCTCGATCGTGATCGCGGCCATCACCAGCTGCACCAATACCTCGAATCCTTCTGTGATGATCGCGGCTGGAATCCTTGCCAAGAAGGCAGTGGAGAAGGGGCTGTGCGTGCCGCCGTGGGTCAAGACTTCACTGGCTCCAGGATCGCGGGTGGTAACGGATTACTACAAGAAGGCCGGATTGCTCCCTTACCTCGATAAGCTGCGCTTTAATGTCGTGGGCTACGGATGCACAACCTGCATCGGAAACTCCGGACCGCTGCCAGCCGATGTGTCGAAGTCGATCGAAGATCATGGCCTGGTTGCGGTATCCGTGCTCAGCGGAAATCGCAACTTTGAAGGCCGCATCAACTCCGATGTTCGCGCCAATTACCTGATGTCTCCGCCACTGGTAGTGGCTTACGCCCTCGCCGGGCGCATCGATCACAACTTCGAGACCGATCCACTCGGCAAGGGCAGCGCTGGCGAACCGATATATCTCAGAGACATCTGGCCGAGCCAGCAGGAGGTATCGGATACGATGGCGTCGTCTATCGACTCCGCGATTTTCACCAAGGAGTATTCGACAGTCACGGCAGGCGATCATAACTGGCAACAACTCAAGTTCCCCACCAGCGACGTTTACCAGTGGGAGGCTGACTCTACCTACATCCGTAAGGCTCCCTACTTTGACGGAATGCCAGCCACGCCTGCCCCAGTTGAAGACATTCGCAGCGCGCGGGTACTCGCCGTGCTGGGCGATTCAGTCACCACCGATCACATCTCTCCCGCTGGCTCGATCAAGCTCAACTCGCCTGCCGGAACGTACCTCACCAGCCATGGCGTCAAACCGGCGGACTTCAACTCCTACGGTTCGCGCCGCGGGAATCACGAAGTGATGGTGCGCGGCACATTTGCCAACGTGCGGCTACGCAACAAGCTGGCTCCCGGAACCGAAGGGGGCGTCACTCGCCTGCTGCCGGAAGGTGAGCAGATGAGCATCTTTGACGCCTCGGTAAAATACGCCGAGCGCGGAACTCCTCTGGTCATTCTCGCGCGCAAGGAATACGGTTCTGGCTCCTCGCGCGATTGGGCGGCGAAGGGTCCAAAACTGCTTGGAGTTCGGGCTGTCATCGCCGAAAGCTACGAGCGGATACACCGGTCGAACCTGGTTGGGATGGGCATCCTACCGCTTCAATTCGCGGAAGGGCAGAACGTGGAAAGTCTCGGCCTGACTGGCGAGGAGGTTTTCGACTTCCCCGGACTGAAAGCGCTGCTCGATGCCAAATTCGCTAATGGGCGCACTCTACGCGTCCAGGCCACCTCGCCCGATGGCACGTCGAAGGAGTTCGCGGCGAAGGTTCGCATCGACACTCCGCAGGAAATTCTCTATTACGAGAACGGCGGCATTCTCCAATACGTACTGCGAGGACTCGCCGGGAATAACTAGGGGGCAGCCGCGAAAAATCGAAGGCCCCGGATTTGATCCCGGGGCCTTTTCATCTCCGAACATCAGTTGTGTTCAGATACCCATGCCGAATTCTGTGGTCTGTCCCTCATCGCCGGCGTGCGAGTAGAAGTCGCTTGGAGTACGGCGGTTGAATTTATAACGCTGGCGCAGCTCGCGGCCCACATAGAGACCAAGCGCAGCGACTCCCACCGCTACTGACGCCCATCCCAGGGCGCGAAGCGCGATCCGGGATTCATTGCACGACTTAGAGCGGAAGCCACGCAGTACACTCACGATACCTTCCCCATTTGCGGTTCGCCGCAATGCCAACATGATAGCTCACTTTGCCGGACCGCCGCATGTCTGTGAAATGCGAGGCATACAACTTTTGTCACATCGTGCAATCGGGCTTAGGAGGTCTTTTCAATCTGGGACAAAAGGGCAACTTTTCGTTCGGCCGGAAGGAAGCTCGCCTCGACCGAATTGGCCGCAAGCTCTCGCAGATGTTCTTCAGAGAATCCAAATTCGTTCTGGGCGAGCCGGTATTCATCTTCAAGATCGCTGAGGAACATGGCAGGGTCGTCGGAGTTGAGCGTAATCATCAGGCCTGACTCAAAATAGCGTCGGACTGGATGATCTGCGAGGCGGATGCAGCATCCGGTACGCACGTTCGACGAAACGCAGACTTCAATGGGAACCTGGCGCTCGACAAGGATGGTCATCAGCTCAGAGTCATGGATAGCGGTAAGGCCGTGGCCAATCCGTTCGGCTCCGATATTGAGGGCTCCCCAGATACCCTCCGGGCCAACAGATTCCCCGGCATGGGCGGTAAGATGAAGCCCAGCGTCACGCGCTTCAGCGTAGAGCTCGCGGAAGGGGGCTGCGCCGGTGTGTCGTTCGTCACCCCCGATGCCGATTCCGATGATAGACGGGTGGTCTCGCCGCATTTCTGCTGCTTTGCGGAAGACCCGCGCCGCCGCTTCGGTTCCGAACTGGCGGACGGCGTCGAAGATCCAGTAGCCCGAGACGCCGAAGTCGGCCTCTGCCCGCAGGCGGCCGCTTTCCATCCCGGCAAACAGCGGCTCTACTTCGCTCCGTCCCCAGTAATAGATCACTCCGACGGAAACATATACCTCGGCGTGGACGATGCCCTGCCGGGCGAGTCGCTCGAGCATGCGGTAGGTGATCAGTTCGTAGTCCTCTGGCGTGCGAAGGCGTTCGGTGACCGCCTTGAACGCGAGCAGGAACCCGGTGAAGTCCGTGTAATCGTAGAGGGCACGGGCCTCCTCCAGGGAGAGCGGGGCACCGTCATGGCGCCGGCTCAGTTCTACCAGGGTTTCCGGCGCTACTGTGCCCTCCAGGTGCAGATGCAGCTCGGCTTTGGGAAGGCGCCGGATGAAGGCCCGCTGTTGGTCGGAGTCCGGCGCGTGGCCACGCATCGACGTTAGCTAGGTGCTGATATTCACCAGGCCCTGAGTCGAGCCGGGCGACGTGCGCGAGGTTTGCGGGGCACGCCAATGGTCGATGTAGGAAATCTGATGTACGCAACTCACCGTGCAGTGAGGAGCGCAGGTCTTTTCGGCGAGGAATTCGCGCCTGAGGTCGGCTTTGGTGTACTCGGCCAGCGGCACGCCGGGAAAGCCACGCTGCTGTGAGCAGTAATGCACCAGGCCATTCTCGCAGATGTAGAGATAGCGGGAGCCGGCACGGCAACGCCAATCATTGGGTTCGCCGTTGGCGATGGCTTCCTGGAACTTGTTGAAGCGCGAATAATTGCGCTTCTTCCAGTTGCGCATCTCGAAGTAGACACGGCGCTCTTCGTCCTGCAACGGTTTGAGCTGGCCGTCCCCGTCGTGGATGATGCCGATGGTGGAGGTGAAGCCCAATTCCAGCGCACGGCGTCCGATGACCAGGGCGTCGTTAGGGTTCTTGATGCCGCCTCCGACGACGGAGTTGATGTTCACGTGGAAGTCGGCGTGTTCGGCGAGCATCTGCAGCTTCTTGTCCAGGACCTTCAGGCTCTTCTTCGAGACGTCGTCCGGGTATATGTTGTCGATGGAAATCTGCATGTGATCGAGGCCGGCCTTGTTGAGCCGCTGGATGCGGTCGGGCATGAGCAGATAGCCATTGGTGATCATTCCGGCCAGTGCGCCGTTTTTGCGGATGCGGCGGATGATGTCGTCCAGTTCCGGATGGAGCAGCGGCTCGCCGCCGGAGATGGTGATAATGCTGGTGCCCAAACGTCCCAGATGATCGACGCGGCGCATCATTTCGTCGAGCGGGACGGGCTTTGACAAATCGTCGTACTCATTGCAGTAGGTGCAGGAGAGATTGCACCGCCGCATGGGCACGATCTGGGCCATCACCGGGTGGCCGGTCGAGGCCAGAGAGCGGCCGACGATGGTCAGCTCACGGACTTTCCGTCCGGCAGCCTTCAACTTTTGGACGGGAGTCTGTTTGCGAGGCTCGGTTTGTGCGGCGGATGTGGACATATCCTTCACTATTCAATCACATGCGAGGAAGGGGAGCGAGCGAGACGGAGCGAATGGAGCTTTTGCAGGATTGAACGGGCAATAGTCAGCATTCGCGAACCCTTCTGATCCGCTTTGTCGGTAGTTTTTCTAGTCTGGCTTCCGGCATGCTCCCGATCCATGCTTGGGCACTCCCTCCCCCCTGTTTTTTCTATGGCTTTTAACTCATTCATTCTGCTGTATTTACCGATTATACTTTGTAACTCATTCATTTCATGGGAGAAATCTGTAACCGATTCTTGCAGTGTGACTTACTCCGATCCAATGCAAAGGGTTCCTCTCAAAATGGGAAAGCCTGACTGCGGACCGCAGTCAGGCTCCTTTTTGCCTCTATTTCTATTTTAGCGAACCGAGCAAATTAACCGGCCAGAAAAGGCAGGGATCAGGGTTCAGGGTACAGGGTTCTCAATCTATCTGGTGTAGTTGCAGCGATTCGAGGTCCCTGCGCAGATCCTGCATCTGCTTCTGGATTTGCTCCTGCTCCTTCTTCATCTCGTTTTGGAATTCGTGCAGCTTCAGGCTCCTAACGGCACTTTGCGCCTGGGCCGCTGCGAAATCGGCATCGAGGCCGCTCATCGCCTGACTGGTTGTCTCGGCCAGGAGCACCGGATCGATGGCATTCAGCTGCGCCTCGAATTGCGGGAGGCTTTCCTCAAGCTTGGAGCGGTTGCTATCCCAGTCGAAGTCGGGCATGACAAGCTCGCCCTTGTGCTTGGCGTCTCCGGCCTGCATGCTGAGGATCTGCTCCTTGCGGTTGCGGACGATCGTGACTTGGACCTGCTTGCCCCGATTGGCGTGGATGGTCTTCATCCAGGTATTCAGCGTGGGCACGGCCTCGCCGTTGACCTTGGTGATCACGTCGCCGGCCTTCAGCCCGGCGCTGGATGCAGGGCTGTTCTCGGCGACCCGCTTGACGAGCAGACCCAAGCCATCCTTGACGCCGAAGTAATCCGCCAATTGCGTTCCCAGCGGATCGAGCTCCACGCCCAGAGAGGGCGAGCCGAAGGTGAGGGAGCCGAAGAAGCTGTTGCCCGCGCCATGGCCGGAGGGGGCGACCAGCGCATAGGTGGAATCGTCACCATCAGGATCGGGAACGGTGTGAATCTGCGTCCATGCGTCCTGCTCGATTTTGGCGCGGTCGGCAAGCTGCACATTGATCGTCTGCTGCTGCCCGTCGCGTGAAATCAGCAGAGTGACAGAGCGGCCCGGAGGAGTCTCGCGAAGCATGCGCCGCAGTTGTTCGACTCCCTGAACCTGCTGGCCGTTCATCTGCAGGATGACGTCAT
>Ga0210398_10004302_pt1 | contig 13401 bp, 13 predicted proteins | sample IncBWC4OmetaG_FD_161047 | JGI IMG/M metagenome (GOLD analysis project Ga0210398, IMG submission 161047) | Forest soil microbial communities from Barre Woods Harvard Forest LTER site, Petersham, Massachusetts, United States - Inc-BW-C-4-O | ecosystem: Environmental > Terrestrial > Soil >... | reverse complement strand
TCCCCCTCGTCGACCGTCGTACTGTTCCCACACCCTGAGTTTACTCCTTGTTCATAGTGCCGAAGCCGGACCGACCGCAAATTTGCGGCGCAAAACACATATTTTTTCGGCAATCCGACTGTTTTGATTCTATTTTTACATCTCGTCGGCAGAATTCGGTCCATGACCAAAAGCGCGACCGCGGAAGTCCAGCGCCAACACGCCGAACGGCAGCTGTTCACCGCCCGCCGGGCATTGACTCACCTTGTCGAACTGTACGACAGCGGTCAGTGGCGGCATTATTATAAAAAGGAAGAAGCCTTCGCCGAGGCGGTCCGCGAAGCGCGGCAAGCCGTCGAGCAATGGTCCGACATCGTCAACCAGGTTGGCGGCGGCGCAGCCTAGGACCCGCGCTGGCGGCGCGTCGCCTAGACTTAGGCCCGCAACGAGACCATGATCCATCCTGCCACGAAGGCGGCGGGAGGACGGAGTGCTCGAGCATTACCACAATATCAATTCGGTCTGCGCGCAGAAGGTGCGCATTGCGCTCATCGAGAAAGGCCTCGACGCCAAGGAACATCTCCTCACCTTGCGCGGGGACCAGTTCGATCCGGCCTATCTGAAGCTCAACCCGAACGGTGTCGTGCCGACGCTGGTGCACGACGGCAGCCCGATCGTCGAATCCTCGCTGATCCTTTATTACCTGGATGAGGCGTTCCCAACGCCGGCGCTGATGCCGAAGGAGCCGAAGCTTCGTCACCGCGTGCGGATGTTCAACAAGCTGATCGACGAATATCTGCATAATTCGTGCATGATCCTCACCTTTGCCACGGCGTTCCGGCCGAACTTCCTCAAGCTGCCGCGCGAAGCCTGGCTTGCCGAAGTCAACAAATCGCCGCTCAAGCGCCGCGCCGAATACAAGCGCAGCGTCATCGAGCATGGGCTCGATTCCGAGTTCGTCGTCGACGCCATCAACCAGCACAAAAAATTGCTGGCCTGGATGGACGAGTCGCTGCAGAGCGGCCCTTATCTCGCCGGCACGCGCTTTTCCAATGCGGATTGCGCCGTCGTGCCCTACATTCTGCGCCTCGAATTGCTCAAGCTCGCCGGTATGTGGGATGGCCAGGCGGCGATCGGCGATTGGTGGGAGCGGATGCGCGAGCGTCCTTCGGTCAAAGCCGCGATCTTGGATCGCATGACCGAAACCGACTGGGCGCCGTTCCGCAATCTGGCGCCCGATCCGTGGCCGAAGGTGGAAACGCTGTTGCGCGCGGCTTAAGCGCTGCGGCGGCGTAGCGCAGTCCGTCTCGCCAGCCTCGGGGCTTGGCTTTCCCATGGCATCGGTCGTCAATGCTGCCTTTTGCGCGCTGGTGGCGACTGCATTCTTCACGGCGTTCGGCTATGCGATCGGCCGCCACGTGCTGCCACGCACGCTGGCGCTCGGCGCCGCGCCGGTCGTCGGCTGGGCGATGTTCAGCGCCGCGACGCTGCCGGTTCTGACACTCACCGGGTTTTCGGCGCCTGCCGTCGCCGCCATGGCGGCACTCTTTCTTATCATCGGCGGCGGCGCGCTGCTGACGCAAAACGCCAATGACGAGGCGGCCCAAAAGCCGATCGTCCCGCTATGGGCTTATCCGGCGGCCGGGCTGCTCGCTCTGGTGCCGGCGAGCGCGATCGCCCCGAAAATTTCCGCCGCCGGCGTGCAGCTCGCGGATCCCATATTCGATCACGCCAAGATCGCCATCATCGACGCGGTGAGCCGGCAAGGCTTGCCGCCGGTCGATCCGGTGTACGGCGCCACGGTCGGTGCCATGAGTGGGCCCGGGGGGCTGGCCTATTATTACCTCTGGCACTTCAGCGCGGCGGAGCTGGCGCTGCCGCTGCATATCAGCGGCTGGGAGGCCGATATCGGCCTCACTTGGTTCACCGCTTTCGCCTCGCTCGCCTTGATGATGGCTGTCGCCGTCTGGCTGAGCGAGCGATCGGGCGCCGCGATCCTGGTGGTCGCTCTCGCCGCCGGGGCATCGCTGCGGACGACGCTGCGCTTTTTGTTCGGCAGCTTTTCTCTCGAGCCGTTCATGGCGTCACCCAATGGCTTTGCCGGCTGGTTGTTCCAGTCCGCCTGGGTGCCGCAACATCTGATGTCGGCCTCCTGCGTGGTCGCGACCATAGTGCTGATCGTGCATTTCGCGCGGCGGCCCAGTGCCGCGCGGTTCCTGACCCTGGTCCTGCTCGTCGTCGCCGGCTTTGAAAGCTCGGCCTTTGTTGGTGGGGTGACCTTCGCCGTCGCTTCCCTGCTCGCGGCGCCCATCCTCTTCGCCGCCGTGACGCCGGCCAGGCGCGTAACGGTCGCCGGCGGCTTTGGCGCCGCCGCCGTGCTCGCGCTGCTGATTGCGGCGCCGTTCCTCCGCGATCAATTGGCCGCAGTGGCGTTGCGCGGCGACGGCCATCCGATCGTGATCGATCATTTCGCCGTGCTCGGCGATTTGTTCCCCCACACGCTGCGCCGCGAGCTCGATCTGCCGGCCTATTGGCTCATTCTGCTGCCGCTCGAATTTCCCGCGACTTATATCGCGGGCTTGTTTGCGCTCGTCGTGACGCAGCGGACACTGCCGCGGGGGCTGGAAAGAACCGCCGTCGTGCTCTTCCTCGCGCTGGCTGGCGCCGGGCTCGCCGTGTCGTGGCTCCTTGTCAGCACCGTAGGCGACAACAACGATCTGAGCCTGCGCGCGATCCTGCCGGCTGCCATGATCCTGATCATCGGCGCCGCGGCGGCAATGATGCGCGCCCCGTATCGTAAACTGATCGCCGCCGCGGCGTTGGGCGGTCTCGCGCTCAGCCTGCCCGACACCGTCGCAATGGCGCGGTACAACATGATCGGGTCGCCGGCGGCGGATGCGCAGACATTTGCGGAAGCCCCGGAGCTATGGGACGCGGTGCGCCGCTATGCGCCGCCGACAGCACGCGTCGCCAATAACCCGCTGTTCCTGCAAGACCTGACGCCGTGGCCGGCGAACATGTCCTGGGCGCTGCTTGCCGATCGCAGCTCGTGCTTTGCCGGGCGCGAGATGGCGCTCGCCCTCGCGCCGCTGCCGGCGGATCGCCGCGAGGCGATCAACGCGCAATTCATCCGTGTCTTCGCCGGGCAGGGCAGCGCGGGTGACGTGGCCGCCATGGCCACCGTATTTGCCTGCGACGTCGTGCTGGTCGTGCCGCAAGACGGCGCCTGGACCAAGGATCCGTTCGCCGTAAGCCCCGATTATCGCCTGGCGGAAACGCGGGCCGGCAAGTGGAGGATCTATACGCGCGTCACTCCTTAAATCCCCGCAAACCAGTTAAATCCCTGCTTGCTCCAGAACGTCTCGCGAAAATCGTTGGTGACCTCGATCGCCTTGATCCATTTTGCGTTCTTGTAGCCGAGCTTGGTCGAGGTACGCAGCCGCAGCGGAAAGCCGAACGGATCGGTGATGATGTCACCGGCATATTTGGTGGCGAGGATGGTCTGCGGATGTAGTGCCGAGGCCATGTCGATGCTTTCCGTGTAATTGTCGGCGCAGATGAAATAGACATATTTGGCGCTCAGATCGGCGCCGACGCGACGGAGAAAATCGCGCAGGTTCGGGCCCGACCATTGCCCGATGTAATCCCAGCCCTCGACACAGATGTGCCGGATGATGATTTCCTGCTCCGGCAACTGATAAATCTGCTGCGCCGTCCAGGGCTGCGTGTTGCCGATGCGGCCGGCCAGCTCCAGTTTCCAGGTGGCGCCGTCGACCGGTTTGACGTCCTCGATGTCGTAATAGGCGTTAAAGCGCGGCGGCTTGACCACCTGTGACGGCGCGAAGGTCGGCGCCAGATGGTTCGGCCGGAATATCGCTTCCTGCACGCCGTCGTTCCATGCCGACACGGTGCGCAGCCATGATTGGACCGGCGGTTCCTCGCTGACGTCGCAGCCGGTCAGCAGCCCAAGCGCGCCGAGGCCCACCGCGCCGCGAATAAGGCCGCGGCGATCGATGTTGTCGGCGGCCAATCGCTTTGTCGTGCTTTGGCCGAGGGTCTCGCGCCGCCGCAAGATGGCGGGCTTGGGGAATCGAATAGGCATTCGGGTCACCGCATCGTGGCCTGGATCATGGCGTGGCTTCGATTTCGGGGTTGATTGCGGCCGCCGGCCGCTTGCCGTCATCGACGATGGGCCCACCGGTCGCCATGGCAACGAGGCTCTGCGGCACCAGCAATGCCAGGGTCACGTGAACGAGGATGAAGGCGACGATGGCGGACATGCAGAGAAAGTGAACCAGCCGGATGGTCTGGAAACTGCCGAACAGGCCTGCCAGCGCGGAGAGCTGGACCGGCTTCCACAACGCCAAGCCGGAAATCACGATCAGGATGCCGACCAGCATGACGCCGAGATAGAGCACCTTCTGCACGGCGTTGTAGTGGATCAGATCGTCGTGGCGCAGGCGAAAGCGCAGCGCGTCGCCGATCGTGGCAAAAAGCTCGCTTAGGGAGATGGGAAACAGCTTGCGCCGGAAACGGCCGGTCGCGATCCCGTAGCTGATATAAGCCAGGCCATTGAGCACGAAAATCCACATGCCGAAGAAATGCCACTGCAATCCGTACTGCGCCCATTTGCCGATGACGAGCCAATCGGGGAAATGCAGAAAGCCGAAGATCACATCGTCGTTATAGATCTTCCATCCACTGCCGATCATGATGAAAATGGCGACGGCATTGATCCAATGCATGATGCGCAGCGGCAGCGGATGAAGACGCGGCGGCGCGTCTGATCTGACGGACGGCGTTGACATTGGCAATCCCGTGCTGACGACGTGAGGACACTACGGTTGCGGTATTTGGCAGGCAAGGCGAACCGCTTCACAAAGTCGCGTGAACTGTTTGATCGGAGGAAACGCTGATGCGATTGCAAATTGGTGCGCTAGGCTTGGCGATTGTCTGCGCGAGCGGTCTCGTCGGCCCGGCAGAAGGCGCGCACCCGGCGGTTCCCGATCGAACATTCGCCGTAGCGCAAGCGATGATACCGCCGACCGGCATGGGGCCTGCGGACAAGGCTATGGCGGCGCAGGACATGGCGGAGACCGCGCGCATGCAGCGTCGGTTTCCGCAATCCGTGCGCGTCGGCGATCTCATCGGGCTGCCGGTGCTCGACGACGATAGCCGCACGCTCGGCCATGTGCGGCGGGTGGTGCGTACGCCGCAGGGCAAGATCAAACTGATCGTGGCTTACGGTGGCTTCCTCGGCTTCGGCAAGCGATTGATCGCGGTGCCGATCGAAGTGGTGGGAATTTTTGGCCGGCAACTCGCTTCGCTCGATATGCCGCGGCAGGACTATGCCGCCGCGCCGACATGGCGGGACACCGGAGATGCTGCGGTGCCGAACGATGACAGTATCCGCGTCGCGCTGGCGCGCCGTTGAGAGTCGGCCGTCAGATCACGACTCTGTGAACACGATAACTTTTTGGTGTTTCGAAACTTAGTGGTCTGAAGGCGGAAGTGATTGGCGCTTCGCCGTCCGCTTTGGCAAGCAAGTCTTATTGCGTTGCTGATTTGATTGCAGGGGGCAACTGCATGAATGGCTTGCGTCGATTTAACGGCAATTCCGATTCGAGGGGCGCCGGCGCCGCGGCGGCATCTTGCGGCATCGCCTTCATGGCCAAAGCCTCGGCGCCCGGGCGTACCAAGACGCGCCTCGTTCCGCCGCTCACCTTCGATGAAGCGGCTGCGCTGAATACCGCATTTCTGTGCGACGTGGCCGACAACGTGCTGCTGGCTGCGCGTCACGCTGCGCCGCAGGCTGGTATCGCCGGCTATGCGGCCTTCGGGCCGACCGGCGCGGAAGACTTTTTTCGCGGCACGCTGCCGGGTGCGATCGGCCTGATCGGCGCTTGGTTTCCTAATTTCGGTGATTGCTTGTTCCACACGATCCGCGAGCTTTTTGCCCGGAAACACAGGTCGGCTGTCGTGCTCAATTCCGACAGCCCGACTTTGCCGACCGCACTCTTGATCGAGACCGCGACAACGCTGGCGCAGCCGGGCGACCGCGCCGTACTCGGCCCTTCTACCGACGGCGGTTATTATCTGCTCGGCCTCAAAGCCGCGCATCGCCGCATGTTCGAAGACATCGACTGGAGCACCTCGCGCGTCGCCGAGCAGACGCTGCAACGCGCCCGCGACATCGATCTCGACGTTCATGTCCTGCCGGCTTGGTACGATGTCGACGATGTCGACGGCTTGCGGCGGCTCGATGCGGAACTCAACGGCGAGCGCGGGCACGGTGCGCTGGCGCCGCATTATGCGATACAGACGGCAAAATTGATGCGCCAACTGGCACGAAATCGCGATTTTGGCGGCCGGCCCGATCGTCTTATGCAGGTCGACGAAGTGCGCGCCTGAGCCGGCATGATCCGGCCAATAAATCAACGGGGCGAAACGCTGATGCAACGGACGGCGACAAAACGAGCGATCGATCCGCAGCGCTATTTCGAGAGCGTGACGGCTGACAGCGAAACTCCCGAGCACGAACCGGTCTGCCTTTATCTTGAAACGACCAACCGCTGCAATCTCCTGTGCACGACATGCCCGCGCACCTATGAGGAGCTTGAGCCGCCGGCCGATATGAGCTGGGAGCTGTTCACCTCGATCGTCGATCAGATACCTCACCTGCAGCGCGCCGTGCTGCACGGCGTCGGCGAGCCCATGCTGGTCAAGCATCTGCCGCGCATGGTGCGCTATCTGAAAGATCGCGGCTCCTATGTTTTGTTTAACACCAACGGCACGGTGCTCAACGAGAAAAACGGCCGTGCGCTGATCGCCGCCGAACTGGACGAGTTGCGCGTCTCCTTCGACGCGGCCAATGCGAAATCGTATCTCGCCATTCGCGGCAAGAACTATTTTCATCGCATCCTGAAAAACGTCCGTGCCTTCCGCGAGCTGCAGGAGCGCGAGGGCCATCTCAAGCCGAAGGTTTCGGCCTGGCTCACCGGCTTGCGCGAAACCATCGAGGAGTTGCCGGATTTCGTCCGTGTCGCGGCGGAGACCGGCGTCAAGGAAGTGCATTTGCAGCGGCTGGTGTTTTTCACCGACAAGGCCATCGGCCTCGCCCGGCCGGACCAGGCGCTCTACGAGCAACTGTCCGGTGAGGAAGCGGTCCACATCGACCGCGCCGCCGCGCTCGCCCGCTCGCTCGGCGTCGACTTCAGCGCCTCGGGCGGCGCCTCGGAGCCGGGCGTCAGTCTCAAGCGCAGCGATAACGGCGGAGTATCGGGCTCGCCCTGGTCGTTGTGCCGCCGGCCATGGACGGTGATGTATTTCACCGCCAACGGGCGGGCTTTGCCGTGCTGCATCGCGCCGTTTTCGCAGCGTGGCTACGAGAATTACACGCTCGGCGACGCCACCCAGCAGAGCTTGCGCGAAATCTGGAACGGGCCGGCCTACGTCGATTTCCGCAAGGCGCTCAAATCGAACACGCCACCCGAGGCCTGCGCCAGTTGCGGATTGCGCTGGAGCCTGTAGCGATGCCGCCGCAGCCGGCGCCCGTGGCCGTCGTCATTCCAACCTTCAATGAAGCCGAATCCATCGCCGCGGTGGTTGCCGAATTGCCGCGCGATATCGTCGGCCAGGTGATCGTCGCCGACGGCGGCAGCGGCGACGGCACGCAAACGCGCGCGTGCAACGCCGGCGCCGAGGTCATCGACGTCGGCCGGGGCTACGGCCGTGCTTGTCTTGCCGGCGCGCAAGCGGCGCAGGACGCCGAAATCGTCGTCTTCATGGATGGCGACGGCGCCGACGATCCGGCCGCCATCGCGGCGCTGGTGGCGCCGCTGCGCGCCGGCAGTGCGGATTTTGTCATTGCCTCGCGCGCGCGCGGCCGGCGCGAAGCCGGCAGCATGGCGGCGCACCAACTCCTCGCCGGAATTATGGCCGGGTGGCTGACGCAACGGCTCTACGGCGTGCGTTACACTGACATGTGCGCGTTCCGCGCCATCCGCCGCGACACCTTGCTGGCGCTGGGCATGCGCGAGATGACCTACGGCTGGAATCTCGAAATGCAGATGCGCGTGGCGCGTGCCGGCCTTCGCGTCGTCGAGCTGCCGGTCGCCTACCGCCGCCGCCTCGCCGGCGAATCGAAAGTCGCGGGCTCATTGCGCGGCTCGCTGCGCGCCGGCTTGAAAATCATCTCGACCTTCGCGCGCGTAGCCACGGAGCCGATGCGACAGCGCGCGTCCTAGAGCATGATTCCGAAAAGTGGACACCGGTTTTCGGAAAAGATCATGCTCAATCAAAAAGCGAGAGCCCGGTTTTGATTTCATCAAAACCGATTAGGCTCTAGCCAGTCTACATCGCGACTTTGCGCAAGAAACCGTCGACGCTGCCGCGCAGACTTTCCGCAGCCTTCTCGACGGCGGCCGATGCCGACAGCACCGTGTCCGCCGAGCTCTGCATGTCGGCAATGGCGCCGGAGACGCGTTGCAGCACCGCGACCACCGACCGCGTGCCGACCGCGGCCGCGGTGACGTTGTTCGAGATTTCCCCGGTCGCCGCGTTCTGCTGCTCGATCGAGCTGGCGATCGCGGTGGTGAATTGACGGATCTCCTCCATGCGCCCGGTGATGCTGCCGATGGCGCGTACCGCGTTTTGCGTCGAGGATTGCACCGCCGCGATCTGCGAGGCGATGTCGTCGGTCGCCTTTGCGGTCTGCACTGCGAGCGCCTTCACCTCGGAGGCGACCACGGCAAAGCCCTTGCCTGCCGAGCCGGCGCGCGCCGCTTCGATCGTGGCATTGAGCGCCAGTAAATTGGTCTGCCCGGCGACGCTCTGGATGAGCTTGACGACGTCGTCGATTTTCTGCGCCGCGCGCGCCAGCCCGGCGATGATCTCGTTGGTCGTTTGCGCCTCGGACGTCGCCGCGCGCATCACTTCGCCGGCGCCGACGAGCTGCCTGTTGATCTCGGCGATCGATTTCGACAATTCGTCAGCGGCCGCCGCGGCGCTTTCGACGCCGCCGAACGCGTCGTTCGACGTGCGCACGGCGCCGGCGGTCTGTGCCGTCGTGTCGCTCGACGTCGTCGACAGTGCGGCGGCGGTCGATTTCATCGCCGCCACGCTTTCGGTGACGGTTTGCAGCACGCCCTCGACGCTGCCGCGAAACCAGGCGATGGCGTCTTCGATGATGGCGCGGCGCGATTCCTGCTCGCTCAACAGCGCGCTCTTTCGCTCGGCGGCGCGGCGCGCGGTGATGTCGTGGTGCGTTCCAAGCCAAAATTCGCCGCCCGGGATGGCGCGGTTGACGACGGCAACCGCACGGCCATCAGACAGCTCCGACACGAAGCTCAGATCCTTGCCGGACCTCATGATATCCATCAGCTCGGCGCAGTACTGCTCGGGATCGCGGTCGAGGGTGCCGTTTGCATGGCGGTGGCGAACGATGTCGATGAGCCTGGCACCGGGTTTCACGACATCCGGCGACAACCCGTAGATTGCTAGGTATCGGTCATTGCAGACAACGACCCGCCCGCTGGCATCGAACATCACGACGCCTTGGCTCATATTGTTCAAAGCCAGGGCCAACGGCCGGTCTTTGCCGCGGCGATGCCAAACGAGCAGCGCCCCTGTCAGCAAAGCGACGAGGCATGCGGCCACGATAACTAGCATCGCGCGCTTCCGCCCTGTGATTGTCCACCCTGCCTCTACCTAGCCAACAGCAATTTACGTTTCGTTAATGAACAGGTTTTGCATTCGTAAAAAACCCGAAACTCCAACCGCATCGGGCCGAGGCGGTTGGCGTTGCGAACGACTGCGATAGCTCAATCACGCCGCGAGGATTTGCCTGTCCGGATCGAGCCAGAACGCCCACACCGCGGAACCGATGACAAGCAGGCCGGCGGCAACGATGAACGGCGCCTGCCAATTGCCGCCCTCGGCAAGGTAGCCGAACACGATTGGGGAAATCGCGCCGCCGAAATTTCCGGCCATGTTCATCATGCCGGATACGGTGCCGGAATATTTGCCGCCGGTATCCATCGGCACCGCCCATGATGGCCCGATGGTGAATTCGAGAAAGAACATCGACGCCGTCAGGCCGTAGACGGCGATATAGGCGTCTTCCGTCAGCGCGGCCGGCACGATGCAGGCCGCACAGCCGAGCAGGCCGACAATGGCCACTGCGCGGCGGCCGATCTTGGCGCTGCCGGTGACCTTCAACAGCCAATCGGTCGCCAGTCCGCCGACGGTGTCGCCGACGACGCCGGCCCACAGCGGCAGCGAGGCAAAGATTCCGACCTTGATCAGCGTGAAATGGCGGACCTCGATCAGATAGGACGGCAGCCAGCTCAGGAAAATCCACAGGCAATAAACATAGGTGAAATAGGCGAACATGATCGCCCACATGTTGCCCGATCGGACCAAAGTGCCCCACGGCACGTTGGTCTGCTTTTCCATCGGCGGCGGATTGATCTCGCCGTTCGGGCCGCGGCCGCGAATGAGCTCGAGCTCCGCCTTGTTCACCAGGCCGTGCTCTTCGGGCAAGTTGCGGTAGCTCAAGGCCCACCACAGCGACCACAACAGCCCGGCGCCGCCGCAAATGTAGAACACCGGCCGCCAACCGAACTCGCTCATGATCAGCACCACGATGGGCGGTGCAATCGCGGCGCCGAGCCGGCTGGCGCTATGCGTGACGCCCTGCACCAGGCCGCGTTCGCGCCGCGGGTACCACAGCTGCATGGCGCGGGTTGCGCCGGGAAAGGCGCCGGCCTCGCCGATACCGAACAGGAATCGAAGGATAATGAAAGAGGCGCCGCTGAAAGCCGCGGCGGTAGCGGCGGTCATGATCGACCAATAGGCGACGACGCCGGTAAGCACGCCGCGTGCGCCGAAACGGTCGGACAGCCACCCGCCGGGAACCTGGAACAGCGCATAGGCCCACACGAAGGCGCTGAAGATGAAACCCATGGTGACCTTGTCGAAGCCGAATTCCTTGCTGATCTGGGGCGCCGCGGTCGAGATATTGACGCGGTCGAGATAGGTGATGAGGTACATCACGCTGATCAGCAGCAAGACATACCAGCGCCCGCGACTAGGCTGTCCGGATGTGGCATCGGCCATGGTTTCACTCCCCATTCGTGCGTTTTTGCCCGGCTTAGCGTCGCACGTTATGGCAACAACTATCTCGTTTGCGGCCAGATCGGCAAGCGCACCGGCTGTCGCAGCACTATAGTAGCCAGCCACCGCATCGGGATGATCCAATGATCAAGCGTTACAGCGACCACGCCGCCAACGAGCGAACCTTTCTCGCCTGGGTCCGCACCGCTATCGCGGTGATGGCCTTCGGCTTCGTGATCGAGCGTTTCGATCTGTTTCTCCAAGTCATGGCGCCGCAGATTGCGCAGCGGCAGCCCAGTCCGCATGGACAACTTTTCGCCAATGTCGCCGGGCTCGCTTTCATCGCCATTGGTGTCGCCATGATCGTCGTTGCGGTTTTGCGCTTTTCCCGCACCGCCAAGGACATCGACAGCGACAACGAGGTGCCGAGCATCGGCGAGCGCTTCGATATCGGGCTCGCGGTGCTGATGGGCCTCTTGGGCGTCGCGCTGTTTCTCTATCTGTCGCGCGCGGTGCTGCCGGCGCTTTAGCGCCCGCCGCGCGGATCGGGCAATGCTGCAGGGATTTGATCCGGCCAAATAGCGTGCGCGGCGCACACGGCGCTTGCGAACCGCCGCGCTCCGCGCTAAAGGCAACGTCGCGCGGCACGCCGCGCCGTAAGCGTTCACGTCACCCAACGCGATCCGACGTCGCCCGCGCATCCCGCGCCGGACCGTTCGGGCGCTGGGAGTTTCGACGTGAAGCGACTTCTTGCAATTTTCACCGCCGGCATCGTTACCTTCGCGCAGGCGCCGCGCGCCGCCCGTATCGGCATGCTGCTGTTTTTTGCCGCGTCGGCCGCGGACGGCACCCTGATGCCGTTCTTCGCGCTGTGGGCGCATAAGGACGCCGGCATCCCGATCGCACTCATCGGACTGTTGCTCGGCTGCTACGCCGGCGGCGAATTGCTGGCGACGCCGTTCCTCGGCGGCATTGCCGACTGGATCGGCCGGCGGCCGGTGCTCCTGGTGTCGACGTCGGGCGTGGGCTTGGGCTTCCTCGGCCTGTATTTCGTCCACGGCGCCATCGCCGCCGCCGCGGTGCTGCTGGCGATCGGCGTCTTCGAGAGCGTCCTGCACCCGACCGCCGGGGCGGTGATCGCCGACGTCGTGCCGGCGGAAACGCGCCGCGCGCATTTTGCGCTGCGGCGGGTGTTCTCGAATGCCGGCGGTATGGCCGGCCCCGCGCTCGGCGCGCTCTTGGCGCTCTACTCGCTCCGCCTGGTTTTCATCGGCGCGGCGGCAATGCTGCTGATCGCCGCGGCCGTCGTCGCCATGTCGCTGCACGAAACCCGGCCGAAATCCGCGAGCGGCGATGCGGATGACGATGACGAATCGCTTCTTGTTCTAGGCGCGGTATTTCGCGATTCCCGTCTCGCCGGCGTGCTGCTGCCGGTCGCCGTTCTGGAAATCGCGCTGAGCTGGATCGGGGCGGTGATGCCGCTTTATGCCGACGCCGCCGGCACGCTCACCGCGTCGGGCATCGGTTTGCTGTTCGCCTATGCCGGCGCGCTTGGCGTGGTGCTGCAATTTCCCCTGACCCGGGCGACCTCGCACATGAGCGGTTTCGCGATCGTGCTGTGCAGCGGCATCATGCAGGCGACGGCATTTGCCTTTCTGTTCGCTTCGCCGGCTTTGGCCTCGCTGGTCGCCGCGGTCACGCTCCTGGCATTATCGCAAATGTTTTACGGGCCGCTGGTGCAGACGGTCGTTTCCGAGTTCGCCCCGAACTACGCGCAAGCGACGTATCAGGCGGCCTTCTCCGTGGCCTCCGATCTGCGCGACGCCGCCGGACCCGCGATCGGGACTTGGCTGTTTGCGATCGGCGCCGGATTGCCGTGGGCGAGCGGCGGCGTGATCTCCTTCGCTGCGGCGCTCGGTCTTGCCATCGCCGCCCGCCGGCATGAGAAGCGGGACGGCGGCTAAGCGAATGCCGTTCCGGCGCCCGCGCGGGTCGTCACTCGTCACGCCGTGGCCGCTGCGTCCGGCGCGACCTCATCGGTGATCACCTTGAAGCCCACCATCGTGCAGGGCCCGAACGAGGTGACGATGGCGACGTCGGTGGCGTCGCGGCCGCGCGCCATCAGGATGCGGCCGATGCGCGGCGTGTTGTGGCGGGCGTCGAAGGTGTACCAGCGGCCGCCGAGATAGGCTTCGAACCAGGCGGAAAAATCCATCGGTGACGGGTCGGGCGGCACGCCGATGTCGCCGAGATAGCCGGTGCAATAGCGCGCCGGCACGTTCATGCAGCGGCACAGCGCGACCGCGA
>Ga0210398_10004301_pt1 | contig 13402 bp, 11 predicted proteins | sample IncBWC4OmetaG_FD_161047 | JGI IMG/M metagenome (GOLD analysis project Ga0210398, IMG submission 161047) | Forest soil microbial communities from Barre Woods Harvard Forest LTER site, Petersham, Massachusetts, United States - Inc-BW-C-4-O | ecosystem: Environmental > Terrestrial > Soil >... | reverse complement strand
TGGCGCGTCGCGGCGGCATTGCCGGCGACCATCTCGGCCGCCTTCGGGGTCAGCACATGGCAGTGAATGTCGACCGTGAACCATTTGCCGCGAGCATGTGCCGGACCGGGAAACCGGCCCGGGATCGGCGCGCCGGGCGGCAGGCATTTGAACAGCATCAGAAGCTTCCTTTTGGTATGGCGCCGCGCATTAAGCGTTGCCGGCGCGCCGAGATCAATGCCTGTGCCGCCGCTCCCGGACGGCCATCAAAACCTGCTGGATCATCGAAAACAGAAAGGCGGTGGTCAATCCAAACAAGATCATCCCGTTCAACGCTTCGAGTGCTCCCATCAGCCGCCAATGCTGCTGCAGCTCGACACCGCTGCCGCCGTAGGTCGTCATTGCGCCGACGGAAAACAGCACGGACGACGCAAGATCGGGAAGCGCTCCGAGCAGCCAATAGGCACCGGCCCACACCCAGGCCTCGATTGCGTGCAGGGTGGCGACCAGCACCACCGCGATACCCATGACGGCGGCAAACATGGCCGTGAAATAGCGCCGCGCGATAATGCGGCTCACCCCGTCAACCACCCGCTCATGCAGCAGCCCAAGGCCGAAAACATGAATGACGATGGTTGCCACGATCAGCGGCAGGCTCCACGCCCAGTCGACGCGCCAGGTCGTCGCGCCGGCGGCGGCGCTGAGCGAATTCATTTATCCAAGCGAGGGAAGCCCGCGGGATTGGCTATTGCAAGGTCTCGTCGGGGAAGACGCCCCAGACTTCGCGGCGCTGCACCCAACCCTTGTAGCCGCCGGCCTCGATGTGGCACCACGGGCCCTGAAACTCGAGCAGCCGGGCGATCACGCCGGGCTCCGCGCGAGCGACGATTGGCGCGCCAGGATCGGGTTGTCGATAGAGCGCACGCACGGCGCCGGCAACGATCACCTCGCGTTTGCCGGTGACCATGCGATCGAGCACCCAGCCTTTGTCGCCCTGCCAGTCCTCGACCCGGCGCCAATTCTGAAACTCTTCGACGATCTCGACCGGCATGTCCTTACGCTTGAAAACCCAAGCGATCGGGTAGTTTTCGCCTGGGCCGACCCGCAAATTCACCTCGTCCGAGCGCAGGCTGGCAAAGCGCGGCACCTTTTCCGGCGCCGGCGTCTGCCCGCCCGCGGCAAGCGGCACAAGGGCAAGCAGTGCGGCGAGCACTGCCATTACTTGCAAATGCAAGACTTGACCTTGCGATCCCCCCGACATCCCCACCTGCCGAGCGCTGAGCGCCAAATTCGACCCGCCGCAAAAGCCGATGCGGGCCGCCCCCGTTCCAAATGATGGAGCTTTTCGCGCGCCGCCTCAACCGTCATCACGGTTTTTCCAAAACGGCTGCAATATCGTGTAGAAATGCGGTGACGGGGCTGCCCTCAAACGAGAGAGCCAGCACCCAGCATGGGATCGGACCATGAAGAATCTACTGGCGGTAGTCGGCGACGGGACCGCGACGCCGGTTCTCGAAGCCTCGATGCGGGTGGCGCAACGGTTCGACAGCCACATCGTCGGGCTGCATAGCCTGACGACCGAGTACGCCGTGGTGTTCGGCGGCGAGATGGGGTTTTCGATCTCTTCCGAGGTCGACCGCACCCTCGAGCGCGAGGGTCACGATCGCCGCGACCAGGCCCGGCGGTTGTTCCGCGACTTCATGCAGGGGCACGGCGTGCCGGTCGGGGCGCTGCCGCCGGGGCACAACGGCGCAAGCGCTTCATGGCGTGAGGAGGACGGCAGGCAGAACGCCGTCGTCGGGCTGATCGGGCGGGTGTTCGACCTGATCCTGGTCGAGCAGCCGGAAAAGCTCGCCTCGATAGCCGAGGCGACGCTCGAGGACGCGCTGTTCGAGAGCGGGCGGCCGGTGCTGATGGTTCCGCCGAACGCGCCCGCCGCGATGGGCGAGGTCATCGCGGTCGCCTGGAACGGCAGCACCGAGACGGCGCTGACCGTCGCCCTCGGCATGCCGTTTCTGAAGCAGGCAAGACACGTCGCTATTGTCGCGGTCGGCGCCCAGCACATGCCCGAGCCGGGGCCGGACGGCGAAGAGCTGGCGCGCACCCTCGAGCGGCACGGGATCGACGTCAGCCTGCGCACCGCCTTTGGCCGGCAGAAGTCGCAGGGCGAATCGTTCCTGAAGGAGGCCCTCGCCGCTGGCGCCGACATGCTGTTCAAAGGCGCCTATACGCAAAGCCGCATTCGCCAGATGATCTTTGGCGGGGCGACGCGCCACATCATCATGGAGGCGAACCTGCCGGTGCTGATGGCGCGCTGAAGGCTGGGCGCGCCTCGGAACCGGCGCGCACCACGAACTGCTTCAGGAACCGTTCGTATTCGCGGAACTGCTCGTCGCGCGTCATGCCGGCGCGCGCCCGCGCATCGGGGGCCGGGATGCCGCCGAGCTTCTGCGCGATCCACCGCCGGAGCTGGCCGGCGATCACCGCGGGGTCGTTGGCGACGACGCCGGCCCCGCGCTCGCGAACCGTCGCCGCCAGGTCGCCCGCTTCGTAGCCCAGGAACAGGATCGGGCGCCGCGCCCCCAAATACTCGTAGAATTTGGCCGGAATGTTTCCGGCATCCTTGACATTGTCCCATTGCAGCAGCAGCAGCACGTCGGCCGAGGTCTGCAATGCCAGAGAGGCCTTGTAGGTCACCGGCTCGTGCACAAAGACGCGGTCGGCGACGCCGTGCGCGGCGGCAAGCGGCAGCACGTCGGCGGGGGGCGGCCCGTAAAAATCGATCGCGACGCGTTCACGCTCGACGCCGAGCAACGCGACGGCGGCAAACAGCGGGCTCGGGTCGCGGTATCCCGGGTAGATGTTTCCGGCATAAAGCACCGTCACGACGTCGCCGGGCGGCGGGCCCGTCGGCTTGGCCGGGAAGTCGTCTTCGACATAGCCGTTGAAGATGCACGCGACCGGCTGGCGATAGCGGCGCCGCAAGGTTTGCGACCAGCCCGGCGTGACGCTGACGAGGCCTGCGGCGGTGCTCAACACCCGCCGCTCGATCACATGGTCGAGCGCGCGCCGCCAACCCGGGTTGTCGTAGTAGGGGTTGTCGACCCACAGGTCGCGCAGCTCGGCAATCCACGGCGCGCCGCAGCGGCGGGCAATCCGCGCCGCCGCCACCAGCCCCGAATTAGGCGGGGCGCTGCCGACCACGATGTCGGGCTGCCAGTCGCTCACCAGCTCCAACCCCGCTGCCGTCGCGGCGCCGATCCACCCGGCGCGTGCGTCGGGAATGCGCAGCAGTGCGTAATAATGGCGGACGAGCCGGGGGGACGAGGCGGTTCGTGGTGGCGCTGCCGCGGGGGCTGCGGCCGGCGCCTCGGCGGTGCTGCCTGTCCGCGTTTTGCTCCACACCCGGCGCACCAGCTTGACGGCTCCGTCGAAGAGCTCGTCGCGCGCCCATCCCTGCGCGTAGGCGACGTATTCGGGCGGGATTTCCAGGGGCAGCGCGGCGTTGGACGAAGTCGCCGCGACGACCCGGACGCCATGGCCCGCCTCGTGCAGGTATTTGGCGAATTTGCCGACGCGAACCGCGCCGATGACGTTGACCGGCGGGAAGGCATGGGAGACGAGAAGCACGTTCATCGCGGCGCTGCGCTGCCCGGCTGAACGGCGGACACGTCTTGGATCTGGGTCAGGCCCCAACTTCCACAGCGGCGTCGCGCAGGGGCTCGGACGCCGGGGCGCCGCTGTGCACCTGACGCAGAAAACCTTCGAACATGGACAATAACCACAGTGCGGCGCTGTGGTCTCGGGCACCCGACTGGTGCTCGTTGAGCAGGGTTTCGATCGCCGCCATGTCGAACAACCCCGACCCGCGCAGCGCCGGCCCGCACAAGCTCTCGCGCACCCGTTGCCGCAGTGGCCCGCGAAACCAACGCGCGAGCGGCACCACAAAGCCCTGTTTCGGACGATAGAGGATACGCTGCGACACATACGGCTCGAGCGCTGCCTTCAAGGCGTATTTTCCCTCGCGGCCGCGCAGCTTCAGCGACGAGGGGAGCCGGGCCGCCCATTCGACAAGCGTGTGATCGAGCAACGGCACCCGCACTTCGAGCCCGTTCGCCATGCTCGCGCGGTCGACCTTGGTCAGGATGTCGCCCGGCAGATAAGTCTTGAAGTCGGCGTACTGGGCTTGCGACAGCGGGTCTTCGCTGCCCGAGCGGGTCATATGGCCGCGCAGCGTCTCGAACGCGCTGTAGCCCTGCAAGTCGCGCACGAGATCGGCGCTGTAGAGCCGCCCGCGAAGTGCCTCGCCGCAAATCGAAACCGACGAGAAATAGGCGGCCGCCGCATCGCCCGCGAGCTCGCTCAAGACCGCCTTCGCGCGCAACGGGCGCGGCGCCCAGTCGAGCTTTGGGTAAAGCGCGCCGATCAGCCCAAAAATCGGCGAGCGCAGCGCGCCCGGCACGACGCGGCGGACCCGCTCCTCGACGACATGCCATCGGTAGCGGCGGTAGCCGGCGAAGACCTCGTCCCCGCCGTCGCCCGACAGCGCGACGGTCACCCTCTCGCGCGCCATGGCACTGACGCGAAATGTCGGCATCGCCGAGCTGTCGCCGAACGGCTCGTCGTATATCGTCGCCAGGCGGTCGACCAGGTCGAAGCCGTCCGGGTCGACCGAGCGGACGTGATGGGCGGTCCGGTAGCGCGCGGCGACCTCGGCTGCATAGGGCGACTCGTCGAAGCCGCCGGTGCCGAACGAAATCGAAAACGTGTCGACCGGGCCAGCCTTCAGCCCCGCCATTATCGCGACGACGCCGCTTGAATCGACACCCCCCGACAGAAACGCCCCGAGCGGCACGTCGGCGATCATCCGCATGCGGATCGACTCGCGCAGCCGCGCGACCAGCTCCTCGCCGACCTCCTCCGGGTCTGCCGGGGCGCCGTCGACAAAGCGCAAATTCCAGTAGGCGCGGGGTTCCGGCGGCGGCGCGCCGCGGCGCACGAGAAGGCAATGTCCGGGCGGCAGCTTGCGCACCCCGGCGTAAACCGACCGCGGGTCGGGGATGTAGCCGAACGCGAAATATTCTTCGATCGCCTGCGGGTCAAGCCGGCGGTCGACCGCCGGGCAGCACAAGATCGCTTTCAGCTCGGAGGCGAACAGCAGCTGCCCGTCGCCGAGAGCGCAGTAGTAGAGCGGCTTTTCGCCGAGGCGGTCGCGCGCCAGGAACAATGCCCCGCGATGCTCGTCCCACAAGGCGAAGGCAAATTGCCCGTTGAAGCGGTCAAGGCACTCTTCGCCCCATTCCTCCCAGGCATGGACGACCACCTCGGTGTCGCAGCGGGTGCGAAAGACATGCCCCAGCGCCGCCAGCTCGGCCATCAGCGGCTGGAAATTGAAGATCTCGCCGTTGAACACGACGCAGACCGTGCGATCCTCGTTGAACAGCGGCTGGTCGCCACCCGCGACATCGACAATGGCAAGCCGCCGGTGCCCGAGGCCGATGCCCGGCATGTGGTAAAAGCCGTCGCCGTCGGGGCCGCGATGCGCGATGGCGGCGGTCATCCGCCGCAGCAGGCGTCGGTCGACCTCGCTCGGCGCACGCCAGTCGAAAATGCCGGCAATCCCGCACATCTCTCCAATCCGCGATGGTCAGAATTCGAATTTGACGCGGCTGCCGAAATGGCGCACCGCATATTCCAGCGACAGAATGCGCGCGAACTGATCGGCGTCGCCGATGCGCCCCACGTGAAAGAGGCGCCGCATCTCCACAACGCCGCCGGGCAGGGCCGCGTTGCAGTACGCCTCCGCGAGATATCCCGGCCATTCCCCCGACCGGCGACGCAGGTGTCTGAGGCGGTAGGAATAGCGGCGCAGCCACGGCGGCCGCAGCAACGTCGCATAATCGGCAAGCCGTCGCGACAGAGGCGGCGAGCCGCTGAAATCATGGCCGTAGCTCGAAGGGTATTGGGCGAGGCGGCGGTCGGCGCGGCGGATCAGCTCCGCCTCGTAGGCCCCGTGATTCTTCCAGCCCAGCCGAAGAGCGCTGGCATGCTCGGTCAGCGGGCGTTCGAGATAGGGCATCGCGGTGAAGCCATAGCGGCCGGCGATGCTGTCGACCTTGCCGTCCCATGAGCGGCAGCGAAAGCTGTGATAGAGCCATTCGACCGTCGGCCGCGGCAACCGGCGCTCGTCGCTGCCCAAAAGATCCATCACCTTGCCTTCCAGGCCGGCGTAATAGCTCGCGCTGTCAAAAGCGGCCGTGCAGACCGACGGGTCGAACCGGCTATAGAAGCTCCACAAAAGCTCACGAATTGTGTATTGCCGATCGGGAAGATAAAAGAAGTTTCGAAAAATCTCGCCGCCGCCGCCGTTGAGGGCGACCGCGTTACCGCGCACGCGCCGCGCCGACTCGGCAATTTCGGCGTTGTTCTGAAATATGCCGCCCCAGCCGTAGCCGTCATGCGCGAGAAAGTTGCGGTAGGCAACCTCGGCAAACTCCGCGGCGGGGATCCTCGGCTGGGCGCCCTTGTCGATCGCGGCCAGCGCCAGCCCCTCACGGCGGGCGATCTCGCCGGCGAGCCGCACGTCGCTGTCGGCGCTGGGTCCGTAGACGTAGAGGCGCGGCCGCACGCCATGGCGGCGCAGAAACCCCAGCATCAGCCGCGAGTCGTAGCCGCCCGAGAGCGCGCATCCGACGCGGTCACCGAACCTCCGCGCCACGGCGCCGAAGTAACCGTCGAGCAGCGCCATGCTGCGGTCGAGCGAGGCGGCTCGGTCCGCCGCAGTGAACGTGCGGGTCACCCGCAGCCGCGGCCGGACGACCTCGATCCCGGCGCGGCCGACGCGGATGACGGCGCCGATCGGCGCCAACGCAACCTCGCGGAACAAGGTCTCGTTGCCCGAGACCACCCCGTTGAAAACGTATTCGCACGCGCTCTGCCGCGACAGGGTCAACCGGTCGAGCGCCGACGAGATCGCAAAAAACGAGGTCGCCACGATGCCCGCGTCGAGGTTGTAGAACAGGTGGTAGCCGCCGAACATGTCGAGCCGGATCAGGGTCTGGCCGTTCGTGCGGGTTACGAGGGCGTAGTGCCCCATCGCCGCGGCGGCCGGCGGCGCCTCCGCGGCGCACCCCGCCGAGCCGGCGCTCGTCGGCAGGGCCGCATCCGCCGGGGCCGCGGCATCCGCGTCGCAAAAACGGGTGCCGCAGACAAACGCGAAGTCGCCGTTCGGGTGGCGCGTCAGCGCGCTCGCGCCGCTTTCGACGCTCGGATAGGCGGCAAAGACATAGTCTTCGGTCTCGATGGTCCGCGGCGCCGCGAACCCAAGCTCGGCGTAGCACTGGAAGAGCCGTTCCAATGCCCCGGGCCGGCCCGCGCCGGGCCGAGCGGACGCGAGGAAAAACCCGCCCATCAGCGATTTTTGGCCGCGCGCGAATGCCAGGGTGGGTGCTGCAACTGTCGCCAGGTCTTCAGTTTGTCCGCCAGTCGTCGACGAGCGGGCCGATCTCCGACCCGTCGCCAAAATCAGCGCATCGGCGAAACCGGCCGCCCTCCTTGACCCACACCGAGCCGTTTTCGGTTTCGCCACCCCGCTCGTCGTGGTTTCGCGAGACGACAAAACATCCGCCGTCGCGCAAGTATGAGTGCAGGTTCCCCACCGCCTGGTAAAGCTGGGGCCGCTCGAAATAGCCGAGGTTCAAGACATTGCTCGCGCGCACCGCCGCAAGTCGGCCTCTCAGGGAATCCTCGCGGACCAGGCAGTCGAGCTCGATCGCGGCAATCCCCGGCTCGCGGCGCACCAGCGGGTGAACCAGCGAGATCGGCGCCTCCTCGCGCATCGACCGGCGGAACCGTTCGAGCTGCATATAGAGCCGCGCCAGCGGACTGCCGTCCCGCGGCGAACGGCGCGACCGGGAGAGGCGCACCCCGATCGGGCCGAACCGCGCCATGACCGGCTCGCCGTCGCCGGCGCGGTATTCGACGACCGGGCCGCGGCGATAGCGCGACAAGGCGAGGTTGAGGTCGCCGAGCAGCGCCGTCACGTCGTCCCCGAACGCCCGGCGCAGCGTGTGCAGCGCCTCCAACGTGGTGATGCCATCGGAGGCGCCGAGGTCGAGAAACGTCATGCCGGCGCGCAGTTCCGGGTCGATGTGCGCGCACAGCATCTCCTCGGTCCGCCGCAACCGCCCGCGATTGGTGCGCTTCCAGGCGCCGCCCATGCGCAAATCGTGCAGGATGAGACTGAAGCGGTCGGCCTCCTCGCACAAGTGGCCGCCGGACTTCTCAAGCCGCCGCGCGATGTCGACGAGCGCTTCGGGGTCGCAGACGCACCGCGCCTTGAGGATGGGTAGACGCGGCAGCGAGCCCCGGACGACAATCTGGATCACAATCGGCCAGCCCTCACAACCGCTCAGCCGCCGGCGCGACGACATCCAGGCCGAACAGCGCCGAGTATGCGGCAAACATCCGCTCCTGCGAGAAAAGGTCGACCACGCGCCGGCGGTTTTGCCGGCCCAACGCGGCACGCCGGGCAGGCTCGCGAAGCAGGCTCTCCAACGCGGCGACAAAGGCGGCAGGGTCGTCGCGCGGCACGACGAACGCCCGATTTTCGTCGCTGAGGATGTGTCTCACATCGCCGACATCGACAGCGGCGACCGCCCGGCTCGCCGCCATCGCCTCCAAGAGGGCGTTGGGCATTTGCTCGGTATCGGAGGAGAGGGCGAACACGTCGAAGCTGCCGAGCACCGCCTCCGGGGCGACGCGGCCGGTAAAGACGACGCGCTCGGCGATTGCGAGTTCGTCCGCTAGCCGGGTCAGCTTCGCGCGCTCGACGCCGTCGCCGGCGATCACCAGCCGTGCCGCGCGCGACCGGTCGAGATCGGCGAACGCCCGCACCAGCCGGGCGACGTTCTTTTCCGGCCGCAGCGGCGCCACCGTTCCGACCACGACCTCGCCCTCGCGGAGCGCAAACCCGGGGATCTCGGCGCGCGCCGGATCGGCGAACCGGTCGGCGTCGACCCCGTTCGGAACCAGCGCGATCCGGTCGGCCGGCAGCTTCCACACCGTGCGCGCCAGCTCCGCAAGCTTGCGCGAGGGCACCACCACCCGGTCGCAGCGCGCCAACGCCCAGCGGCGAAACCATACGCGGCGGCGAAGCTGCCGGTCGGCTTCCTCCTTGCCGAACCCGGCCTCGATGTGGATATGGCGCGCGACCGCCGCCAGGCGGTTGGCCATCGCCCATTCGATCGCCCCCCAATTGTAAGTGACGAGCAAGTCGGGCCGCAGCCGCCGCAGCGCCGCGATGTTGTCGAGCAAGGCCCGGGGCAGCCTGCGCGGTTCTTCGCCGGTGGCGGGGAAGGCCACGTCGAGCTCCGGCGCCAGCCCCTCGGCGGCGGCCAAGTTCCGGTCGAGCGCGATAATCGAATGCCGCAGCCGGGGCCCCAAATAGTTGAAGACCCGCACCATGCGCAATGGCACGCCGCCGATGCCAAAGCTCGCAAAGACATGCAGAACGTGTTTTGGCGCAGCACCGGCGGCGGGCCGGGCCACCCGGCCGATCGCGCCGCGAAAGGGCAACGGCGCCCCCGAGCGCGGGGCCGCGGGTAATGGTGCGCGCTCTGTCGCGGGCATTTGCGGCTTCGACAAGCTCCCTCCTTTTGCCGCCGGTCAGACCGTAGGCTCCGCGCCGCGCGCTCATCCCGCCCGACATCGCCCGCCGGCGTGGGCCTACCCCGGCGCGCCGGCGCGGCCCGTCGTCGTTCCTGGGCGGGGGGCGTAGCGATCGCCGAGCAGCTGGCGGTTCGCCTGCAAAAACCGGGCGAGCGCGGCCGCCGCCTGTCTGTCGGGGTCGTCCTCGCTCGCCGATATCGCGACAAACGCGCCCACGGATGCGTGTCGGAGCAGCACGGCGCGCGCCTGCAGCAGCTTGGCTTTCAGCAGCCCGGCGGCGATCTGCCCGTCCACCAGATAGAACGACCACACCAGCCGCCGGTAGGGCCCGCTGACCAGCTGGCTGCTGGTTACCCCAACCCGTCGCCCGTCGACCGAGGTTTCGGTGCGGCCCTGTTCGTTCAATTGCCAGACGCGGTCGTCGGCGACCCGAGTGTCGCCCCTTGTCATCGCGTTCCCGATCGCGCGCAGACGGTAGAGTGCCACAAACCGGTCGACGACGCCGGTGCCCGGCGCGGCAAAGCTCTCCACCAACTCGCGGTCCGCGTCGTGGACGAGCGGGTGCCAGCCGGCGGCGTCACGCCCCACCAGGCGCCACGGCGGGCTGACCGCCGGAGACCGGGCGAGGAGCGGGGCGGAAGCGCGGAACTCGCGATCAAGTCGCGCGCCGTATGCCGGACCGAGCGAGGCGAGCAGCACGGCGATGCCGCAAACCGCGGCCGACCGCCATGGGGCGCCACGGACGCCGACCACGAGCGGCAGCGCCGGCAGGCGGTTTCCCTTGTCGACAAAGCTCATCCCGATGGCGATCAGCAGCAGTATGACGAGCGAAAAGAAAATCCAACCGTAGAGGATGTGGTCGGCCTCGACCGCGGCGGCGTTGCCCTCGACATGCGCCAGCGCGATGGTCCCGAGCGCCCGCAAGCCGTTGGCGCCGACCGGCACGACCAGCGAGAGCGCGATGAACAGCGCGCGCCGCAGCAGGCTACGGTACATGACCACGGAGAAGAAAAACCCGAATACCACCGAGGCGATCAAAAATCGCAGGCCGGCGCAGGCCTCGGCGATTTCGAACTTGCCCTCGGGTATTTCGATGATCAACCCCTCGGAATAGACCGGAATGTGGAGCGCCCGCAACCCGTGCACCGCGATGTTGGCGGTGACCCGCTGCAGGTCGGGGATCAGAAACTCGCCGCTCGGCACCAGGAAGAACAGGAACAGAAGAGGGGCGAGCAGCAGCTTGAACGCCGGCGTGCCGAGCGTCGCCAGCAGGACGATCTCGAACATCGCAACGACCGCGAGCTGACGCCCCTCGTGCAGGTCGAGAACGGCGGCGACGAGCCAGACCGCCGACAACAGCGGGATCGCGGCGAGCGGCCAGAACACCGGCCTCGGCGCCACCGCGCTAAATACCGCGCGCCTCTCCCACAGCAGAAAACCGATCAGCGGCAAAATCAGAAAACAGTGGTTGTAGGCGGTCGTCCACAGCCAGGCCTCGACCGCCGATTCCATGTCGGCGCGGAAAACGAGGCCAAAGACGAGGCTCGCCGCGGCAATCACAGCCGCCGCGGTCCACCAGCCCTGAGCCGCCGCCGACCGGCCGGCCGGACGCGGCCGGCGCGCGCCCGCGGCTTCGGGCTGCGCGTGCGGTGCCAGCGACGGCCTGTGCAAAACGCTCATGTTCATCCGATCCCTTTGACAATCATCGGCCCGAGCCGGGTCGCGAGCGGCAACGGCAGCCGTTTCCAGCCGGCGACGAGCAGCCGGAACTTGGGGTTGAGCGGGTTCAGGTCAGGGGGCTTGTGCCCGGCCGCCAGCCGAAACTCGTAGCACAGCGGGGTCGGCTCGAACCCCCAGTTGCGCTTGAACGCATATGGCCCGGTGCCGGTCTTGCTGCGGCCGAAATCGAACACGCGGCAGCCGCGCTCGCAGGCCCGCCGCATCACCTCCCAATACATGAAGTCGTTCGCCGCGAGCGCGCGCGCCGCCGGCACGCCGCCGCCATAGAACGGCAGCACTTCGTCGCGAAAATAGAAATTCAGGACCGCCGCCACCGCCTCTCCATCACTGATAATGGTGACGATGTCGCAGCATTCGCCGAACTCCTCCGTCAGAATCCGAAAATAGGACTTGGCGAAGACGGGGGTCCCCAGGTTGCGGACGCTCTCGGCGTAAACGCGATGCAGCCGGTCGACGCCGGCGTCGACCTCGGAGCGCAGCCCGTTCTGGATCCCTTTGCGGATCATGGCGCGCTGCTTGCGCGGCACCGCCTTCATGTTGGCCGCCACCAACGGCAGGAGCGGCTTGCGGAACGTCGCGTAAAGCCCGGTTTTGGCGAGCCAGCCGGGTCGATCCGCGGTGCTGCGCATTTCGAGCACCGGCACACCCAATTCCTGCATCAGCCGTACCGCCGCGGCATCGAGCGCGCGACGGCTCTCCTCGTCGGCCGCAACCGGGCCGCCATAGACGGCAAAGGCGTTCGAGATCAGCGAGGAACCGAACAGAGCCGATCGAACATGGGTCAACGGCAGAACGCCGGTGACGACCCCGCCGCGCTCGGCCAGCAGGTAATGGGTGCGATGGCCGAACGCGCGCTCGATGACGCGCTGCCAGCGCGCGCGGTGAAAGAACGTCCCCGCCGGGCACGCTTCGACAAAGTCGTCCCACCGCCCGGCGTCTTCGGCCCGGAACGGCCTTACGCCGACGGCAGGCGTCGATCCGTCCATGCTTCGATCGACGGATACGGACCCGCCCCCTCGGTCAAAAACAGACGGTCGAGCCGGGTCCAGCTGAAATCGCGCAACAGCCGCCGCAGGCGCGGTTCGGTGCGCCCAAGGTTCAAATAGTGGCGCAGCCGCGAGCGCAGCGGCGCCTGCCGTTGCCGCGGCTGGCGGGGGTCGATCTCCCACGGGTGAACATAGAAGACCGCCGGGTTGCCGCCGCGCCCTGCCTTGGTCAACAGCCAATGGCTGAGGGGATAGGGAAACAGGCGAAAATAGCCGCCGCCCGAGGCCGGCAGATCCCTCCCGGCGAGGCGAACCGTGGTCATCGGGATTTCAATGAGGCCCGGGCAGGGCGAAAACGCGCCGTGCGGCGCATCGGGGCTGCCGTACAAATCGTGCCGGACCGGGTAGACGCTCGAGCTGTAGCGGTAGCCTTCCTCGGCCAGGATCGCGTGCGCCCATCGAGTCTTGCGGCCGATCGAGAAGGTCGGGGCGCGGTAGCCGTTGACCGCAACCCCGCCGGTGTCCTCGAGGAGCCGCTTGCTGTCGCGGACGTCGTCGCGAAACGCCGCCGCCGAGCACCGATCGACGCGCAGGTGATCGTTGCCGTGGCTCGCCAGCTCGTGCCCGTCGGCCACGACGCGGCGGGCGATCGAGGGGCAGCGCCGCGCCACGCAGCCGAGCACAAAAAACGTCGCTTGCACCTCCGCCTCGGCCAACAGGTCGAGCAGACGATGCGTATTGCGCTCGACCCGCATCGGCAGCCGGTCCCAGTCGCTGCGGTCGATCGTCGTGGCGAAGGCCTCGACCTGAAAATAATCTTCGACGTCGATCGTCATCGCGCCGACGACCGCCCGGTGCGGGCCACGGCGCGCAGCCGGCTGGGCGAAACCGCCCGGACGATGCTCGCCCGTCCCGTCGTCGCCGCGCTGCCGCGCTTCGCTTGCCGTGCTCACATCCGTTCGCCCTGAAAGTAATGTGCCGCGATTTCGATTGCCCGGCGGATCAGGCGCTCGTGCTTGTCGACGCAG
>Ga0210398_10004300_pt1 | contig 13402 bp, 14 predicted proteins | sample IncBWC4OmetaG_FD_161047 | JGI IMG/M metagenome (GOLD analysis project Ga0210398, IMG submission 161047) | Forest soil microbial communities from Barre Woods Harvard Forest LTER site, Petersham, Massachusetts, United States - Inc-BW-C-4-O | ecosystem: Environmental > Terrestrial > Soil >... | reverse complement strand
GCTCGAAAAATACGCCGGCGTTTACAACGACGCATGGTATGGCCCCATCACTATTCGAAGCGAGAAGGGCAGCCTCGTGATCAGCTTCGACCACACACCGTCGATGATCGGCGATCTGCAGCACTGGCAATACGACACGTTTAAAGCCCACTGGCGCGACCGCACGATCGAAGACGCATTCGTGACGTTCGCTTTGAAAGCTGACGGTGGCATCGAGAGCGCGAAGATGGCGGCAGTATCTCCGCTGGCCGACTTCAGCTTCGACTATCAGGATTTGCTGTTAAGTCCAGCAGAGAAAAAATAATCGCAGCGCAAGGAGCGGTGCCCACTTGCCATCTCCGGACGTCACCGGCCTGCAAGCGGCCGAGTCCCAGGCCGCGGCCCACAGCACCGTGCTGCGCAGAGAGCTGAGCCTGGCCGACCTGGCGCTGGCCCAGATCCTGATCGTGATCGTCCCCGAGTTCTTCGGCACGGCGGTAAAGGCAGGTCCTTCCCACGTTGTGCTGTGGCTGCTCGCAATTCTTCTGTTCTTTGTTCCGCAGGCTCTCGTGGTATCCCATCTCAATCGCTTGATGCCGCTGGAGGGCGGCCTTTACGAGTGGGCTCGCCTCGCATTTGGTGACCGCGTTGGATTTCTGGTGGCCTGGAATATGTGGCTCAACACCACGGTCCAGGTATCGCAGATCGCGCTCGTGACCACCACCTACATCGCATACGCGATCGGGCCGAGCGGCGAATGGATTGCCGCGAGCCCGCTCCTACTGGTGGGCGGATCCATCGCTCTGATCGCCGGGATGATGGTGATCGCCCGACTCGGCCTCAGCGTCGGTAAATGGGTGAGCAATGCCGGCAGCATTTTCACGGTTCTCATCCTCGGAGTGCTGATCGCTCTGCCATTTTTTCACTCGCATCACGGAAGTCTGCCGCACTACAACCCGCTCCCGCTGGTTCTACCGCCTTTCACGTTTTTCAGTCTCAGCGTCTTCAGCAAGATGACTTTCGGGGCGCTGACCGGATTCGAGCTCATTGCGATTTTCGCCGGAGAGTCGCGCAACCCCGGACGGAACCTGGCTCGCTCCATACTTTTCACTGCCCCGCTCATCGCTCTTCTCTACATTCTCGGGACCAGCGCGATTCTCGCATTCGTTTCTCCCGATGCGGTCGACGTGATCGGCCCCATCCCACAGGCGCTGAGCCGCGGACTCGGCCTCTTTGGCCTAGCCGGCCCGCTGGTTTCCATCGCGATTCTCCTCCTGCTGTTGAACTACATTTGCAGCTACACACTGTATTTTTCCAGCAACACACGGCTGCCGCTGGTGGCGGGCTGGGACCACCTGCTGCCGCGCTGGTTCACCGTTCTGCATGCGAAGTACCGCACGCCGGTCAACTCGATTCTATTCATGGGTGGCGTGGCGCTCGCTGCCAGCACCGCCGTGCTGATCGGTGCCCGCAACCAGGAAGCTTTTTCTCTGCTGCAGATCTGGGCGTGGACGTTCTATGGCATGGCCTATCTGGCCTTGTTTGCGATTCCGCTGTTTTCACCAAAGACAAAGGGGCTGCGACCCGGCCTGTGGCTCCGGATGGGCGCAGCGGCGGCGTTTGCCGTGACTCTGTTGTTTGTTCTGCTCTCGGTATCGCCGGTGATTGAAGTCGCAAGCGTATGGAAATATTCGCTGAAAATTGCGCTGGTGGTGCTCGCGGCTAATTTCTTCGGTTGGATGATTTACCGCGCTGGTCAGAGCAAGAGCTAACGCAGGAACACGTGCGCCGCATCCTCAACACGAATTGTCGACTTGCGGCGAACTCCGGTGCTCACGTTGTACGCAACCAGCAGATGCGCCTCGACGACGAGAATTTCTTTGTCGCTGATCCAGCCCACCAGCGTGGCGCGAGGAAGATATGCGATTCGCTTCGGCGAGTCCTCAAGGTTTTTCACTTCCACCGCGGGCAATTCTTCGAGCGCTTTGTGAATGCGTTGCGTTTCCTCGAGGCTGGCCTGTCCCTGTTCGGCCACCTGAATCGGCTTGTTGGTTTCCGCGGTCGAGACCAGGGTCATCGCAACCGCGCCCAGGCTGGGCTGCACCCGCGCATTCGAAGTGTAGAAGCTGACGTCGTAATCCGGATTCTTGAACGTGGCCAGTTCGTCGAATAGCACTAAAGTCTTTTCCCCGGTATGCAACAGGGTCTGGTCGTCACTTTGATTCAACCATCCGCAACAAGCCGTGTCAGGAATTGCCTCCGCAATCACGTTCCCGTCGGAAGCCGCGTCCAGCACCCGCTGCAGCGGCGGCGTCACAGGATTCGAGGTCCACTTCCCCGCCTCTTGCTGGTAACGAACGCTTGCCTTATAGATTGGCCCGGTCCGTCCCGCGGTGAACTGAGTCATGAGAAAAAACTTGCCGACGCCATCTTCAGGGGCCCAAGCGACAACAGAAGGACACGTTTCCTCACAGCTCCCCGTCGTGCAGCGGCAATCCGGCAACGTTGACGAAGCAATATCCTGCCGCGCGTTGCCCTCCAGATCCGTTTGCCAGGCTTCCCATGTGGTTGTGGTTGAAAGGTCCATCTCTTCGCGTTGCAGTCGCCGCGCCTGGTTGGCGAACCAGAACAGATGCTGTCCATCGGCGGAAAGATAAACGCTCGCAGCCAACTCCGTGACGGCCGCATTCGATCCTGCCGTTGTGGACTTTCTGCTCACGCCCATATCCAGAGAGCTCGCCGCCCGCCCGTTCCACAACCACGCCTTGTGCGGAGCCTCGGCATCCTCCTCCGTCAGGGGCAGCGAGACCGAGGGCGCAAACAGAATCTGTCCCTGACGATTGACCGAAACGCTCTGTGGAGATTTCACCGCCTCGGACGGAAGCTTGATCGGGGGATTCGTGGCCGGCGGTTTGGCCGTAAGTGAAGCCGGATCATATTCCACCATCTCGCCCGGCGCGCGCAAAACCCACAACCGCTTGTTCTGGCCCATCAGCGGGATCCCGCCAAGCAGCGCGCAGACGAAAACAAAGCTGAATCTCAACAAATCTCTTGCCATTCCCATAGTTATACCGTAGAGACGTTGCTTGCAACGTCTCGCTCGCCAAAACCGCGGCTGTCAATCCCTCATGAAGCCGAGCCATGGATGTTCCTACGCCAGACGCATCCTCTCCCGGTACAATGGAAATTCACCGCGGTAGACGAACAACACTGGACACCATGACAACCACTCACCACCCCACTCCGAAAATTGCAACCGAGATCCCCGCCGTTCCGCTCACCACGGAGGGCTACAGCGTCCTGCACCAGATGATGCGCTTTCGCCGCGCCGCCTGGCGTGCCCTGCCAGACGCCGAAAAATCAGCCCTTGCGACGGAAGCCGCCACGGCACTCGCTGCCCTGGAGCAGCACTCGCCCGGCCAGTCCGCAATTTTTTCTCTGCTCGGCCACAAGGGCGATCTCATGTTCATCCACTTCCGCGAATCGTTCGCGGACTTGAATCAAGCAGAACTCAAACTCGCGAACCTCCGCCTCAGCGATTATCTCGAGCCGACAACTTCATATCTCTCTATCATTGAGCTGAGCCTCTACGAATCTACGGTGAAGGTCTACAAGGCGTTGGTCGAGCGCGGCATCGAACCGCACTCCGACGAATGGAAACGCGAAATCGCCGACACCCTCGCACGGCAAAAAGAAGCCATGCGCCCGCGGCTCTATCCCGAGATTCCCCCGCACCGCTACGCCTGCTTCTATCCCATGGACCGCCGCCGCGGCGAAGACCAGAACTGGTACACGCTGCCCATCGAAGAACGCGCCCGCCAGATGGGCGAACACGGCCTCGTGGGCCGCCGATACGCAGGCGATGTCAAACAGATCATCACCGGCTCGATCGGCTTCGACGATTGGGAGTGGGGCGTCGATCTTTTCGCCGAAGATCCGCTGGTCTTCAAGAAGCTGATCTACGAAATGCGCTTCGACCACGTCAGCGCGGTCTACGCCCTATTCGGCCAGTTCTACGTAGGCATCCGAGTGCGGGCAGCGCAGTTGGGCAAGCTACTGAATGGCGAACTACCGTAGAGACGTAGCTGGTTACGTCTCTGCCGGCGCATCGGCGGCCGACGTTAGAATTTCAAACGGCATTTTTCACCACGGAGACACGGAGCCACGGAGAAAACCGTTTATAGGGTTTGACTTTCTCCATGTCTCAGTGACCCCGTGGTGAAATGAATTCCGTGGCAGGAGATCCCATGTCCACCCTAGGCCTAATCGAATACAAAGACGCCAGCCCCGAAGTCCGCGCCATCTACGACGACATCATGACCACCCGCAAGACCGACTGGATCAACAATTTCTGGAAGGCCATCGCCCACGATCCCGCCACGCTGAAGCGCACATGGGAAGACATCAAGCAGATCATGGCCCCCGGCGCACTCGATCCGCTGACCAAAGAAATGATCTACGTCGCCGTAAGCGTCACCAACCAGTGCGGATACTGCATCGCCTCGCACACCGTCTCAGCACAAAAAAAAGGCATGACCGACGCCATGTTCAAAGAGTTGATGGCGGTAGTCGGAATGGCGAACGAAACCAACAAAATGGTCACGGGATATCAGGTAGAAATCGACCAGCAGTTCAAAAAGTAGATGAATCCCATAGGGAGCGCTTCCCAGAATGCCCGCCTCGGTGTCGTGGCCAAGATTATGCACCTCCGCGGCGATGAGATTCTACTTCAGTCGTTCCGCCCGCCGAAACTTCCACTCGTGCGCCTTCATATCCACCTTCCGCCCGCGAAACCGCACGCCCTCGGCCTCCAGCCGCAGCCGCTGCTCGACGGCAGAATCCCCGCGGAGCTTGATTTCGCCACCCGCGCCCAACACGCGCTGCCACGGCAATCCAAATCCACGATTCAAGACTCGCGCCACCAGCCGCGCCGCTCCGGGAAATCCCGCGGCCCGGGCAACGCCGCCGTAAGTCGAGACCTTTCCCTTTGGAATCGCGCGAATCGCAGCCTCGATCCGCATACGGATTTTTGCCGAATGCTCTTCACTCGCTTTTGTCGATCCACGGCGAAGCGGCGGAGAAATATCATTCAATGATCTGCGTTTCTCCGTGTCTCCGTGACTCCGTGGTGAAATGTTTCTCTTCACAGTCCAATCCACCCCGTGCGAATCAGCCACAGCGATCCCACCGAAACCAGCAGCCACAAGATTATCCCCAGCAGCATCGGCCGATGTCCCACCTGCTTCACCGTCGCCACCGAAATTCCGCTGCCGATCAAGAACAGAGTCGCGGTCAGCCCAATCTTCGCCAGGTTCACCATGATGGCGTAAACATGCGCTCCGGCCGGCAAATAGGTATTGCAAACCGCAGCCAGGCAGAACAGCGCAATGAACCACGGCCACGGAATCTTCGCCTTAGCGTGCCGCGCCACCGCCGTCGCCAACGCCAGCGGGACAATCCACAACGCCCGTGCCAGCTTCACAGTGGCCGCCACGGCCAGCGCTTCCGCTCCGTACTTGGCCGCCGCGCCCACCACCGAACTCGTATCGTGAATCGCCAGCGCCGCCCACAATCCAAACTGCGATTGTGTCAGATGCAGCGCCGCTCCGATCGCGGGAAAAATCAGCAGCGCCACGGAATTCAGCACGAACACCGTTCCCAGCGACACCGCCATCTCCTCGTCGCTGGCCCGCGTGATCGGACCAACCGCGGCAATCGCGCTGCCGCCGCAAATCGCCGTCCCCGTAGAAATGAGAAATGCCGGAATTCTCCGCACACCGAGCAATGCGCCCAGGCCCATCCCCGCCAGCATCGCGAAGCTGATGCCGACCACGGTGTAAAGGAATCCGCTGCGCCCGGCCCGAACCAGCTGGTGCAGGTTCATGCCGAAACCCAGCCCCACCACCGAGGCCTGCAATAAATATTTCGAAAGCGCTTTGGCCTGAGTGCTATAGGGATGAGGAAAAACCAGCCCAAAGACAAGCCCCGCCGCCAGAGCCACGGGCGGGGAGACGAAGCCGCTTGCGCTAACCAGCAGACCGAGAAGGAAAACAACTTTCGAGAGCATTTGCAGAAGAGTCGCCTACGGCATCGTGGCCGCGCCGCGCGCCCCATCCCTCGACTGCTCATGCGGCGAGTCCAAGGGGTGGGAGACTTACGCCGCTTTGCGGAACGACTCGATCGCTTCGGCTTCCGAGCCACGCACATCGAACACGGTCAGCAGTTTGGTCACCTGCAGCAAATCGCCGACGCGCTTCGTCAGGTTCGCCAGCTTGATGGTCGTTCCGGCGTTTAGCGCCGTCGTGTGCAATGCGACCAGCGTCCCGAGCCCGCCGGAATCAATGTAGTTGACCTCACCCAGATTGAGGACGATGCGCTTGTTATCCGGGATGGCCTGCTTCACCTGCTCCCGCAGCAGCGACGACTCTTCGCCAAAAACAATCCGGCCGCTGCACTCGATCACCAGAATCCCGTCTACCGTCTTGCTGGTAATTTTCAGCTGCATAATAACGCTCCTTTAGAGCTTGCCCGTCGCAATTGACCGGAACCCGCGCTCCGGGCGACGGACAAGCCTATCCCTTGTGCGGCGCTTTTAGCAAGCTCCTAACGTCGATCACCGCAATCCGCCAGATGTCACTTCAGCCGCAGGGAGCGGCGTGAGTTCAGGGAGGACCGGCGGATTGTGAACCGGATCGGGATGGGAGAATGCCTCCGACCATAACTGGTTGCACCAATAAGCCGCGAACTCCTGAGCACGCGTTTCGTGCGCGAACTTGCGTCGAACGGAACGGGCATCCTTATCGATGAGCTGCAAGTGGCCTAGTTCACGAAGAAAAACGTTATAGAGCATGAAGCGGCGAATGGCGAGCGCTGGCCATTTCTCACCCCGTCTGGCTCCGAATTGCTCAGGTGTCTGACCCTTGCTCAAAGCTCGGGTCAGGCCCATCCGCGGCGGCAGCGCACACAGCGCGATCTCGCGACGGCCTCGATTAACATAACCCAGAACGCGTACGCGGCTCCTATCGTTGAAATGAACAGCGCGGAGACGGTCCCAAAGCACGTGGGGAAGCCGGCTCAAGACAACGCGCACGTCGTCTTCTTTGATGTAATGAATTCGGTCAGCGCCCGTGGGCGACACCGAGAACTTAACGTGGCAAGGCATACTAGTCGTCTCTGCCCGCATGCAGTTTACCCTTGCTTCACCTGGTTGAGACAATTACTTGGGGCGCAAACCCAGAACTGCTTTAAAGCGAAAGCTAATTTTCTACGTTGATCACGTATAATCGTACTTCTCACCCATGAGCTATACCGTCCTGGCCCGCAAGTATCGTCCGCAGAAGTTCTCCGAGGTCATCGGACAAGAGCACGTCACCCGCACCCTGCAGAACGCCATCGAGCAGGGACGCACCGCCCACGGCTACATTTTCAGCGGACATCGCGGCATCGGCAAAACCACGGTCGCTCGCATTCTGGCCGCTGCGCTGAATTGCCGCTCGGGGCTTCCGAAAGAAGATCATCCTGTCCCGGAACCCTGCGGCGTTTGTGAATCCTGCATCGAGATTCGTGCCGGCAACGCCGTCGACGTCATTGAAATCGACGCCGCCACCAACCGAGGCATTGACGAAATTCGCGAACTGCGCGAGGGCGCGCGCTATCGCCCCGCCCGCGACCGTTTCAAGATTTACATTCTCGACGAAGCTCACCAGATTACCGACGCGGCCTTCAACGCCCTGCTCAAAACGCTGGAAGAGCCGCCCGATCATATTGTCTTCATGCTCGCCACCACGCAGCCGGAAGACATTCCTCAGACCATTCGCTCGCGCTGCCAGCATTTCAGTTTCCGCGCTGTGAAGTTCGACGCCATCGTGGCCCAGCTTCGCGATCTCGTTACTCGGGAAAACATCGAAGCCGATAACGACGCGCTCGCCCTGTTGGCCGAAGCGGGCGACGGCTCCATGCGCGATGCGCTTTCCATTCTCGATCAAGCGATCGCCTCCTCTAGCGGAAAAATCACCGCCGACTCGGTACGCAGCCTCGTCGGCGCAGCGCCGGCGCACATTCTCGAAGAAGTCATGCAGGCCATCGGCCGCGGCACCAGCGACGAAGTTCTTCGCCAGGTCGACCACCTCATCAGCGAGGGCCACAGTCCTACACACTTCGCCCGCCAGATGGTGCGCTTCCTGCGCAATGCCACGGTCGCGAAAATTGCCGGGAAGGACTCTTCCCTGCTGCAGATTTCCAGTGAAGAGCGCGAGCGCGTGGCCCGCGTCGCCGAATTGTTCGGCGAAGAAGATCTCACCCGTCATCTGCAGATCATGCTGCGCACCCACGGCGAGCTAGGATACAAACAGGAGCAGCGTTTCCATCTCGAACTCGGCCTGCTCAAGATGGCGCATGCCCAGCGCCTTTTGCCCATCGAGCAACTCTTGAGCGAAGTCACGGCAGCGCCGAATGCAACCGCGGCGCCCCGAACCCCATCGCGGCCAGCCATTGTTGGCAGCCATTCTGCGAGCCCTGAAACGCGCCGCCCAGAGCCTTCTCCGGCCGCTCGCCCCAATTTCGTGTCGCCGTTCGCGGCCGATTCTGCTCGCAAAGGCACTCCGCGGCAAGAAGGTTCTTCCGAGACCGCCCCGCTACCCGGCCCACGCATTGTTGCTACGTCAACTCCACCCGCGCCCAGCGCACCGGAACCAGTGATTATGGGCTCCGCCGCTCCCATGCGTGATCCCGCGCCTGAGCGCGATACGGATGGTGGAGATGTCGATCTTAGCGACACGAATCGTCGAGACATTGAGCTGGATCATAGAGATACGAGCCGTAGAGACGTAGCTAGCTACGTCTCGGCCAGCGCTGCCAGACCGTCCGCTCCCGAACCGCATTCGCGTTTTGAATCGCAAGCGCAAGCGATACCATCGGCGCCAGCGGCGTCGGCCTCGGAACCACAAACAGCTCAGTCTCGGACGCCCCAACCAGAACCAGCCCCATCACAAATCGACCGCCTGCAATCCGCCGTCCTGCAAGCGCTCACCGACGGAAACCAGCGCATCCTGGTCTCCATGCTCGAAGGCGGCGAGTGGAGCGTGCAAGCCAACGAGCTGGTCATCAAGATTGCCGAATCGCAGACAGTGATCGATATGTCAGTCGGCCCCGAGGCCCGACGCCTTGCCATCGCCTCCGCCAGCGGAGTTCTGGGCCGCGCCGTGAAGCTGAAGATCATTCCTGGTGCAGCCAAGCCCAATGATGGCAACGACGGCAACGGAGCCAAACGCAACGGCGCGGCCCCACGAACGAATGGCCCGGCAGTCGGCGGCCGCGGCCGTGCCGAGCAGGATCCGGTCGTCCAGCGCATGCGAGAAAAATTCGGCGCCGAAATTCGCACCGTGATTGATTACAAAGAGAGACGATGAGTGCGCGGGCGATGTCCTTTCTGGCGTTCCCGCCTCATTTTGTCATCCTGAGCGAAGCGAAGAACCCCTGCAACTGGTTTGCGCCCGGCAAAATTGCATAGGTTCCTCGCTTCGTTCAGAATGCAAATGACAATTACGAGAGCGTGGCCGAGAGTCAACGAAAGGTTCTATGGGTGGATTCAATCTGCAAGACCTGATGTCGAAAGCGCAAGCGCAGTACGCAACCCTGCAGAAGAAAATGCAGGAGACGGTCGTCGAAGCAACGGCCGGCGGCGGCGCGGTCACCGCAAAAATGGATGGCCGCAAACAGCTGCTCAGCCTGCGCATCGACCCCGACGCCGTCAAGTCCGGCGACGTCGAGATGCTGCAGGACTTGATCCTCGCTGCCGTCAACGAGGCCGCGCGCAAGATTGACGGTGCCATGCAGTCCACCGTCGGCGGCATGCTAGGCGGCCTCGGCATGGGCGGACTCTAACTATTGATTCAATGACTCATTGATTCAATGCCTCATTGACTCAATCCCTCAATTCCTTATGTCCAAATTTGCCGAACCGATGTCGCGGTTGATCGACGAACTCAAGAAGCTTCCCGGAGTGGGCGCCAAAAGCGCGCAACGCCTAGCCTTCCACATTCTCCGCTCCAGCGAAGAAGATGCCGAAGCCCTCGCCACCGCCGTGCGTGACGTCAAGGCCAACCTTCGCCTCTGCTCCGTCTGCAACAACATCACCGACGTTGACCCTTGCGTCTACTGCACCAGCGCCACCCGCAACCAGCGCATGGTCTGCGTGGTCGAGGAACCCACCAACATCGCCGCCATTGAAAAAACCAAACACTTTAATGGAGTCTTCCACGTCCTGCACGGCGCCATTTCTCCCCTGCACGGCATTGGCCCCGAGCAGTTGCGCATCTCGAACCTCATCACCCGCGTCGATGCAGGCAACGTCGATGAAGTCATCATCGCCACCAATCCCACCGTCGAAGGCGAAGCCACCGCCACTTATCTTTCGCAGCAACTGAAACGTGTAGGCGTGAAAGTTACGCGCATCGCCATGGGCATTCCCGTCGGCAGCGACATCGAATACACCGACGAGATCACCATGCTGAAAGCGATGGAAGGCCGCCGGGATATGTGAAGAGCCCTTGTTAGAGACGTAGTTTGCTACTTCTTTCTCGCCCGCGCGACAGATGCTTCCAACCGCGCCGGCAACTGCGGGCCGGCCTTCGCGCGAATTCAGCACCGACGCCAGCCTGGGGCTTATCCGAAACCGGCATAGACAACATCCGTGCCCGTGTTCGAATTCTGCTGCCCTACAAGAAGCGTGTGCAGGGGAACGGATGCCTCCGGAAGTTCTCCCGATTGCACCGTCTGCGGTGCAACTTGTGCAAGAGTTTGCCCACGCGCTACGGCGGCTTGCTCCTGAGCTCTCCCACCTGCGTATTCACCACGCGGCAAGGAGTTTGTAATCAGCAACTTATCCGTTACACGATATTCGACGCTTGAAGTATGCGGTTGGCAGCCGGTTTGCAGTTCTCCAGCTGTCTGTTTCTTCGCTCCTCGCCTGGTTTCAAGATTGGCCTGAGGAGGCACATTCCGGGCGACCGGACTGGCCCTAACCCAGCCAGAGGCAGACTCAGCGCCAGTCGCGCCGCGCTGCGATGTAACCGCATCCAACTCGACGCAAGAAGAAACCGGGCGAACCAGCCCGGCTTTCTTTTTTTTCCGCCACAGTTTCTGCTTCTACGAATTCGGGAAGACGGGCGCGAGAAGATTCAATAAACGGACATGAAACGCCTCACCTTACGCTGACGAACCGAAACGTCGAGCTGTTCTAGCCCGCCGTGGAAGCCTCCGGTTCGAGGAAGACGTTGGCTTCGTCTTCGGCAGCGGCCAGTCCTTCGGGAAGGCTGCCGCGGTTGTATTCGGCCATACGGTTTTTCCACTTTAGAAAATCAGTGATGCTCTGGGGCTCGATGCGCACCTCGACGCGGCGCAGGCTGGCGAGAAGAAGATTCATCTCGTAGCGGAATCCGGTGGCGCTGCGCAGATTCTTGGCGGAAGCGTGCACCATCTCGACTCCGCGGCCGTGGATTTCGAGCAGTCCCCAGCCTGCGGGTAGTTCTTCCGGCTTCACGAGTCCAGCCGGCGTCAGATAAAAGCGCTCGCTGCCGACTCCCTGCTCCGGCTTGAGGCGAAAGGGCTTGGCGCGGTCGGCCAGGAAATCTCCGCGCGTGACTTTGCATTCCACCAGCACGGAGTGGCTGGCGCGCTTCCAGCCAATGGCGTCCGGCATCTCGCCGCTGGCGCAGGCTTGTTCTGATAGCACCACGCCGCAGCGATAGTGCCGCAGCCAGCGGACGGCTTTTTCAACGAGTTGAGTGTGAGTCATAGGTTCGGCTTTCGGCTTTCGGGCTTCGAGCCTCGGGTTTCAGCTGCTCGAGTGGCCCCAAACAGGCCGCGAGATGCAACAACATTTGTATCTGGAGCTGCCGAAGCGCGGAAGTGACTCGGGAGCTACTAGTGGCAGTCACAGTTCCGCGAGGTTTACGCTGTGAAAAACGGACACGACTAACATGGTCAGATCAGTTATAACTGGTCCAGGCGCACCGTGAACATCAGTGACCTTAAAGCACTACTTAGGGCTCACATCCGGCTAGTACGGTAGGGTGAAGAACTGCTGGTCTGTGACCGCGACAGGCCGGTCGCGCGAATCGTTCCCTGTCTCCTCGATGATCAACCCGAACAGGAGCAGCAACTGAACGCCCGTGGCGTTCTCATGCCCCCCTCTAAAGAAGCGGAGTTCGGCGGTTTCATGGCCCGAACCCCCAGGAAATGTTCCGGACGAGGCCGTCGAACAAATATGGCGGGAAGAGCGGGAAAACCGCTAGAGCGCCGTTTGGCCTTCTGGGATACGAGCGCGCTGGTACCTCTCTGCGTTCGACAAAGCACCACCCTACAAGCCGTCGCTCTTTACAAAAGCTAGGAAGCGGTTGTTTGATAGGCCACTCCGATCGAGATCGCAAGGGCCCTGGTGCGAATGAAGCAAATCGTCCCCAGTGATTGGACCAAGGCCCGGCAACTGGCTGCGGCACTGGCCGATGCGTGGTTTGTGATCCAACCGTCGAGTGCGCTAAAGGCACGGGCAACCCAACTTGTGGATCGCCATGAATTGCGGGCCGCCGACGCGCTGCAACTAGCCGCAGCCCTTGAGTGGTGTGAAGGTATCCCGCAGTATCGGATTTTTCTGGCGGCCGATCAAAAGCTGCGGGAGGCTGCCGCTCTCAGCGGATTCGACGCGAAACAGGTTTAGAGTCATCGCCTTACGGTGAGATTCTTCATCGCCCTAACTATTACCGCCCGGCCCAGCATGGTTTCCAGCAGATGGCGTTCGGCGGCGATGGTTTGGGCCGTGGGGCTGCCTGGGATGTAGCCCTCGGCGGCGATTATCAGGGCTTCGTTCTTCGCTAGGCCAACGGCAGGTTTTTGCAGGAATCCATTGGTGCGACGGGGCCGCCTCGCTTCGCTTCCGAGCTTACCGCTTCCGATTCTGCTGCTTTCACTCTGGCCGTTTTCAATTTCGATTCGCCGAATGTGGCCGTCGTGGGATGCGTCGAAGGCGTTGGCCAGGCGAACGATGGCGGCCAGTTGGATGATCGTTTTTTGTTCGTCGGGCAGAAGATCGCGCAGGGCTTTGTGGCTGGGCGTGGGCAACGCGCCGCTGTGGAAGCGGGCGACGGTGGCGGCGCGCTGCATGTCCTGGGCGTTCCATCCCAGGGGCGTGCTGTGGGCTTTGATCAGCTCCTGCGACGCTTTGTGATGTCCCTTATTTCCTTTCGATTTGCCGACATCGTGCAGCAGAGCGGCCATCAACAGGCTCGCACGCGCTCCGGAGGCGTTGGCCGGATTCGTTCTTCGACTCATGCCTGGCCCCGTCGCCGGATTCAGCCTGGAACCTGCTGCTGCACCCAGTAATCGTCTGGCGGCGAGGCCGTCGTAGAGTTCCAAGGCCAGGCGGACA